>Ga0307951_1001954_pt1 | contig 12784 bp, 16 predicted proteins | sample OrgLakmetagen374_FD_201842 | JGI IMG/M metagenome (GOLD analysis project Ga0307951, IMG submission 201842) | Saline water microbial communities from Organic Lake, Antarctica - #374 | ecosystem: Environmental > Aquatic > Non-marine Saline and Alkaline > Saline | place: Antarctica: Organic Lake... | reverse complement strand
CTGTCTGACTGCTTGTCTGACTGTCCGATAGACTGCCTGTAGTGTAACTGGTTAAGAGCTTTAGGCGCAGTGCACGTAGTATTTTAGATTTTTGGTGGGGCTTGTCGTACTGATGGTTTATTAGGTGATGTACAAAGCTCACCAGGCCAGGACAGAAAGGATAGTGTTGGGCTCTCTGGGATTGTGGTTAAGATATATTTGGTTCAATCCTTTATTGAAAAAACTGGTAGATACAAGTGGAACTTACTATGTGACGTGTGTCAGTTTTCTCCTCATTTAATGCTTGCGGGTTGTTTGCTCTAAACCTTGATCAAGCTGCTCGCCGTGCCCTCTTTTGTTTACGCGGTTGATTGTTCACCGACGCAATGATGCTTGTGTATGACAATGGTGGTTGTGTATGACATTGGTGGTTGTGTATGACAATGGTGGTTGTGTATGACAATGGTGGTTGTGTATGACAATGATGCCTGTGTATGACAATGATGCGTGTTTAGCGTCGTGAACCCCCAATACACACATCCTTTTGTAACTCTCCACTTCATCTTGGCATATGACGGCCAAGCTGTAACACTACTACCAAGTTAAAACAATGCAGTTGTACTGCTGTTGATATCTGCGCTTGTTGTTGGAACGTTGGTGATATCTGCGCTTGTTGTTGGAACGTTGGTGATATCTGCACTTGTTGTTGAAACGTTGGTGATATCTGCACTTGTTGTTGGAACGTTGGTGATATCTGCCCTTGTTGTTGAAACGTTGGTGGTATCTGCACTTGTAGTTGAGACGTTGGTGATATGTGTTGTTGGAACGTTGGTGATATCTGCGCTTGTCGTTGGAACGTTGGTGATATGTGTTGTTGGAAAGTTGTTGATATCTGCGCTTGTTGTTGGAACGTTGGTTGATTGGTTCCTGTGTTCCACCGACTCTTGTGACTTGCCATTCCCTGATGCTGCGCCTCCTCACTTTGTTTCCCTCCCTCATTCTTCCTCGCGTGCCTCCTTCACTTCCACGCGTGCCCACATCCTGTATGCCTCCCTCAATTCCCACGCGTGCCTACCTTCTGAACGCCTCCCTGAGTTTTCACGCGTGTCTACCTCTGTGTGCCCACCTCGCCCAGGCGGATGATGGATACCTGTACCCCTTGGACCGCGCATTCTTCTACATCCAAAAGCCCCCCATGCTCATCCCCTTTGACGAGGTGGAGAGTGTGGAGCTCACCCGCTTGGGAGGCAACACCGTGTCCTCAAAGACCTTTGACCTCGTGGTGCGCACACGCGCCGACGTAGAGCATCAGTTCAGGTGTGTGGGCTCGTCATGCGGAATATAGAGCAGAGTATAGAGGCAGCAGGGTACAGAGGCAGAATATAGAGGCAGCAGTGCACCCTCCTTTTGGATTCTGGCTTGATTGTGAGCACACATTGAAATTTGTAAGCACACGTTGAAAACGGGGGATCGTGCTGCTCAGGTAAAAAAGACATCAGTTCAGGTTGACAAGCTTGTGTAATGCATGTCAGGACTTTCAAAATGAAACGCAATAGGTTAGGAACACTGAATCTTCCCAGCCTCCTTTACCTGTAATGGTGAGCATGCTATTGCTGACACAGAGAAATTATTCACGTGGGTAGCTTTGTGGATACAAGTAGAGAGTGAGGATGCTACTGTCAACATAGAGTACCGTCTCATGTGTAGATTAGTGGATGTACGTACGTAGATGGTGAGCATGCTATTGCTGACACAGAGAAAGTTTTCACGTGGGTAGCTTCGTGGACGCAAGTAGAGAGTAAGCATGTTATTGCACCATAAAGTACCGTCTCACGTGGGTAGCTTTGTGGATGCAAGCAGATCATGAGCATGCTATTGCGACAAAGAGTAATTATTCACGTGGGTAGCTTCCTGGATGTACCTTGTCAATGGGCAAACACTCTTGTATCTTGGATGTGTGTAATTGTATGCTATGTCGCTAAGAGGCAGCACCGCATGGCCTTCAAGACCAGTGGCACTGCGTGGCAACTAAGTCCGAATGAACTTGTCTAAATCATAGACCTGTAATGTACTCAGGCACACAGGCAGACCTCTGCATCAGACAGTGCAGGTACAAGCTTGCCTCACACACTGAGCGCAAGCGCAACGTGGCTGACTCATATCCCCTTGCGTTTGCCCACGTGTGTTAGTTAGCATGCAACGCCTCCTCCTCCTGTGTCTACTCCCGTGTGCTTCCTCAAATACGCGCTCACTTGTGTTTGCACGAGTTGTGCCTACTCCTCTGGTTGGCACACGTATGTGCACAGGGCCATCCAACACAGCAACCTCAGGTGCCACTTCAACCTTTCTGAAACACACAGGAATTTGTACACATTCCTGTATGTTTTAAAAAGGTTGCTCTTATTTCTCCTTATTGTCGATTATGAGCGTTCGTGGGCAGCATCCTCACGTGCTTCTTGAGAGATTTGCTCACGTGAGTGCGTGTGTATACGCGTGTGCATTTGTTCGTTTTGTGCTTACTCATGTGTGCGTTTGTTCATTTTTTGCTTACTCATGTGTGCGTTTGTTCATTTTGTGCTTACTCATGTGCGCTCCCACGCCCGTGCAGGAGCATCCAACGCAGCGAGTGGCAGGTACTGCTCGACTTTTTCCAGGCTAAGCGGTTGCGTGTGGAGAGGCTGCGCGAGGCGCAAGCAGGTCCAGGGGTGGCCTCTGCACGCATGGCTGCTGCTATGGATGATGACGACGACGGAGGTGGGTATCGTCTTATACCGGTATGTAAAGAAGGTGTGAGTTTCTGGGTACATACATTATTCTGTTCTTAGGCAATGCGTAGATTTTACCGGTATGTACAAAGGGTATGAGTGTCTGGGGTACATACATGGATCTGTTTTAAGCAACGTGTTGATTGTGAGTATGGAAAGTGATGCTTTGAAATAGGTATTTCCAAACAGCGTACAATTGTGTGTGAGTGAGGGAGGATGCTGATTAATAAGAATGGTAAGGGAAGGAAGAAGAGGTCAGGGGAAAGATAAATAAGAGGAATGTTTAGAGAACAATGACGGAGAGAGGTGAAGATGAATTTGAGACAGCAGTGCGGTGCATTTGCGTGGTTGCTAGATTGTGATGCAAAGGCAACAAGAAGTACGTTTTCATTATGCTTGTCACAAGCAGGGATGCAGTATTGACAAAATATTGGAACAATATAATATTGACAAAATATTGACAAAATACTGGAAACTGTGTGGCTTCTTGCGCATTGCACCCACCAATCCTTGCGTCTGTGTGCCTGTGCATTCTACGCAGGGATGCGGCACGCAGAGCTGGGTGAGGACGAAGATGAGGACGACGAGGACTTTGTGGGTGGCGACGCTGCGAGCAGCTCGGGTGGCTCTGACAACGAGTCTGGAGACGATTCTGGCGATGCTGAGATGATTGAGGAGGAAGGTGGGCTGGTTTGTGTGTATGTGTGTCCGTGTGTTGTGGCTGTTGGGTGAAGCTCTGGAAGGGGGCAGCAGCGAAAATGGTGGCTCAGGTGATTTTTTGGGTTAGGGAGAGCGATGCTGGGATGACTGTGAAGAGGGTGTGAACGGGTGTTTGGAATTAGTAAAAGTTGGGTCGAGGGGGTGGTTCGAACGGTGGGTTTAAACGGGTGCAAAATAGAAGTGAAGAATGAGAGTGTCTGGTTTTAGGTTGGGCTGAGGGGATGTTAAATGATGGCAATGTGAATGCTGGAGGAATGCTTTGATTTAATACTTGAAAATGCAGGGAGATCTAACAGGACAGCTTATGCGTGTTTAATGAAAGCCGTGTTTTTAGTTGCGAGCTATGTTGTGCTCTTTTTACCCATGCCATATGACATTACTCATTCCACGCCAAGCTTGCAATCAGTGACACCTCCACAACTGTTCCTGTATTCCTTTCTTTGTGATTAATTCTATCACTATCGACCTCACGTCGCGCTTGCACCGGCCTACGCAACTGCAGGCATCAAAGTCAAATCTGTGATGGACAAGAAGGGCATGAAGAGGAAAGAGGAGGGCTCTGCTGATGACGACAGTGGATCGGTGGGTCACGAGCTTATCAGCGTGCAAGGATAATGACGCTTGCAAAAACAACAACAGCTGCACAGGCCGTGAATCTCGCTACTCACCTAATCTGACGGGGAATTTGTATGTGTGTATATTATGCGATCAGCCTTTTTGACTCAAATCCTTTCTTTGTAATGCACGCTGTTCTGCTATTCGTTGAGTCAAACCTGACTTTGTGTGAATACCAAAAGGCAGTTTTTGTTTGTGCGATCAAGATCAAGTGGGTCGTGCATGCTGTTCATGAGTGTGTGCAATATACACCAGCAATGACAACAGGCAGGCTGAGCTTCATACATTTTTGTTGGGTGCTAACCTTTTGTGTGCAGGAAGAGGAGAAGCAGGAGAAGCCTAAGAAGGCTAAAAAAGAAAAACCGGCAGCAGCAAAGGTGGGAAGGCACGTCTCACTGACTTAGCTAGAGGGTACGGTGTATGTTTTGATTTTATAAATAAAGCACCCTTGTATCACCTCATTCTGCCAACGAACCCTTGAACGCCAACACCCAATGTATGCTTTCAGGTGGATAAGAAAGGAGCTGATAAGAAAGGAGAGAAGAAGAAGAAAAAGGACCCAAACGCCCCCAAAAAGAACCTGTCAAGCTACATGTTCTACTCTAACGCAAAGAGAGCAGAGGTAAGGATTGGGAACAGACAGGCTGCAAGCAGTTAGTGTGTATGTAGTACATGACACAGAGAGAGAGAGAGAGAGAGAGAGAGAGAGAGAGAGAGAGAGAGAGAGAGAGAGAGAGAGAGAGAGAGAGAGAGAGAGAGAGAGAGAGAGAGAGAAAGAGAGAGAGAGAGAGAGAGAGAGAGAGAGAGAGAGAGTAAGACAGATTGTAAATATAAGCAGACAGGGATGATTGACCCTGTTTCCTATGAACAGCCTAATGAGGGGCTGTGTTGGTCATTAAAAGGCACGCATGCAAATATGATTGATGTTGAGCAAACTGCTTGTTCATGGTTAGCGTGAAATGAAATGGACTTTCTGTGTGTAAAAGCATTGCGCCCGAGTCTGCGCTGAGCTTAATAGTGTGCACTGCATCTCCCGCCAAAATGCACGCCAGCATGTGCACTTTATGAACAGTGCTCGCACTGATCAAGTGTGTTGTGATTTTGAATCAATATATTAAAATTTAGATTTATTAGATTATTTAGTGAACAGTGCTCGCACTGATCAGGTCCCCATGAAGTAGCTTCCAACGCCACATTTCCCGCCCTGCATTAACTTTGTGTGTTCCTAAAGCAAAAATAGCGCGTGTTGTAATTATAAACAATTTATTTAGTCGCACAGATCGTGTAGTGCGTAAAGTAGCAAGCCCCCCTACATATTATTGGTTCCAGGGCTGTATGATATAGGTCGTCCCCATGGCTGGTTGACCGAAACTGTGCCAATAAGCTATCCACCCAATTCAAAGCCCCCATACATCATCTGAATGCAAGGTACTTGATGTCATATATAAACCATTGACATTTGCTGGTAATTCGGCATTCTGGGGGGCTGTGTTGGGCCCGGTGCATATTTTGCACCCACTTTGGCAGGGAAAAGGTACATTTCTGAACTTGCCCTGATTGACCTCTGCTTCAGGATATAGGCATTTTAAATTTCATATAACAATGCTGCAATGTTGAATTTGGGACAGGGTACTGGGAATGCCGGCGTATGGGAGGCACTCACACAAGGGACACAGGGGAAAAAGGCAGATAAATCTGCTGCTCCATACCTGCTGCGAGTTTCAGCCCAGTTTCTGCTTTTAGAGTTGCGGTCTAAAATATTAATTAAATTGAAATTTAAATGGGGCCAATCGGTGGCCTGGTTGAAATTTGGTGCAAATTTGTGTAGCGTGACATGCAGAAATTTCCGCCTGTGCTTTTCCGGCTCCATTATAAATCCTCAATTATACACCACATAGTTGCGGTCTGAATTATCAATCCCTATAAAATTTACAGGGCGGGGATTGGTGCAGTGTGTGAGCAATGGTGTCTCTTTTTGTAGCGACATGTGAAATTTCATTGTGAGCCACCCACCGGGTCTTTCCGTCTGCTTTCTTTGTTGGCAAGTTAAGAATAAATCAAGCTATCCAACACAACCTTCAGCTCCCAAACCGGTGGAGTGGTTGGGGAGACAGAGCCGAAATTGGCTTATTGGCACAATTTGACTAGGAAAGGGCGGTCCAGCCATGGGGACGACCTATAGCTATGTTGCATGTAGTATGCATGTACAATGTACACACTTTGTGCATGTATAATAGCAGAGGGGGCGACTGAACGCATGCCCGAAATGGTTCTTTTTTACACTTGGGTTGCAGCCATTCACCACCCCTTTATCCAATTGGGACCATTCTTGTATCAAATGAAAGCTGACATTGTTAGCTACATATTTTGTGCTTATGTGCTTATATTCACGTAAAGCAATATGCGTTGATAGGAATCCGTTGATAGAAACCAAAGTTCAAACTGGTCACCAAACCCTATGGCTTACCATGGACTCACTGACTTTCACTCCATTTTTTGTGTGATGATTATTAGTTAATAGGACCACAATAGCACCACATAAGATGTGGTTTGGTGTGGTGGGTGATCCGTTGTGAAGATTTGGTAAAAGTAGGGTTCACGCCAATGCAAATTAGACATGCGCGCCATAATTTGTTATGATTGGAAACAAGTTTGACTGTAGCTTGTTGAGGCGCTCATCCAGGAACATTTGAAAAACATGCCCAATAGGGGGTCAGTCGCCCCCCTCTGGTATAATAGAGCTATGTTGTATGCATACAGCGTGTGCATGTATGATATAGCTCTGTTATATGTACACACCGTGTGAATGGCTGCTCCCCTGCAAAGGAAATGACACTAAAAATCTTGTCTTGAGCCAACTTTAGGTACGGTTCCGGCAAATTCTGTGCCTCTTTCCGTGGCCTCACTCACACTCGTGGCCTTACTCAAGGCCAGTCGCTTGTGCGCTGAATTATGTGGAGGAAATAATCACTGCTCACATAGATTTAGGAAGCAGAAGCTTTGGTACCGTAGATCCTCTGCACATGAGAGAAGTTGCATTTAATGGGAATCAGGAGGACTGCAGGCTCAGGACTGGAGCTAACACCTGGTGAGATATCTTGAATGATTCATGGCTTGCACAGGAGAGCTAAAACCTGGTGAGGTATCTTGAATGATTAGTGGTTGAATGATCAATGGTTGGATGCTTAATCGTTGAATGATTAATGGTTGAATGAATGGTTTGCACATACTACTTAATATGTACGCAGCTCAAGGCAGCAAACCCAAGTGCATCTTTTGGAGAGCTCGCCAAGATCGTGAGCGAACACTGGAAGAACGTCAGCTCCGAGGAGAAAGCTACGTACGAGGCTATGGCCAAGCAGGTAAAACTTAAAGCAATGAAATAAAGGGTTCAGAACAAAATGTCAAAGAGAGAATAAGGCGTCAGAGGGATGAAATTGGGCTGGGTGGAAAACTCATCCCTAAAACTTTGCTTTTTTACAATGAGAATATGATAATACTGTGGGAGTGAACATTTACTACTGTCCGCAACACCTGTCAGACAGGCTTCTTTACTGGCAAACCATACTAATCTAGATCACTTTAAGGTAGCTAGTTTGTAATTTGTGCAGTTGGTTACAGCCAAAGGCATTTGGAACCTAATTTTAATGTTTAAACACTCTTGTTTCCCAGCTGCAGATGCAATATGTTCAGAATTGTACTATAAAGGAGTCAGGAACACAGCGTCATCCTTTCACTCCATTACCACTGTCACTGCCATGTATTGTGCAGGACAAGATAAGGTACACTGAAGCAATGGCACAGTACAAAGCTGGAGGGGGAGGAGCAGAAGGAGGAGGGGGGGAGGAAGAGGAGGAGGAAGAAGAGGAAGCATAAATTGTTCTTTTACCGATTTGTTGTTGTAATATTACCCTAATCCCGCACCCAATTACAAAGCAGACGCTACTGGTCAAGTTTCAAGCACCAGGCGAGGCATAGAGCAGAAGCTTTTCCGAACGAACCAGCCAGCTAGAGTCCCTGGTTTTACCCATGGTCATCTGATTCTTGACACTATTTAGAGAAATAATTGACTGATGCAATGCCACACGTACTGATTGTGGTACGTGCCTTGTGTATTTTGTCTTGCCCTAAGCTAAGCTCAGTGTCCACTCAAAGCTGACTGGGAAGAAGTCAGGTTGAAAGTGTCCAGCACAAGCTGACTCGCAGAAAATTTGCACAGAAGACGCCTTCGCAGAGTTTACAAGGTTTACGAGTTTACATGTTATACAAGGTTTACAGAGCTTACTGAGTAAGCCATCAGTAAACAAATTGGGGTGGGATGCGTATGTAAAACATTTAATAAATGTGGTAATTGTTTTTGTAGCACCTGGAAAAGCACGTGTGACAACATTGCAGCAGCACTGAACAAAATCAGTAAACAATCAAGCATCTGCCAGGACCAACCGACCGCAATGAACTAAAGAGGGGGAATCATCTGTGATTTGTTGGGCACATAAAAACATGGACTGTCACACTGAGGATATCAAGAATGAAGGAGACAAATATTATTTTACATAAAACTTAGCAGCACATGCACAACGAGAGGGTCTGGAACATCAAACATGGTCTGGTTAATCACTCTATTGCTGCGGGCTCTGCTGCTTGATTAACTTTGAACCAGCACTTGCCTGGCTAAGACTGTAGAATCGTGTATAAAGAGCGAAATTGATATCAGATATTAAGCAAACTAGCAGGCACTTCCCGTTGTTTGTCTTCAACACCTGACACAGCAAAGCAAAGCACAGCAGGACCAAGGACTTGTTCAATTGAAGCAGCATATTTTGACTCTTTCTATCTGCCTTGGAAACCATCAGCACCTTGCAGCCAAGATGTAATGATGTTTGTTCTTAACAGAAGACGCCTTTGTCGAAGCAGTGCTCCTCACTAGACATGTACTTTGGAGTTTCCTTGTACTTCTTGCTTAGGGTTTACAAAGGGGAAATTCCAGAGGGGGGGGACTAGGCAAAAGCCAAAAAATGCTCCTCTTTGCATGAAAGGTGCAACTACTCACACGTCACTTCATCAAATTGGATCCAACCTAACTTCAAACTGATGCTGGCTTTATAAGCTTCCCGAGCATGTGCTCAGATTTTGACAAGTCGCCCGGCGTACAGAATGACAGGACTAAAAGCACACGTCGTGCACCTGTACCCTAGATGGGTGCTTTCCAGGGAAATGGCACATTGATTTGCATATCTCGCCAACCACTTGCTCTTTTTGCCCCATTTCTCTTGCAGTGATCTTTATTGATTATAAGGACTTCAAAACAATAAAAATCACCGGGTTTGGTGCGCTGGCTGGTCAGATACAGCATATGGCTGCTCAAAAAGTAGGGTTCACGCCGCGGCCGATCTGGCACGTGCGCCGGAACTGGCTGGGTTTAGGCTCCACTGTTTCTTCCATTTGATGCTGATCTTAAACCTAGCCAGTTCCGGCGCACATACCCTAGGAGCATCCAAAGAAAGCCTGATTTTGGGCTTTAGTCCCCCCCCTCTGGTGGAATTCAGGCCGTTCCTATTCATGCCCCAAAGAGCATCTGTGCTTTGTTCTCCAGGTGGGATGTTGTGTGTTTCTGCATCCATTGGGTGGTGCAGAACACAAAACAACATCCGATCCTAATCCATGCCGGTAGTGTTTACACTTTTCTTTCTTTCTGTCAGGTAAAGGCAAAATACCAAGATGAAAGATAGAGTTTGAAGAAGCCACATGTTGTGCGGTGTTTAGGCGTGCTCGATGAATCCAGGAAAGAGTAGTGCAGAGCCGTGGCCTATGATGCCCAGTGGTCAGCATAAGGTACTTCATACAATCCCATCAATCCCATCATCTCGGACAACAAACTCCCAGGGAAATTCAAGCCATAGCCATGCAAGCACCAAAAAGCGTGCAGATTTCTTCAGAGAATAACTCACAGCTAGTAGAAGATCACCTTGACGGGTGTCATGGACCTGTTGCAATTGTTCAAATGGTTTTTTTTCTTGATTTGCTCGTGTGCACTGAGGCCTGTGCGCCGTCGTGTACCTCTCAATTCAAGGTCCTCCCTGGCTTGCTGCCTCCGCTCCGGATGCAAGCAAACTGGACCCGCAACCCAGCAGCCCGCTAGTGAGGGTGATGGTGCGCAATTCGTGCGTGGGAACAGATGTCACATAAGTCAATCCTTGCCTTCGAGCTGGCGTCGCTGGGTCTTGAGCTTGTCCTTGGCCCGACGGCGTTGTCTTAAGCTCATCTCAGAAAGCAGGTAGGGGGCCTTCGAAGGTCAGCTAGCCAAGGTACCTTGCAATCTTACAAAGCGACGGCCAACGTTCAACCCGAAAACTTCTTAAACCAAGGTTGGAACAAGCTGGTTTCCCTGCCAAACAAAGGTTGCGTGCTTTTCGAGAAGCCATGCAGGATTCCATGAGTGCAATGCCAAAGATTTCCAGCCACCTGTTCAGAAGCTATAAGTTATAAGGCACCAAAGTTAAATGGAGATTTAAAATAATTATATTTCCTCGTTTGAAATATCAAAATTTTCAGCTGCCGACAGCTCAGAGGATGTCCTCATCAGAGGAGGACTCAGAGGAGACCAGTTCAGAGGCTTGCTCAGATGAGGCTTGCTCATCAGGAAGCTCACAGGACCATAGTGACAGCGACAATGTGCCTGTTAAGGACGAAAAAATAACGAGGTGCGCTTGCCTGTGCCTGTACTATGGAAGCACTGAGCCCAATTTACAAACACAGTGTCAAGAGAACCAAAGGTCCACGGTGCTCCGTATGCATTGCGCAGGAATACTGGGGTCGTGGATGGAAGCAAGGGGGATGATTGGGACGGGACAGATGCGCTGACATTGCGCAGACAAAACATCAAGGCGCTCCTAGACAACAGGTAACGACAAACACCTCCTTCATACAATATACACACACACACACACGCACACACACATGCACACACATACTAACACACTAACACACATGCTCAAATGCAAACACGCATGCGTGCAGACACAAACACACACACACAAATGCAATCAAACACACACACATATAAACGCGACCAAACACACACGCATGCGAGCACATACACGCACAAACATACACATGCAAGCATCATACACACGCAAAGCCAGATTGTTTGCTTTTGACCCCTCAGCTTATGGTCAAAGAATTTTTTTGTGTGGTCAGTCTGGAGTTGCGGCGAGCCTCGACTACGCGCTTGACACAAGTGCAGCAAAGCGAAGTGGTCCTGCGCCAGGCTTTTGTGTCCCCCAAGCCTGGGGCTGGTGCAGGAATGTCAGAGGTGCGCGCTCTAGGAGGGCCAAAATCTCTCACTCTCTCTCTCTCTCTCTCTCTCTCTCTCTCTCTCTCTCTCTCTCTCTCTCTCTCTCTCTCTCTCTCTCTCTCTCTCTCTCTCTATAACACACACACACACACACACACACCAGTGTTTTTGTTTAAGGGGACGCGTCGCGTTTTAAGCATTCTGCGTCGCTTTTTAAGGGTTTTTAAGCGACACACCAAAGCCCCGCAGGGTACCCTGTGTCGTGCGTGCAAATTGTTCCTATGCAAAGCCCTTTTCCTTCTGTATGATAACCACTTTGTACAATAAATGCCAAATTTTTGGCCGTTTTTGGGGGGAAAGGCTTGCGCTACACACTTTTTTGGCTAGAGCACCCTGCGTAGCGCGTTTGACTTAGAATGCTACATACCCCAAAATTTAAAAAAAACACTGACACACACACAAGTATGCACCCAACAAGAAGCTATAAAGCACCCATATGAACTACAACTTCAAAATTGCAATAAAGAGTTCACAAAATAGGGGAGATAGCAACAAAGTCCCGTGAAGACTGCTACTGCTACACTTTCATCAATTTTTGCTTGATGTGGGGATGTGGGGAGCTGATTCCACGCCTGCGTTAGTGGCTTTTGTGTGTGTGCTTTGGGCAGGGCCCTTATGCTTATGCTGCAGGAATGAAAGGCCGCACGCCAGCGTGGTAGCACCCAGCTTGAGGAAGCTGCCGTCATGATTTGTGTGTGTGCCCCACTGTGTTTTCATGCTTGTGCACGACATTGGAATGCACCAGCAGAAGAAGACACTCGTATAGATCCGAAGTGTGCCTCCATCGCCATAGCACTTTATTTGCGACAAAGCAGTGGCCTCTCCAGAGAGGAAAAGCAAGTTTTTTGCTAAATTCCCACTCCACTCCTGCCTCGTTATTTGTCCGACCACACTGATTTATTGCTACATTCCCACTCTACTCCTGCCTCGTTATTTGTCCGACCACACTGTTTTTTGCTACATTCCCACTCTACTCCTGCCTCGTTATTTGTCCAATCACACTACGTCGTCCTTTTAATTTCTATTACATCCCCCCCCTTCCCCCTCGACACACAGACATGCGTACGTACACATAACTATACACACACATAAATAAACACACAAACAAACTCACACACACACACCACAGGAGCTGCGCAAGCGCCTCCTGGCACGCAAGCACTTTGTGCCCTGGGGCCAGAAGAAGCCGTTTACCACACCTTTGCTGCCACCCACTGCCAGCCTCCCCCCTCCTCCTCCCCCCCTGCAAGAGGCTCTTCCGGAGGGGGTAGAGCCGCTCGTGTTGTGGGCACCTCCTCCAAGTAACAGCCCTGGCGAAGAAAGCAGTGGGGCAGGAAGAGCACCGCAGCAG
>Ga0307951_1001953_pt1 | contig 12788 bp, 9 predicted proteins | sample OrgLakmetagen374_FD_201842 | JGI IMG/M metagenome (GOLD analysis project Ga0307951, IMG submission 201842) | Saline water microbial communities from Organic Lake, Antarctica - #374 | ecosystem: Environmental > Aquatic > Non-marine Saline and Alkaline > Saline | place: Antarctica: Organic Lake... | reverse complement strand
TACATCACCCATAAGCGGCATCGAGATGTAACCGTCGGGTCGCACAATAATGGTTTGGCTCAACTCCGGGTTACGCCAGACATTGACGGAAATGGTATCGCCGACACCGATTTCGTAAGGCTGAACCTGAGTACTCATCGGCGGAGCGTTCTCATCGTTCGCGCCTGGCGCCGGGCCCGGCTGGGAGGCACATCCGCTCAAAGTCACAGTAACAGCGATCGATATGAGGGCTCCAACCAGAACCCGTACCATTCCTTTTGCAGCGTTCATTTAACGCACTCCCTTTCCGAGTAGTACCACTTCAACCGTTTGAATCATGATCAGGATGTCCATTAACATGCTGTGGTTTTTAGAATAATACAGGTCGTATTCCAGCTTGCCACGCGCATCTTCGACCGACGCGCCGTAAGGGTAGTTGAGTTGTGCCCACCCCATCAGCCCAGGCTTGACGTAATGACGGGTGTCATAAAAGGGAATTTTCTCAGCCAGCTCCGACACAAATTCAGGTCGTTCCGGCCGGGGGCCGACAAAACTCATCTCGCCGCGCAGCACATTGTACAATTGTGGCAGTTCATCGAGCCGGGTGTTTCGAATAAAAGTACCGACACGGGTTACCCGGCTGTCGTTCGCCGCAGCCCAAACTGCTTTGCCTTCCTTTTCTGCATCCTGACGCATGCTGCGGAACTTGAAAATACGAAACGGCTTGCCGTCTTTGCCAACTCGACTCTGGCTGTAGAGCACCGGCAGCCCGGTATCCAGCATAACAGCCAGAGCCGTCAGTATCATGAACGGCGCCAATACAATGGTCAGGCTCAAGGCAATGGCCAAATCCAGCACCCGTTTGGAGGCCGCGCGCGAGCGTGACGCCCGAAACCCGTCGGAGTATAGGATCCAGGAGGGTTGCACCAGATCGATGTTGGCTTTTTTCATGCTCCGCTCATAAAACGACTGGGCATCGGTTATTTCGATACCATTGAGTTTGCACTCCATCAGCTCGGCCATCGGCAGCGACTGCCCATTCGACCGGCGGCGTTCCTGAGGGGCCATGACCACTTCAGAAATGCGGTTTCTACGCACAAAATCGGGCCAGTCGGTCGGTAATTCCAACAACAGGCTCTTTTCTACAACGGGGTCCGCCGTATTCTGGATGCAGCCTATAATTTTAACGCCAAGAAAGGTTTGATAGCGGTTATGGTCTTCGACCAGCTGGGCAGCCACTTTGCCAGCCCCGAAGATAACAATGTGCCGGTTAAGCTGGGTCAGGTCGACCAGCCAGATGAAAACCAGCCGCATCAGCAGCACGCCCGCCAGTGCGAGGCTGATTGATACCAACAGAAAACCGCTGTCAAACCCGGTCGCTGGAAACAGTTCATGCAATATGGTCAGTGCTAGCCCGCCGAGAAAAAAGTAGGCGACCAGTGACCGGAAAAACATGGCCAGCCAGCCTTCCTGAATAAGGGCCATGTAAATGCCCATAGACAGCGTGCCAATGCTGAGAACCAGTGCGAACAGCAGCGCCACACCCGGCTGAGTCGCGGGGTAAGTGCCGTCTATACCCGCTAACAGGAGCGCGTAGGTAGCCAGAAAAGGCACACACCAGAACCACAGCAGCTCCAGAAAGCCGAGGGCAACGTAAGGAATGTGAAGGTAGTGTTTTCGGAATCGGATATAAGACAACGATGTAAATCCTTTTGAAGGCCAGCGACCATTGGTTCCCTGTCCCCGGGGCAGTTCACATTGTGCGCTGTGTCTCACATAATCTCAAGCGCTGGCCCGCCACAGATTCATGTAAAAAGCGCTCATTTGACCCAGTTTTACGGGTGTAATCAGTCGATGCCAGCGTTATGATTAACGTTATGGCATGGTTGTACGGAAAGTATCTGGCACCGACCTCGCCGTATCGGAGCCAAGTGCCGATTTCCGGCCCATTAACAAGGAGTTGAACCACTGGTATGGACGTTTCCACCGACCCATTTTCCCCGACCAAATCGAACGGGAACAGGCCTGTTTCTGAAGGCTCAATCACTGGCGCCCAATCGAACAGGGCCGTACATGCACTGAGCATCGACGTAGAAGACTACTTTCAGGTCGCGGCTATGGCCAAAGTGGTTAAACCCGAAGACTGGGATACCATGCCCTCACGGGTCGAACATAATACTGAGGCATTGTTACAGTTATTCGAGCGAAAAGGGGTAAAAGCCACCTTCTTTGTGCTCGGCTGGATCGCTGAACGTTACCCGCAACTGATACGCCGACTGGCCGACCATGGCCATGAAATTGCTTCGCACGGCTACAGCCATCAATTAATTTACAATCAGACGCCGGAGGTTTTTACTGAAGAAACCCGGCGTTCGAAAACCATATTGGAAGACATTATTCAGCAACCGGTTACCGGTTATCGCGCCGCCAGCTATTCAATCACACACCGTTCGCTGTGGGCACTGGATATACTGACTGACCTGGGTTTTACCTGGGATTCAAGCATATTCCCGATCCGGCATGATAACTACGGCATACCCGGTTCTCCGCGCAGGCCCTATCTGTTGCAAACCAATAATGGCGCTACCCTGCGCGAATTCCCGCTGACCACGGCGCAGTTTATGGGGCTGACAATTCCGGCCGCCGGTGGTGGTTATTTTCGCCAATTTCCCTATCCTCTATTTCGACACTTATTCAGACAGGCGAGCCAGGGGGATACCGTACCGCAGATGTTCTACCTGCACCCCTGGGAGATTGACCCCGACCAGCCCCGGTTCAATACCGCCAGCTGGTTTTCACGGTTCAGGCACTACACCAATCTTGACCGGTGCTATGCTCGTCTGGAGCGCTTACTGGATGATTTTCAGTTTGACACTGTGTCAAACAGTTACCGGCACTATCAACCCACGGACGATGTGTTTCACGCCGATCAACTGGTAAAAGCTGTCTGACCCGATGACCAGATCCGTCATCGCCTACAAAGATGTTCGGTGCCCGGGATGGGCACCCAACTGGACGCAATAGCATGTATCTCGAACATTTCAGCCTACAACGTCACCCGTTCCGGATGGCGCCGGAAGATGACTTTATTTATATGAGTCAGCAGCACTCCCGCGCTTTCGTGTATATGGATTCGGCGGTCTGGAGCCCGGAAGGCTTTGTTGTGGTCAGCGGTGAAATCGGTTCTGGTAAAACAACCCTGCTGAAGAAACTGATACGCGGGCTGAGCCCGGATTTGAAGCTGTTTCATATTGCCTACACCAATTTAAAATCGGACGATCTGTTTCATCTGATCGTGCGTCAGGCAGGACTGCCTTACGAAGATAAAAACAAAGTGTCGATGTTGCTGGCGATTAACGACTATCTGCAACAGCTTTCCGATCAGGGTGTTCCGGTGGTGCTGGCGGTCGATGAAGCGCAGAACCTGAGTCGGGAGAACCTTGAAGACATTCGCATGCTGTCTGGCCTGGAAGGTTCGGGCGGTCCGGTAATGCGGGTTATTTTACTGGGCCAGCCGGAATTGAAAGACTCTATTTATCACATCCCGCAATTAGCCCAGCGCGTTAAGCTCTTTTTTCACCTTAATGGGCTCAGTGCCAAGGAAACGGGAGAGTACATAGACCACCGTTTGTTCATTGCCGGTTATGAAGGCGATACGCTGTTCGATGCCAACACCGTGCAACAGATTTTTGCGCTGAGCAAAGGCATTCCCCGGTTGATCAACAAGCTGTGTGACGGTCTGATGCTGTGCGCCTACTCCGACGACCGCACCCACATTGTTGCCGAAGACTTGACTGAGATCCGTCAGGACCTGATGGGCGAGACTTTTATGGCGCAGATGGAGTCTGAAGAAGCCGCCATAGAAGTAGCGCAGGAGAAGTCGGCCCCGGCGCCTGTTATTCAGCAAAACAGCTCTGGCAACGGTGCGAACCCTGGTGACGAAATGGCCCTTGAGCGGATAGCCAGTGCGCTGGAGCGCATTGATTCCAAGCTGGACCGGCTGGTGAACCAGCAAGATTCAACCCCAAGCAACGTCAAGCCACTGAACCCGAAGCGTCGGAACTGAGCTGTATCGGGCCGGTGATGGTGAAGCCCGGTGCTTTTGGATCGGGCTCGCCGTTGTGGCCGGGCTTTGTTCACCCACTATCCCAACATATCCCAACATATCCCAACATATCCCAACATTGCTTCGGCGTTGCTTACTTAAGGATCGAGAGCACCAGCCGCCCCGCGAGGGTTACCAGAATCACCCCGAAAATGCGCTCAAACCAGACTGAGTGGCGCTTCAGTCGGTCGAGCCAGGCCGGTGTCGAGAACAACCAGGCCACCAGCAGGTACCAGCCGCCATCGATCACCATGGCAGTGGCTGCATAGCCCAGTTTGGCCAGTACCGATGTATCGGCACCGACGACCTGACTGAACAGCGCAATGAAGAACACGGCTACTTTGGGGTTCAGAAACACCACCAGAAAGCCATCCCGGGCGGCGCTGGCCGTGGTTGGAACATCGGGCAAGTCGGCGTCGGGATTCGACCGGGCGCGCAACCCTTTCACACCCAGCCAGGCGAGATAGAAGGCGCCGCCCCATTGCAGGGTGGTAAACGCCACTGGCGATGCGGTGATCAGTGCCGCCAGCCCGAAAATGCTCAGCAGGGCATACAACCCGATGCCCAGGCCATGCAGCAATGCGACAACCACGCCATTGCGACGCCCACCCGACAGGGTTTGCTTAAGCACTACCGCCAGCGACGGGCCCGGTGACATTGCGCCCAACATACAAATGCTCATCACCGCTAACCAGGTCGTCCAGGTCACAACACACCTCTTTATTGTTTAGTTATTAACTCAAGCTAAGGGTTCGATGAGTGGATAGGGTCCGAGTCGGCAGCCGCTCGTATTGTGCGAACTGTGACAATTGAGTTATTAAAAAACGATACGTTCCCAAGCGGCCAGACTACCCAAAGCCCGGCAAAATGTCATGCGCCAGAGCGGGTTCTGTCTTTTTTCTGTCACGACTTTGTCGTCAGGTTGTCATAGAGGCGCCGTAGCGTAGGTGGTTGAGACGATACTCATTCACCACCAACAGGATACCAATATGACCCTGAAACCTCTTGCTTTCGCCGTCGCCGCCGGAATGGCCCTCAGTGCCTGCAGCTCGAATCCGACCCAGACCGTTCCTGCCGATGACCCCAGTGTTCAGATTGATATGGTTGGCCGCTACACCAGCGGTATGTTCGATCAGAGCGCTGCTGAAATCGTCGCTTATCATCCGGCCTCGGGTTATGCCTACCTGACCAATGGTGCGACCGGACGCATCAACGCAGTGCTTATTCGTAATTTGCTGGATGAACCGGCTGTCGATCCTTATACCTTGAGCAACCTGGCTGACCGCAGCGATGCCGTCCCGGAGCAGGTCTGGGTGGCAGATCCTTACCTGGGTCAGCGTAAGATCATGATCGGCGGTGCCAATAGCCTGGCTGTGCATGGTGATCTGCTGGCGGTTGCCGTTGAGAGTGACAATAAGGTCGATAAGGGAGCGGTGTTGTTTTATCGGTTGAATGCGCAAGGCGATACCGACTTTGTGAAAGGGGTTTTGGCCGGAGCACTGCCCGATATGGTGACGTTTTCACCCGATGGTCGCTATGTGCTGGTGGCCAATGAAGGTGAGCCCAGCGGTGACTACCTGATCGACCCGGAAGGCAGTGTGTCGGTTATTCCGGTCACCCGCGGCATTCCCGATGACCTGGCGATACAGCTGAATTTCAATGGCTTTGACGACAACTTTCACCCCGACATCATCACCGGTAATAACCCCGATCCGGGTTACACCCGCTTGTCTCAGGATCTCGAGCCCGAATACATTACGGTGGCTCCGGATAGCCGCACGGCGTTTGTGTCACTGCAGGAAAACAATGCACTGGCCAAAATCAGCCTGAGCAGCACACCGAGAATCACCGGGTTGTTTCCGCTGGGTTTTAAAGATCACGGCCTGGCCGGGAACAGCCTGGATGCCAACAAGGATGACGAAATCGCCGTGCTGGCTAACTACAACGGCCTGTTTGGCACTTACCACCCGGATACCATAGCGAGTTACCAGGTCAATGGCCGCACCTTTGTCGTGACCGCCAATGAAGGCGATGGCCGTGAGTATTTCTCAGCGGCAGAAACTGAAGCGGACTGTCGTGGCCCGTTACCTATGGGTCAATACGACTGGGATGACGATGACGGCTGCCTGGTGTACACCGACGAAACCGAGATTGGTGACGTGCAGCTGGCCGCTATGCTGACCGGCATGGACGACATCGGCGACCTGAAGATCAACAAAACGCTGGGCGATGACAATGGCGATGGCGTCTATGAGCGCGTCTATGCCTACGGTGCCCGGTCATTTGCGATCTTTGACGACGTCGGTGACCTGGTTTTCGATTCCGGCGACCTGATCGAGCGCGTTACGGCTGATCGCTTCGGGGCCTATTTCAACACCACCAACGATGAGCTCGCCGTGGACGATCGCAGTGACAACAAAGGACCGGAACCCGAAGCACTTACACTGGGGCAGTTGGGTGCGCGCACCCTGGCCTTTGTTGGACTGGAGCGGATGGGCGGATTCATGACTTTCGACATTACTGATCCGGAAGCGGTTCAGTTCGTCGCATACACCAACCACCGCAACTACGATGCAGCCGTCGCCACTGAAGATGGAGAGGTCACTGACGCGACGCTGGCGCAAGCGGGCGATCTGGCCCCGGAAGGCATGCAATTCGTACCCGCCAGTCAGAGTCCCACCGGGGTCGCACTGCTGCTGGTCGCCAACGAAGTGAGTGGTACGCTGAGCGTTTATCAGGTGAGTGAGCAATAACTCACAGGTAGCGTTTGATGGCGGGCGCTTTTAGCCCGCCGTTAAACGGGCCAGCGCATGCAGTACTGGGCGTGTGGGCCGTCTTCCGGCGTCCCAACCTCTGGCACAACCTCGAAGCCCATGGCAAAGTAGAAACGCTGCGCCTGATAGTTCTCCTGATACACCCTGACCCGCAATTGATCGTGCAGTTGCTTGGCATGCTCGATCAGACTTCGGCCCACACCCTGGCGCTGATATTCAACCTTGATGAACAGCCCGTTAATCTGAGTTCCCTCCAGCGCGATATACCCAGCGATTTCGCCTTTTTCCTCCCACAGATACGCCTGTTCAAGCGGTAGCCGATGCTCGCGTAAATGGCGCCTGTCGCGGGCAATATAGGCGGGATCGATAAAGGGATGGGCGATCAAGCTGGCATCGAGATACAGCTCGGCCAGTTCGTAGAAGTCGGTGTTGGTGGCGTGTCGGATCATCAGTCACTCCTGCCCGCAGAGGGCTTCCTGGTCTGCCTTGACACCAAGTCTAGCAGGCGGAGTCAATTTAACCATGGCGCAATGCGTGCGTCACCCGACGACTTCTTTTGGTGAAATTCGCCGATCAGATTGCTTGACAGCAATGCAAATACGATTGAGAATGGTTATCATATTGAAAGCCAATCGCAAAGGAGATCGAGAATGAACATTACTTTCAAGAACAAGGTGACGCATTTAGCGTTCGCGGTTTTGCCGCTGGCAGCCAGTCTTACCGTTACGGCGGCGCAGGCCGAGGAGGTCAATATTTACTCCTACCGCCAAGCTTTTCTGATCGATCCGTTACTGGATGCCTTTACCGAACAAACCGGCATTAAAACCAACGTGATCTATGCCAGCTCCGGTTTGAACGAACGCATTGAGCAGGAAGGTCGCAACAGCCCGGCCGATATTATTCTGACACCGAACACCACCATCCTGACCGACGCCTACGACAAAGGGCTGACTCAAGCCATAGACAGCGACATACTGACCAGCAACATTCCTGCCCAGTATCGGGCTGAAGACAACCACTGGTTCGGCTTGACCACCCGTGCCCGGGTGATCTATGCGTCGAAAGAGCGCGTCGAACCTGGTGAGATCACAACGTATGAACAGCTGGCCGATCCTGAATGGGAAGGACGCATTTGCACCCGCAGCGGCAAGCACAACTACAACCTCTCGCTGTTTGCCTCGATGATCGAGCACCACGGCGAAACCTACACCAAGACCTGGCTGGAAGGCGTGAAGAACAACCTGGCGCGCAAACCCCAGGGCAACGACCGGGGCCAGGTAAAAGCCATCATGGAAGGTGAATGCGACATATCACTGGGTAACAGTTATTACTTTGGCAAGATGATCACCAATACCGAAGAACCCGAGCAAGTAGCCTGGGCCCAGTCTGTTAACATTGTGTTCCCGAACCAGGAAGATCGTGGTGCGCACATGCTTATCTCCGGGGCTGCCGTTGCCAAATATGCACCGAACCGCGAAGAAGCGGTGCAACTGCTGGAATTTATGAGCGGCGATTTGGCGCAGTATATGTACGCCCAAGAGAATTTCGAATTCCCGGTCAAACCCGGTACACCGCGCTCTGCGCTGCTGAATAAGTACATGGGCGATTTTATAGCCGATGACCTCAGCCTGACCGCCATCGTCAGCCATGTTGGTGAGGCCTCTAAACTGGTGGACGAAGTCGGCTACGACTTCTAGCAGGTTTTATCCATGCGCCGGTAATAGGCCACCGACATTCTTAGCATTTCAACAGCCTGTTAAGCACCCCGGCCATGCAGTAAACTTATTGGGGAACTAACACCCCCACCGGCAGCCACGGCTGCCGTTTTTGTTTGTCGGATTTCATCCGGCTTATTTCATTTTTAACAGAGGCAGTAATGGCCACCCAGCCAGCATCGGAATCCCTTGTCGCCCGTCCGGGCAGTCGATTGTTCAAGCACCTGCACGCCTGGCCAGTGACCGTGCTGGTCATTGCCGGGCTGGTGATGTTGCCGGTGTTGTCCGTATTTTATCTGGCGCTGTTTCCGACTGAGAACATCTGGCGCCACCTCTACGATACGGTTCTGTTCCGTTACATTGAAACCACGCTGACATTGCTGGCGGGTGTCGGCCTGCTGAGCTTTATTATCGGCGTGACCACTGCCTGGCTGGTTACCTTGTGTCGCTTTCCGGGGCGAAGGGTATTTGAGTGGGCCTTGCTACTGCCCTTTGCTGTGCCCGCCTATGTTATTGCGTTTATCTACACCGACATGCTCGAGTTCGCGGGGCCGGTGCAGGGTGCGTTGCGCGACGCCTTTGACTGGCAGACCAGCCGCGACTACTGGTTTCCGGATATTCGCAGCATGGGCGGTGCTATCGTGCTGATGTCCCTGGTGCTGTACCCCTATATTTATCTGATGGCGCGCGCTGCCTTTATGGAACAGGGCAGCAATGTGCTGGCCGCCAGCCGCACACTGGGCTGCACGCCTTTGCAAAGTTTCTATCGGGTGTCGCTGCCACTGGCCCGGCCCGCCATTGCGGTCGGGCTGGCGCTGACGTTAATGGAAACCCTGAACGATTTTGGCACCGTTGACTACTTCGCGATTCGTACCCTAAGCCTTGGCGTTTACGACACCTGGTTGAACATGGGCAATCTTGGCGGGGCTGCCCAGATCGCCAGTATGATGCTGCTGTTTGTGGTTGTACTGATGACACTGGAGCGTATGGGCCGTGCGCGGCAACGCCATTTTGGGCAAGGCAAACCGAACCAGGATTCCGCGCTCTACACCTTGACAGGGGCGAAGGCCTGGCTGGCGTTCCTGGCCTGTGCGCTGCCGCTGGTACTCGGATTTGCTGTGCCGGCGTTCCAGCTGGCCCGCTATGCCTTCGGTAATTTCTCCAGCTACTGGACCAGTGATTTCGTGGTCATTTCCTGGAACAGCCTGTTTTTGTCGACCGCAGCAGCGCTAGTAACCGTCACGATCGGAACCCTGCTGGCCTATGGTCGTCGCCTGCACCCCAGCAGAGGTGTTCGCGCACTGGTGAGCCTTTCCAAACTGGGCTACGCCATGCCCGGCACGGTATTGGCCATTGGTGTGCTGATTCCGCTGGCGGCATTCGACAACACCGTTGATGCCTGGTTGCGCGCCCAGTTTGACGTTTCAAGTGGTTTACTGCTCAGCGGTACCGTCTTTGCGTTGATCTTTGCCTACAGCGTGAGGTTTCTGGCGGTCGCTGCCGGAGCCATTGAGTCCAGTCTCGACAAAGTTACACCCTCGATGGATAAGGCTGCCCGCTCACTGGGCCTGAACAGTCTGGCGACCCTGCGTCGGGTGCACCTGCCATTAATTCGCCCCGGCTTGCTGACCGGTGCGCTGATCGTCTTTGTCGACACCATGAAGGAATTACCAGCGACGCTGATGCTGCGCCCGTTCAATTTCGACACCCTGGCCACCCATGTTTACCAGTTTGCTTCAGACGAACGAATTGAAGCGGCTGCCATGGGCGCACTGATGATCGTACTGGTGGGGTTACTGCCGGTAATTTTGCTGAGTCGGTCGATCAAGGGTGGGCGCAAAGCCGCAACACCGGCCCTGTTGAGCGCAACCGAGCAGGGCGCTAGCGAGCCGCAGCGCTAAACGCGTTGGCCGTTACCGTCTGGTTTGCCAAGGGGGTAACGGCTCGGTGCCAAGCCTTCGGGTCATAGTCGGCCTTGGCGGCAAACGCCACCTGGTTTCTGGTTGTCATTGCCAGCCCGAGGGTTGAGCCGGGTATAAACACGGTCTCTGATCCAAACTGGGCTTCGAGTTCCCGCCCGCTGTGCAATTGGAACCGATAGAGCGACTGGGTACCCAGAAACTCGCCACTGATGGTTTCAACCTGAACCGCATCGAACGCCTCTGAAACGCTGATCTCATGCGGCCTGACAAACACATCCAGGCTCTTGCCCGGTGGCCATGCATGGCCTTTCATCGGCACCTTGCCCAGTTCCGTTTCAAGCGTTCTGTCGTTGAGCACACGGCCTTCAATCCAGCTACCATCACCGACAAAGCTGGCAACCAGCGGTGTTACCGGCTGGTGATAAACCTCGGCCGGTGTACCCCATTGCAGCAAACGGCCATGCTCCATCACGCCCAGGCGGTCACTGACCACAAAGGCTTCGTCACGGTCGTGAGTCACCATAATGGCTGTAATGCCCGCTGTTTTGAGGATACGACGTACTTCCCGGGACAGAGAGCGGCGCAGTTCGGTATCAAGATTGGAGAAGGGCTCGTCCATCAACAACAGACGTGGCTTGGGTGCCAGGGCACGCGCCAGAGCAACACGTTGTTGCTGACCACCGGAGAGCTCATGTGGGTATCGATCGGCCAGGGCATTCATCTTGACCAGATCCAGTGCTTCCCTGATACGGTTTTGACGCTCTGTTCGGTTAGCCTTTGCCAGGCCAAAACCGATGTTTTCGCTAACGGTCAGGTGGGGGAACAGGGCGTAGTCCTGAAACATCATACCAATACCGCGCGCCTCCGGTGCGATGCCTGCGCCGGGTTCGGCAATGCGCTGCCCGTCCAGTTCAATATGGCCTGACACCAGGGGCGTGAAACCGGCAATCGCCTGCAGCAAGGTGGTTTTGCCACAGCCGCTGGGGCCCAACAAACAGCAAATATCGCCTTCCAGAACCTGCAGGCTGACCTCCTGCAAGACCGAGACCTTGCTATATTGACATGCCAGATTGTCGATTCTCAGCAACGATTTCACCGCGCCTCCCCAACTGTTGTTCGATTAAGATTCTCACTAGCAATTGTAAATGAATCTCACTCAGAGGCAAGTTGAGCCAGATCAATCTTTCGGGTGATTAGTGGTCCATGTTCAAGGTTAGGTCACTGTTCGCGTCGCCAGACTGCGCAGGACGTCGTTAGAGCCAGCCATTCAACTGAAAGCCCAGGCCCAGGCTCTGATTAAAGCGATCATAATCGATCAGGTTTTCACCATAACCGTGGAAATACTGCAATCGGCCCCGAACCCGGTCATTAACCGGGAAAGACCATGTCAGCTCGGCTGCGCCGCGGTTGTTATCGGATTGCAAATTATTGCGCAGCATCAGTGCGTACTGATTGCTTTTGCCAGCGTAGACAATGTTCAGGTCGAAATTACCCATATAATCGAGAATATCCGGATTATCGTCACCCAGAGGATCACCCGGATAGCGTTCTTTAAATTCTGGTATCCGATACCAGGGTCTGAAAGCCAGAGCCCAGCGACCCCGCTCCCAGACTGACTGGAGAATAAGCCGGTTCCAGCTGCGTGAATCCTCACCCGACAAACCATTGGACTGATGATTCAGGGATAACGCATTGCCGATATTCCGGTAGCCACCCATTTCGAGGCGGCTGCCCAGGGCCAGAATAATTTCCGGTTCATGATTGGTCTCACGAAACGGGGACGACAAATTAAAATTGTAGGCCTGCCAGAAAGAGCGGGTGGTATAGGCAAAAGACAGGCTGCCCACGTCGCGATAGACACCGTCTAATACGATCACTTTCAGGCTCAACTGGAACTCCACTTCAACCGGCTGTAATTCGCTGGCGCTCTCGGCATCGGGATCCGGTGTCGATGCAATCGCCACCGGCAGCAGATAGTTGGGCCGATGCGGCAATATACTGAAGGGGTTATTCAGCGAGAACTGTTCATAGGCGATGCGTCGCTGCAACGGCGATATCCGGTCACTCACCCCGCTGCCGGTGCGTTCCCGAGCGCTGCAAAAGTTACGCAACTGAGCGGCACTGAGCACGTTGGATGCACTCTCGAGCAGTTGCAGCATGCACAGTTCGTAGGAACTGAGCACCACGCCTTGAGGCTCTGGTTTCGCTTCGGCTTCGGCTTCGGCTTCGGCTTCGGCTTCGGCTTCGGCTTCGGCTTCGGCTTCGAGTACAATGATGGGCTTGTCAGAGTCGC
>Ga0307951_1001946_pt1 | contig 12809 bp, 8 predicted proteins | sample OrgLakmetagen374_FD_201842 | JGI IMG/M metagenome (GOLD analysis project Ga0307951, IMG submission 201842) | Saline water microbial communities from Organic Lake, Antarctica - #374 | ecosystem: Environmental > Aquatic > Non-marine Saline and Alkaline > Saline | place: Antarctica: Organic Lake... | reverse complement strand
CTTAGATGAATTAATCAGTAAATACAATTATTACGACCACTCACATTTTGTCAAGGATTTTAAAAAATTTCTGGGGCAAAGTATCCATATCTACAAGAATGATTTCAATCCTTTGTTGTCTTCGGCATTAAGCAGAGAATATAATAAGATGTAGATGCTTATATGAAATAACATACAATAGACTTTAATGACTTAATTTTTAAATAACCCTTTATTCACTTAATTATTTTTTTTATGAAACAAATCTACTTTTTACAATTGTTATTAACTAACTTAATATTTGGGTTGCAAATTACCAATGCTCAAGTTGAATTCACAGAATCACCAGGGAACATCTTTGAGCCTTTAAGAAACAGTTCAATCGGGACTTCAGATATTGATGGAGATGGAGATAATGATTTTTTGATCATTGGTAGGAATAGTGATTTCGATCCTGTAACTCATCTATATATAAATGAAGGTTCTGGTAATTTTGTGCTAGATACTAATAATTCTTTCCCAGATTTAAGGAGTGGTTCAGTCAACTTTGCAGACGTTAATGGAGACGATGTTGATGATCTATTTATAACTGGAACGGATCAGAATTTAAACAAATTTTCAACTTTGTATATTAACGATGGAGAGGGCTTATTTTCTCAATCCCCTTCTTTTTTCAGGCCAGTATCAAATTCTTCTGTAGTATTCGAAGATATCGATAATGATACTGATCTTGATGTTATCTTTACAGGAGAAACTAGTCCAGAGGGTTTAAGATTTGTATCCATTTATACCAATGATGGTTCTGGCAATTTTAGAATAGATAATAGATCAAATATCGAAGGTTTTGCAGGAGATGATGGTCTAGTTTCATTAGATTTAGAAAACGATGGAGACCAAGATATTATAATAACAGGTAAAATTAATAGTATAAATACATTCCTCACCAAAATGTATATTAATAATGGAGTGGGAGTTTTTACCGAGGCTTCAGAAACATCTTTTGCAGAAGAGACATTTCAAAGTTTAGCGGTTGGAGACATCAACAATGATAATTTCGATGATTTGATAATAACATCAAGGTCTTCTGTTTCCACTTACTTAAACGATACCGAGGGCGGGTTCAATTCAGTTTCATCACCTTTTAATTCTATTAGAGGGGGCAAAGCTGTTATTACAGATATTGATGACGATGGCGACAATGATGTCATGATGACTGGTTTCTCATCAATTCTTTATATAAATGATGGCGAGGGTAATTTTTCATCGAACTCAGGATTTTCATTCCCAGGTTTTTCATCTCCCACCGTCGCTATTGTAGATGTTGATGCAAATAATTCTAAAGATGTAATAATTAATGGCGTTATAGGGATAAACGCTACCAGTAAACTTTATAAAAACCTAAACGATTTAGACGTTGATGTACCTTCTATTGCTTCTATCGACAACCAAAGTTCATGTGTAAATGAAGATGTCATTGTTCAAGTACAGATTTCAGATAATGTAAGTATTTCAGACAACCTTACCGTAAGCGCTAGTTCATCTAATACTAGTTTAGTTGTAGATGATAACATTTCTATTAGTAACACAGCAAACGAATTTACCTTTACTGTAGATCCCGAAATGGATGCCATTGGCATAACAACAATTGCAATAAATGTAACAGATGAAACAGGTAATACGGCTATAGAAACATTTGAAATAATTGTTAGCCCAAACCCGGAGCTAAGTGTTGAGCAGACAGCTTATACCTTCAATGTAAACGACGCTATTGCTCCTATTACCATTCAAAATAGCTTAATCGAAGATGAATCTTTTGCTACCTATTCTAATACAAATTCAGGAGCGTTAAATGGGACTAACTTTACAGTTTCATCATTAAATCAGGCAATTGTTTCGAATTTGAATTTAAATAATCCAAATTGGAACTCAGTGGGATTTCGGCCAGGCATAGAATATAACGCTACTTCACCTGAACTAACAATAACTTTTGAATCTCCAGTAGAGAATCTAAACTTTTATCTTTACTTTCTAAGAGGTACCGCAAGTGGCTACGAAACGTATACATTCAGTGAGCCGTTTGTTGTAACTCATGGGCTAAATGGACTTCCTACGACTAGCACAACTATCGATGCGAGTAATTTCAATTTCGCGAGTGGTATTATTCAATTTGAGAATCCTATTACTACGTTAACAGTTACAGGTTCCGGTCAAGGAGGCCAATTTGGAATAGGAGGCGGTCAAGGCTTTACGATATCTCAATCTCCAGAGCTAGTCACTTACACGGCAAGTTCTACCTTACCAGAAGGATTGAGTTTAGATGAAAACACAGGTGTTATTTCGGGCACACCTCTTTCTTCTACTCCAGCTACAGATTATACAGTTACGGGCACAATGGAGTCGAATTGCTCAGGAAGTGTTACGCTTAATATAGCAACAAATTCCAAGCCTACAATTTCAGATGTTGAGGATCTTTCCATAGAAGCCAATACTTCTGTTACGTTTCAGGTTGAACTTCAAGATGAAGAGAGCAGTGCAGATGATTTGATATTAACAGCAAGCTCTGGTGATACAGATCTCATTAATACTTTTGATATATCTAATACGGGAAGCACAAGATCTATCACAATTACTCCAGAAACTGATGCAATTGGTTCCACAAATATTACTTTTTCTGTAGAAGATCAGGGTGGTGCTATAACTGAAACTGAATTTACGGTGAATGTTATAGACATTCCTACCGTCTTTACTCAAGATATCGAAGTCGCTTTGGATGCTTCAGGAGAAGTGAGTATCACTCCAGAAGATATTGACGATGGAAGCTCATCTATCTCTGGAATAGAATCTCTGGAATTGGATATCACCTCGTTTTCTTGTGATGATATTGGTAATAATACTGTAACCCTTACAGTAACCAGTAATTCTGGTGAAACCGCAACAGGAACAGCAATAGTGACCGTAATAGATAATTTATCTCCTGCTGTAGTCACTCAAAACATAACTGTTGAACTTGATGCTAACGGCGAAGCATCTGTTACTGCTGCTCAGATCGATAATGGATCTGCAGACAACTGTGGTGTAGACAGTTTAGTATTAGATGTCACTACGTTTGATTGTTCTGATCTTGGTGAAAACACCGTAACTTTAACAGTGACTGATGCTTCTGGAAATGAGGCTTCTGCTACAGCTATTGTCACTGTTGAGGACAACACTGATCCAATAGCTATAGCTACAGATTTCTCTATAACAACTTATGACTGGAATGATGGGCCTTATGCTTTCCTTCCAGATTATGTCAACGACGGCAGTTCTGATAATTGTGGTATTGATGTAATTGATTTAGCAAGAGACGAGAATAGTGATGGTATTGCCGATAGTGGTTATGCAGACCGCATAAATTTAACTTGTGCTGATGTTGGAACTACTTTTGATTACTTATTTAGAGTGACAGACAATTCAGGTAATTCAACTGTTATTACCAGAACGCTAACTATTGAAGACAATATCAATCCAACTGTTTTAACTCAAAATATCACTGTACAATTAGATGCTACCGGTGAAGCCAGTATAACCCCAGTAATGATAGATAATGGAAGTAGTGATGATTGTAGCGTTGATAATCTAGCTTTAGATGTCACAACATTTGATTGTTCTGATCTTGGTGAAAATACCGTAACCTTAACAGTGACTGATGCTTCTGGAAATGAGGCTTCTGCTACAGCTATTGTCACTGTGGTTGATAATATAGCTCCTACATTAGTCTTACAAGATGTTACTGTGGAGCTTAGTGCAGAGGGCACGGTTAGTGTAGATGCTTCAGCATTTGATAATGGAAGTTTTGATAACTGTGGAGAGGTCACTTTTAGCACAAATTTAGTTGAGACCTTGAGCTGTGGTAGTTTAGGACTAATCGAGGTTACCGTTACTGCTACAGATGCTTCAGGCAATCAATCTCAAAACACAGCGATATTAACTGTTGAGGATAATATAGCTCCTAGTGTTGTTACTCAAGCCTTTACTGTAGAATTGGATGCGTCTGGTTCAGGAACGATTACAACTGCTGATGTAGATAATGGTTCTGCAGATAATTGTAGTATAGATAACTTAGCTTTAGATGTCACTTCATTCGATTGCTCAAATCTTGGAGAAAATACAGTAACCTTAACAGTGACTGATGCTTCAGGAAACCAAGCTTCTGCTACAGCTATTGTCACTGTGGTTGATAATGTTTTACCCACTGTCGTTACCCAAGCCTTTACTGTAGAATTGGATGCGTCTGGTTCAGCAACAATCACAACTGCTGATGTAGATAATGGTTCTGCAGATAATTGTAGTATAGATAACTTAGCTTTAGATGTCACTACGTTTGATTGTTCTAACCTTGGTGAAAACACCGTGACCTTAACCGCTACGGATGCTTCAGGTAATGAAGCTTCTACTACAGCTATAGTAACTGTAGTTGATGTAAGTGGACCTGTTTTAGTTACTCAGGATATAACCGTCAACTTAGACGAAAATGGAAGTGTGAGCATACTACCAGGTGATGTGTTGAGTAGTGTTGAGGACAATTGTACTATTAGCCAGAACATTACTTTATCTTTAGACCAAGATACTTTTACTGCTATAGGTGTATATGAAGTCTCACTTACTTCTAAAGATGCTTCTGGAAACAGTACATCAACTACCGCTGAAGTGACCGTAGATGACACACTTAGTATTGATGATAATGATTTGAACGTGGAAATCAAGCTTTACCCAAACCCAGCCTCTGATAATATTTACTTTGAAATCTCCAATGCTAAAATTCAAAGTATCAGTATTTACGATATCAATGGTAGACTGATAAAAACTAGTGATAACATTTCGATAAATATAAGTGAACTCTCTAGTGGTATTTATTTTGCTAAAGTAGAGGGTGAAAGAATGAAAACATTTAAAGTGTTAAGGTTTATAAAGAAATAAGATTTCATCCTTGATTTGAAAAAGGCTTCTCCGTTGGAGAGGCTTTTTTTATTATATTTCATCAGTAACTATTTTAGTATATCAAAAAAAAGATATTTCCGTAAATTATATTTTTTCTTCCTAAACCTATAATTCCTCATACTCCACCCTATCCAAAATCTCTATCACATCCGAATTGACTTTGGGACTAAACAAATCGGTGCTGACGGGATAGTAGTCAAGTTGATCTTCATCATACTTCATTTTTAAAAGATCTTCAATGTCATTCTGATCTAGAACATCATTCAGCCACTGACTCACCTGCTCCTCATTAAAAATAACAGGCTGCCGATTCTTTTTGTTGTGGATCCTGGCGAATAATGGTGACGCTTCCTGAGTAAGGATGGCAAAAGTGACTTTATTTTCTATTCGAGTGTAGATCCCAGCCAGAGATAAAAAATATTTGTCTTTTGGTTTAAATACAAACGGATACTTACTCCCTTTATGATCGTGGGGCTCAAAAAAAGCGGAAACTGGAATGATACAGCGTTTTGAAAAAATAGACTGTTTATACAGAAAATGATCGAAGGCTCTTTCAGATCTCGCATTGATGCCTCCTCCAAACTTAGCCGCTTCTTTGTAATAGTCTTTTAACTCTTCAACTTTCTTATGCTCAGGGGCTATGCCCCATGTGGCCGCAGCAAGTATGCTTGGCTTTTCTTGCGGAATGATCAACATTTGGGAATGAGTAAAACCAATGATATGATAATGTGGTTCATCAAAAGTTTCGCGTTGGTTCTCATCGCTGAGCTTTACGTTATACTGTTCTTCCAGTTTTTCAACCTTTTGAATTTGAGAAGTGTGGGCACACATAGACTTTAGATTTACAGTTTACGTTATAAGAATTTCAATAGTGGTCTATTAAAATTCAAACTCCCATTGCAAATATTGCAATGGGAGTTTGAAATGGGATAGTTTGTTATCCTATATTAATCATCGCTGTTTCGGCTTTTAGCCCAAATAGCGATTCCTGCAATAGTGATTAAGCTTCCTACAACTAAAGCTAAATTACCATCGCGCTGTACTTTTTTAGCTTTATTCAGCTGTTTAGAGCCTATGCCATTTTCCGCAATGTAATCCTCCAAGGCTGTAATTTTTCCTTCTAATTCTTCTTTAATCTTATTGGTAAATTCCATGATTGATAGTATTATATTTAATTATGACATTAATATAAAAGGATCATCCTTAAATTAAGGTTGATTTCTATGTTTTAGGAAAGCTTTGTGATACTTTTTGTAATTCTATTTGGCTATGCACAATGAAAATGTACTTTTATAAGTAGAAAAAAAAATAAAAAATGATTTCAGTTAATTTAAATCTGGAATTATAAAAGATAAAACCATTGAAAAAGTGGAAAAAATACATGATTGATAATTACATCAAAAACTTAAAGTTGTGCTGTCTTGATAAGCAACACGATTACAATTACATCAAACTGTTTGATTTTACTGAGGAAGAGCTTAAACTCATAAATTCTGAGGTTAAGCTTGAATCTATACTGGAAACTGATAAGCCTCTACTCTATCTCTTAGAATCTGGTCGAATAGATTTTGTTGTTTATATACTACACTCGAATTATCTAAAGTTTGATATAAATGAAACTGATCAAGACAAGACCTTATTTATCAGTTTTGTCGGTTATTATTTATCACAACCTCCAGAAGATTTTAAAGAAAATTACCTCGATTTTGAGGATAGAATTTTACTCCTATTTCGCAGAGGCTATGCCATCAAAAATGAAGATAAAGACTTCATCATAGCACAAAAACACATTTCTGATCCAAGACATTTAAAGCACCTGCTTTTTGCGAGTTATGCCTTAAAACTTAATAACCTAAAATTAATCTATGCGTTAAGGAACCATATGGATTTAATTACCTGCCTGGCCTGTTTAAAAAACGACATCAATATCGGAAATTATAAGACTTTAGATTTGCTCATAAAAGCAACGATCAGATGGAGTGATTATCAAAATGAGATAATCGATTACATTAAGAAAACTAGAAAAACACAATACGACTACTTAGCAAAAAAGCTGACCGAAGAGAGACGTAGCATCAGTGAAAAAATAACGGATCCCAACCTAAGAGTGGTTCTTAAAAGGTTATTTATTTAAAATATACTTTCATATATCACATTCTGGCTTATGATTTTCTAATAACAAAAAGCAAAACCTAACCTCAGAATAAAATCACCTTAATTAAGCTAAAAATTGGATGATTTAGTTCAACTTTGTATCTCAAAAGGGACAAGTTACTAGAAAATTGAGTGAATTATAAATTTTATTTTAATTGATAAACTGATTAATAGCTTATTAAAAAAAGTACAACTATGGTTTCATCAAAATGAATGTAGAATTTCATCATTTGGTTCTTTTTGTGCTCATGCAGCCCCCGTCAATGCTTAAATTTTAATTTCTTCTCGGAAATATGCAAAAAGTTGTACCTCCATATTTTGAAGCTATATCTATACTGATGTTTCTTGTTTCTGTATTGAAAAGTAGACTTGTAAAATAATTTAAAGATGAACAAGCCAGCATCTGATAAAATACCCAAAAAAGGAAAGAAAACTACAGAGTCGTTGCTATCTCTGATATATTATTTTGCTAAGGATTGGATGCGTCCGTCGCCAAAACATTCTGTTATACAACAGATTCTTCTTTTTATTTTAAAATTACCCGTTTTGATCTTGTTTCTGACCTTATCCCCGGTCATTTTTATATTCATGTTCATAACTCTAGTTATCGGGTTATGAGACAGGAAAGACCAATCATCATCCTAGTGGTGGTTTCAGGATTGCTTTTTTTGATCCATCAATACGTTCAATTGGTGATTCAACTTAACATAGCTTTTCTAGATAACTATTTAGATCCTGTAGTCCTTATGCCCCTCATATTATATGCCCTGCTTTGGGAACGCAGACTTATTTTACGCAATAGAAATTCAGTATTGTCTTACACCGATATACTTGGCTACTTTTTAATTATGGTGCTGATTGGAGAAGTCCTCTTTCCAGTTATCAGCAATACATTTACGGCAGACTATTGGGACATTCCTGCCTATGCATTTGGAACTCTATCTTATGTCTTAGCAAGGAAGGTTTCTAAGGTTAGAAAATTAAAAGATTACAAATCTTTACCTCGAGAATATTTATAAAATAAATGAGAAAAACATCAAAGCATTACCAGTGAAATTTATTCAAACGTATTATCTTCTTATTGAAAGCGTTTAATTTACAACTGAATTCACATTGATTTGCAGATGACTATGCTTATAAGTTTTCATTTTAGTACTTATAAAATTTAATTTGAAGAAAAGTCTGTTTTGAAAATACCTCAAGCTTTTATCTAAAAATCATATCTATTAAAGATATCATAAGCCGTAGTTATTGCTATAGATTAAATTAACTTTACGGTAAAAAGAAGTTGAAAGAAACCATCAAGCAACTCGAGTTGTTCTTCAAAAGTTCAAATTTTGATCGTGGAATTCGTGTTGGTATTGCACTTGCTCTTCCGTTTGCTATTCTCTACGCTTTAGGTTATTTTGAATTCGCTATACCCATTGTTCTGGGTGCTTTCTTAAATGCTCCAGGGGATATGCCGGGTAGTAGAAAGCGGAAGATTAATGCTATTTTAATCAGCACTGGTTTAACTATGCTGATTACTGCAATTATTTTATTTGCAAAGCCTTATCTGCCAGTTTTATTGATTGCAATGGGAGTAATTGCCTTTTTTGTATCTCTGCTTTCAGTTTATGGATTTAGAGCTTCTTTGGTCTCATTTTCGGGCTTACTAGCCATGGTTATCGCCTTTGCAGTAGATAAAACAAGCCTTACAGCAATTCTGATTCAAGTAGTATTTTTGGGTGTTGGAGGCTTATGGTATCTGGCAGTATCATTGTCTTTCCAGATTATTTTTCCAAAGAAAGACCAAAATCAATTATTATCTGATACGCTTCACTTAACAGGTGATTATTTAAAACTTCGTGCTAAGCTTCTCTCCACAACAAAAAAACGAGATCAGTATCTTAGGCAAAGTTTCGTCTTTCAAAATCAAATCAACGATAAACATGAGACCCTTCGCGAGGTATTGCTAAACGTGAGAAAGCGTTCTGGTCGCTCAAGATACGAAGAGAAGCAATTGTTGATTTTCCTATCGTCCATCAAGATTTTTGAGCTCATCGAAGCTGAGCAAATGAATTATGAGACCATCGATAAGACATTTAAGGGAAGGAAGGAATTTCTTAAACCAGCTAAGCAGCTTAATAATGTTATGGGGGACCATCTTATTCGCCTCTCGGAAGTATTGATGCAAAACGATCCTCTGCCAAGGAAAGATGAGTTGCTAACTGCCCTTGATAAGACAAACGACTCTATAAGAGATTACATTGATGAATTTAAGTTACCACAGGCCAGAGAAGGTGCATTGATTTTAAAAAATCTTTACGATTATCAGGAACAATTGCTTGAAGAAATAATGGCCATCAGGAGGACTATGGCAAATGTGAAAGAGGCTTCAAAAGTTTCTTTAAAAAGACAAGATGCCAGTCAATTTCTGACACTACATGAGTATAGATTGAATATGATTTTGCAAAACTTAAGTCTTGATTCTACGTTATTCAGACATTCTTTGAGGCTCAGCATTGCCATGTTATTTGCCTACAGCCTGGGTCTATTTTTTGAAATTCAAAATACCTATTGGATTTTACTTACTATCATAGTCATCATGCGTCCAAGTTATGGGTTGACCAAAGAACGCTCTAAAGATCGAATTATAGGCACCGTAATAGGAGCCGTGATTGCTGTAGGAATTGTTTTGCTAACTCAAAATCAAATTTTATATGCGGTTTTAGCTTTAATATCACTAGTTTTTGCTTTTGCGTTAATTCAACAAAACTATAAGTCAGCTGCTGCGCTTATAACGATTAGCATTGTCTTTGTGTATTCTTTTATAAATCCTGAAGCTTTAGAGGTGATTCAATTTAGAGTTTTAGATACACTTATAGGTGCTGTGATTGCTGTTGTAGCCAATTATAGCCTACTGCCAAGCTGGGAAGTTTTTAATCTGAAACAGGTCCTTATCAAAGCCTTAAAGGCTAATAAGGCATATCTTCATGCAACACAGGATTTGTATCAAGACCCAAGTAGTAAAACACTAGCTTACAATCTATCAAGAAAAGAAGCCTTTTTGGCTATCAGTCAACTCAATGCCGCTTTTCAAAGACTCACCCAAGATCCCAAATCAAAGCAAAAAGAATTTCAATTGATTTATGAAATGGTGACACTTCACCAGACATTGCTTTCTGCGATAGCTTCTATCGGTAACTTTATCGCTCAGCATCAAACCACACCTGCTTCAGTTGAGTTTAATGTACTGATCAAAAGGATTTCCAATACACTTCAAGGGGCGCTGGACATCCTGGAGCAAACCTCATCCCAAGACCCTATTGCCAAAGCCAAAGCTGACGAAGCTCAGGAAAAATTACTGAATGAGTATAAACGTTTAGCGCATTTAAGAGACGAAAACATTAAGCAAGGGAATGAAAAGCTGGATACTGAAACCTTACATGCCTTGCAGGAAGCCTATTTGATTTCAAATCATCTGGGGTGGTTGGTGTCATTATCAGATAACTTGAAACGCTCCACAAAAAAATATGATCAGACAATTTTACAGCTTGAATAAGAAAGAAATAAGCTATCGAATTTAAATTTTAAATTCAGATTGAAAGTTCTACTACCTCATTTAGTTTTGGAATACTGACCTCCCAGGAATACGTATCTTGAATTTTTACTTTAAGCGTTTGTAAGGCCGTAGGCTCTCCGTGAACTAAAAATGTGTGTCGAGGCCGTTCTTTAATTTCGCTGATCCACTCCAAAATCCCTTTTTGATCGGCATGAGCAGATAAGGTTTCTATATGGTGAACTTCAGCCTTGACCGCATCTTGACCGCATAATATTTTCCATAGAATTTTAATTCATGTGCCCCTTCTAATAATTGTCTGCCCCTTGTTCCCTCAGCTTGGTAACCTACCAGCAGTATATTGGTGTTGGACTTATCAACAAGTTGCTTGAGATACGTTAAAACTCTTCCACCCGTTACCATACCACTTCCAGCAATCACTATTTTCGGTCTTGGATCATCAATAGTCTCCCAGGTCTCTTTGTAAGAAGTAATAATCTTCATGCGATCTGTCATTGCTGAAAATTCTTCAAGTGAAATTTTATGCCATTCCGGAAATCGTTCAAATACGCCTAGCACATTATTTCCCATTGGACTATCTATAAAAATTGGGATATTTGGAATCTTGTGCCTATTGTAAAGTTTGGATAAAAGAAACATAAGGGTTTGCAGTCGTTCTACTGCAAAAGAGGGAATGATTAAAGTTCCTCTATTATAAATCGTCTTATTGATGAGTTCGATAAGTTTTTCAGAAACACTATCTTTTGGATGAAGTTTATTACCATAGGTGCTTTCCAGAAACAAATAGTCTGCATATTGTGGACGTTCCGGAGACCTTAGCAATAGGTCCTTCTGTCTTCCAACATCTCCGGAAAAGACAAAAATCTTTTCAAAAACTTTAATCTCTATAAAAGTGGCGCCTATGATATGACCATTATATTTAAATCGATAAAAAATATCTTTTGAGAGTTTTCGCCATTCATCCTCTTCAGCTGGACTAAACATCTTAAGTGTTTTTTCCACATCTTGTATCGTATAAAATGGTAAAGCTGGAGAATGTTTACTATAATTTTCAGTATTAGCAAGCTCTGCCTCTTCCTCGCTAATTTTAGCACTATCCAAAAGAATTATTTTGGCAATCTCTAAAGTTGGAAGTGTTCCTATAATTTTACCTTGGAAGCCTTGTTTCACCAAACGAGGTAAGTATCCAGTATGGTCTAAATGTCCATGGGTGAGTAAGACAAAATCAATTTTTGAACTTGGAAATGCCAGGTCCTTCCAGTTTTGTTCTCTTAAGGACTTCATCCCTTGAAACATTCCACAATCGACTAAAATATTAAGACTTGAGGTCTCAATTAGAAACTTGGATCCTGTGACAGTTTCGGCACCACCGAGGAAATGTAGTTTTACAGATTTCATTTTGATTTATTTTTACAAAGGCTTGAAATTTCGTTGAGTATTTTGGCTTTCCTAACTTCTGAAATCCCTAAATGATCCAAATAGAAGCTATCATTCAAGAGTTGGCGACAAAGCACAATATCTCTGCTAAGTAAGAACTGTTTTTCTCTGCTGGATAATAAAGTCGAGACAGTTATGGGGTATAATCCTAATCTATCAATTCGATCCTTTAATGCGTTCTCTTTAGGGTAATCCCAACTTAGTAGATAAAGTCCCACACAATTGCCATAAGTGATAGCATCTAGTGTAAAACGTGTATTGGTCACTACCCAGGCTTCATTAGGTCTTTCCTCACTATCAACATCTCTAGCAATGATATCTCGATACCTGGAATGGATATATAATGGGATTTTTACATTACAAGTGGAAGCCTTGTCATTATGAAATTTACACTCTGCCAGTATTCGATGCTCGTCTTTACGAGCAATTACATCTACCTCATGAGATACACATTTCCCCTTTAATATTTGTCCTACTTTCACTTCATAACCACTATACTTCATTAATTCTCCAATAAATTTTTCAAAAGGAAAACCAGTGGGTCCCAATTCATATATCGCTTTTTTGAGCTTGTATTTAGAAGCATAAATGGGCTTGCTTTTTTTTAATAAGGCAAAGGCTCTATTGTAAATTTCCTTGGTAGAAATACCCTGATACAGCTCATCTCTTACACTATTGAGCACGCGATCTACTGTAG
>Ga0307951_1001943_pt1 | contig 12813 bp, 10 predicted proteins | sample OrgLakmetagen374_FD_201842 | JGI IMG/M metagenome (GOLD analysis project Ga0307951, IMG submission 201842) | Saline water microbial communities from Organic Lake, Antarctica - #374 | ecosystem: Environmental > Aquatic > Non-marine Saline and Alkaline > Saline | place: Antarctica: Organic Lake... | reverse complement strand
CGGCGACGACGCTGATGAGGGCCTTGTCACCGCTGCCCCCCAGGTGCGTGCTTGCGTTCGCTCTTTTGGATAAGGTGGCTTTTTGAGCCAATGTATGACGCCTGCACAAAATAGTATTGGCCCTTTGTCAGTGATCACTTCAGCAAGAGGCAATGGCAGGGCGGTTGGCCAGCGCCCAGCCAGCTGCAAGGTGAGAGTTTGGTTATTATGCCATGTGGTGTGTATCACTCCTTCCTGGCTGGCTCGGTGAGTGAGTGTGTACAGCTTAAACAATCACCTGCACAGCTGCTGCCGCACTGGTGTGTGTGTACAGCCAGCACATTTGAATTCAGTACCCCTAGTGGTTTTACGGCCGGTGCATTTTGAGTTCAGCGCCCCACCCTCTCCCGTGACCTAACCGCAGGCCCCCCCCCCGCCTGCCAAGCGCCATGCAGCAGCACCCGCAGCAATAGACCTCACCGGCGACGACGCTGATGAGGGCCTTGTCACCGCTGCCCCCCAGGTGCGTGCTTGCGTTCGCTCTTTTGGATAAGGTGGCTTTTTGAGCCAATGTATGACGCCTGCACGATATAGTATTGGCCCTTTGTCAGTGATCACTTCAGTAAGAGGCGCCTCCCCTTTATGGCTCCATAAACTCCTCCATAACCACTTAGGCTTCATTAAAATCCGAAGATAAGTAGACTCCATTACTTTGCCAGCCTTTTTAAGGAGCACACCACATCTTTGCCTGCCATTTAATGGAGCCCTTATCTGTGCTTGCATTTTATTAAACCTCCTTATTCCAGCTTGCATTTAAAATTTAAGCATTATCTGTCTTGAAATGCAAATACCATTAATTTTTTTCATGGGAGCCTGCTCAAAAATTTAACATGATTGCCTATTTCTTAATATTTTGGATCGGACTGGATGCTAGTAGCTATCCACTGAGCATCCCTTGTTGGATGACAGCAAAGAGTGTCTGTATGTCTTGTCCAATAAGCAGGATGTGTCAGTCTATTATTGATAATTTTCGTCTTCTGGGTCTGACAGCCAATCATCTCCGTTACCTTGATCCATGGTTTGTGGTGTCACCGCTGCTTACTTGCAGCTTTTTGAACAAGTAACCTGCTCTGCCACTCCTCACGCTGGTTTATCCAATGCCTCTGCCATTGCAGGTCCATTTAAGATGGACAAGAATAGAGTTGGAGCTGCTCCATGGACTGTGAGCATGCGCACCAGGTGCAATATGTCTTCATAATTTCAGGTGTCCAGATATGAGCAACATTTCTTTTTGCGCCTCTGCACACCAAAGTTGTTGCTGCTGGCCTCTTTTTGAACAGTGTAAAAATTATGTACATTTTTCTGTATACTACCAGTAGTACCCTTTCGTTTTACTTATTTCATTTTACACACAGGCTAGCTTTGCAGCAGCGACTGTGCAGATGGCTGTGTATGTCCTGTATAAATGTTTGACGATGATCATTCTGTATAAATGTTTGACGATGATCATTTTGCTTTCTACGCAACAGCAACAAGGTTTAAAGCCTGCTGTTTTACTGTCACCGCTTTATTCCTGCCTCCCAACCACCTGATCCGCAGTGAAAGCCCTTCCTGTTTTTAATCTCCAGGTAGGATGTCGAACAAAAAATGATGTAACATCCATTCCTACTCCATTCCGACACTATTAACACCACCATCTGCGTTCTTTTCATTTTATTGTTCCAATGCATCACTATCCCGCTGATATCCTGAGCAGGAATCTAGCACTTGCTGCTCTGTTATGTAGCATACGTGCAGCATATACTCGATACCACCGCCAATGCAAGCATGCGTCTGACATTGTACTATGCGCCTCAGTACATAAGGGTGCACATTCCATACATGACCCAGGAGCAAAATTTAGAAGCTTGATATGAATGAAATCTGCAGACACGAAAGCAGTGCCGGAAGAGCATGGCGTTATTGCCTGTAAACAATTAGAAGGTGTATTGTTGCTTGACGATGGTTACTATAGAGGATGAACTTCAGCCAGATTGTTAGGCTGATCAGATAGCTATAAATATACCCACAACTTGTATACCCTTGTATACACATAAGCTGGAAAATAAAGGGGAAAATCTCTTCTCTGGGAAAATCTAGTGTTGACTCGTTCGTCATGATGTAAAGTCGGACTGCCGAGAAGTCCTCAAAGGTGCAAGCAAAAAGGAGTATTTTCATGGCTCAATAAGTAGCTAGGTAGTGGTTTCTAGGCTTCTGTAGGCACCTTTTGAGGAAAAATTCCAGCTGCAAACCGTTTTTTTCTTCAAGTACAGGCATGCCAAAGCAAGCAGCATCTAGCTAGTGTGGACGTGCATAAGGTATTTTGGGGGGCCTCATCACAGAAACCTAAATAGGACCATTTCAAGTGGAAAGAGAAAAAGGAGTAACCTACAGCTAAAAACGACATAAAATGTTTAAATGTATAGCCCTTGTAAGGGAATTTGAAGCAATGTAACCCTTGACCAAAAACCACTAGCAAGGGACTAGAAAAGAAGGAAACAACAAAACAGGGGGTATGAATAATAAGGTCCCTGCAATGGACGCAGGTCTGCAAAACGACTAATAGTGCTTGAAAGCCTGAGGAACAAAGAAGGGGGAGCGTGTGTAGGAAGGATTAGGTGGTTGGCTGGGAGCCGTAGACAGGCCTCCACACCACCAGGGATGCATTTGGGAATTAATTCATGTTTTCTTTGTATGCTGCAGCGTGGTTTTCAGAAGACTTCTTGGCATTGTCCTGACCCTTATTTTCCTTTTTCCTTATTCTGCGACGGATCCTCTGCTCTGAAACTGGCTGGCTTTTTTTATACTTCTAACAACTGACATTTGTGGACTAAAGGTATGTGGAGCCTACCCAGCTTTCCTTCTTTGGCAATGAAACAGTTATGTGTCAAATCATGAATTACACAGATCACACAGGCACTGGCCTGGGACCCTCTACATGAAGCACAGCAAAAAGAATGGGGGCTGGATGCTCCCTAATACTACAGCAAAACACAAACAAAAAAGATGTACCTTTACAGATGTTCGAGTTCAGCGCTGAACGAATGGGTTAATCAATACATGATGCCGGGAATCACGACAATCAAAATTTAACAAAGGCTGCCCATCATCCCTGTATGTCAACCACATAAATACAATCCAACTTGCAATGCAGCCCTGCTCCTTTTCTTCATCACAATCTTTTACAGCCTCAATTTGTTACCTCACTCCACCAAGTATGGGGCCCTAGGGGGGGTTGCTCAGAATAATGATCAGTATTATCACAGTGAGAAGCCCTCCGAGCTTTGGAAAATTTTCGCTGCTCCATATATTGACCAAGTAGGACTCCTGCATTCCGTACAAGAAAAGCGGTGCTTGCCCAAAATACATTGCATGTGCGTAGTGGCCACGCACGCCTGTGCTAGCCCAAAGCCTACAATTCTGCAAGGGGCTCACCTCTTTTTGAATTTTATTTTGTTGCTGAGTGCGTGGCTGCACTCTTCCGCTGCTCCTAGCACTTGCAGGATTGCTGTCCACTTGATTCCGGGCTTGTTTGAATAATCTGCGGATGACGAGTTGAGGGTGCGTGCTCATCAATGTAGTAGACGTGCACCATGTATTTCCTGCTTTTCACTTGGCTGCGATGAATGGCATACCAATCGTTGAAGCATGCGTGTAGGTCAAGTCAATTGCTATCATTTGCGTGTGGAGGGCATGTGCACGCGTGTGGCAATGATCACACACACGTTCACCTGCTAATCTCCTCCTTTAATCCTGGTCCTTTGTTGGGTGGTGGAGGACTGCTTTGTTGCTTTCCTGACGCTCTGCATAAGTGGAGAGGCCCGACAGTTCTCCAGCTGGTCAGGTGTCGAGGACTGACTGAATGTGCTTTACTTGCCATTGTTTTACAATTATAATACCTTATAGGACCTCACTAAATCCAAAATAAACATACAGCTACAGCGCTCGATATATTTAAAATTTATAACACGATACATACAAAAGGAAGTGAAGGGCACATTCTGGCCTGGGACTGTCCCTCGTGCTCTCTGCGAGGTGGGTTATCACCCCAATCCTTGGCATGCATGAACCTTGAAAATTACTAGCCTCAAGGGGAACCACTTGACAGCATTGCATTAAAGACTGGTGAGCGCTCTTCTGTGTTTCTTGCTCTGTCACGAATACCCTCGTCTATATAAGGACAGACCTACTGCGCGAAGCCGATGCCCTGCCGCTTCCCAGCAGTGTGTCACAGCAATTTGCACTTGTTCACAACTGCCTATCCCTCCTATCAGGTATCCGCTTGATCAGCTCCTCCCTTTGTTCGTGGCATTGAGTTACACGTTCTCCCCCACATGATCCTGCGTCTGCGATCCCGAGATGGCTTGGAAAGGGTGGAGGTGGATGACAGTGCCACAGTGGCCATGCTAAAGCAGGTGTGGTACAAATGTCTGCATGTGTACACAACCAGTTGTAAAGGTAGCTGTGTGGTTAGCAGCACACACAAAACGCAATGCTAACCAAGAAAAAACGATGCTCCATGTTTGCACTTAATGATGCAGGTCATCAATCAAAAGTTGAACATCCCACTCCATGAAATGCATCTGTCCAAGAACCCTGCGCTGCTGACTTCGAAGGCCCCTCAGGTACTGCATTTCATTAAGCTCATGTTAGCACCTATACAAGTGCTCTCTGCTCTTGTGGGTCCCTGTGCAGCATGACAGTGTGTGCGGCATCACCTGCCGACCAAGCTCTAACACAGCTGTTGCTGCAGAACGAAATCCAAATGGCAGGTGGATTCGCAGGCATGTGCATCCTCCTCCGTCGTGTGCTCGCAGGACATGGTGGACTTGGCCAATGGATCTAAGGGCATCAAGTCTCTGGGAGTCAACCATGGAGACATGCTTTACATGCTGTATAGGTAATTCCCTTGCACCTACAACCTTGAAGCCCCGTCCCTTTGCTTTTCTGCTTCTGTGTAGCAGAGCAGGTAGAAGTGAGTGAGTGAGCGGTAGTGTGCAGTCCATTTGGTCATACATCTCCTCATTGAAGGATTTGAGGTATACCCTGCAAATACATGAGCACGCCCGCACACGGATATCCACAAACGACAAGGAGTTGATGCACATTTGCTTTTCAGCGGGGAGCGCCAAGTGGAGCCCGCTTACAAGAGATCATGGTTAGATGGTGAGAAAGGCCCTATTGCAGCTTCCTTGTCACACTTGCTACTGCTTTATTTAATTGCTAGTCCAAGCTGGGCAAGGCTACAGCAGATAGGAAAGTGTAACCCTTGAGCTAGTACACGCAGCTCCAGCACTTTAAAAAGCAAAAGAATGTCGTCTTGTGCATTTCTGTTTGCTTTACAAGGCGCAACCACACTCTCTTTTGATGCATGTCAAGGTGATGGTGACTTCCAGCTTTGTGAGTGGCTAGAGTCCAGTAGTGCAATTTCTATACTCTTCTGGCTAGTGCACGAGGTCCCATCTTGTGCTCACTCGCGAAGGTTCAGCACTCTGTTTTATTGTGCCAGACTTTGTCCATGGTTGGCATCTTGCGTCGTGCCGTACACTGCAGTGCGCTCCTTGAGGCAGGCACACCTGCACAAAATGATAGCAAAGCTATCATAGCTTACATTGCCAGCGTGACTGTGCAGTTCTATATTTCATTGCCGCCTGTGCCTGCATGCACCATAGTCTTGCTGTTCCATTTGCACTGCCTTATCACAGCACGCCCCTTGGGACATGCCATGACGGCAGCGGAGATTGCCGCCAAGCAGCCACGTGTTTCACGGCAGGAGGAGGCAGCAGTGGCCTCTTTCTCTTTTGATAGGGATGCAGCCAACCAGTTCCAGTCGTATGTGCAAAGTGGGTGGCCGATCTGAGGTTTATTATAACTAGAGTGGGCTGCTTGCCTTAGAACCAGTGGCATGTCCAGAGTGGTGGTCTTAATTTTGAATCTAATTACATGCGTTTAAAGATGGACGACCAATGTTGTGTGTACGTCTGTTACCCAACAAGGAGGCAGTTTGCTACGATTCCCTGCCAAGACTATTGATGGGACGCACCGTGCATCACAGATGACGATCTACCACGCATGGTTATGCAGCTTGAGCCGTGGCAATTTTAGCTGTGCTGTGCTCTGCATGCAGGTCCGGCCATGCCAATCTAAGCTGTGCTGCGCTCTACATGCAGGTGCCCTTGCATTTTCCATCAAAAGAGGTGGCATCATGTACGGCACGGTGGACGAGGCGATGAATGCAAAGGTGAAGGCCATTTCAGGGCTGGCCAGTACCATCACTCTTATTTTTTTATTGGCAGGGGAGCCAAGTGACATGGTCACATTCAGGGTAGTAATACAGTACCCGCCAACCGTGGTCATCCTGTTGCCCATGCTGCACCCCTTCAAAATGCACAAGCTGCCTGAGCATGTGTAGCTTTGCGAGCGCATACCAAAATGGCAGCGCTGACATCAGCACACCTCTGCAGCTCTCAGAAGTAAACTTGAAATTGCGAGTGCCCGTGCATCTGTAGCAGCACTAGCGTGCAGCGTGCAGTGAATTATGTTTGCACATAACGCATGGACATGCTCTGTTGCTTGTGTCTGCACACTGCAATGCATTATGAAATGTGCACGATGTTTGATGAAGCAGAGGGCAAGCTGCAACGGTTTTGTCCACTTTGTTCTGCAGACTTCACCATATATTTGCTGCTCCATCCACCTTCATATTCACTTCTGCAGTGCGAGTTTGTTTACGAGCCCCCACAAGAAGGAAGCTCATTACATTTAACCCTACACAGGTATGAACTTCTCTTTCCTGAATCATGTTCAGTTTCAAGAATAAGCAGTGACGTCACATATCCAAGCTCTCTCAAAGGCAAGGCCTGAAATGTTTTAACCCGGTTGTGCTAGATGTATCAGTTCAACAATTTCTACCTCTTTTTCCATTCGATTTGCTGTCTGTTGCAGAAATTCAGAAGAAGAGAAACAGGTGGAGTTCTTAGCGGGGCAGCTGGGCATGAAAAAGGTGGGAGAACCATAATAGTCCATCTTGATTGAATGACAGGTGTTTGCAGACATCTTTGAGAGCAAAACCAGACTTTAGTCTGTTCTTAGAGTCAGTTTTGGGTTCTGTCATTTCTCTGTTCTGCTCGACCACTGTTCTTCGTCGTACAGCTTTGTTGGCTTGTCACTAATTCCCTGTCATTGATTGTCCTTTTACGTCATGTTTGGCCTGTCCTCTGGATGTGCCTGTAGGTTGGGTGGGTGTTCAACCAGAGCACAGAGGAACGGGACTTCATAATGCATACTGAAGAACTGAAGCAAGCTGCCTTCATGCAGGTATGGTGTTCATAACGGTGGACACACTTTTTGCTATCCACACACACACACACACATACGCACGCTTACATACACACACTCAATTATACGCACGCTTACATACACACACTCAATTATACGCACACTCACAGGCACGGAATGACACATATAAACACACAGTAACACACACACAACACATGCATACACACACACTATGCTAGGCAAGGAGGGAGGTAATGCTTGTTTAGGAGGACTTCCTCCTAAACAATTGTTTACACTACTTCCTCTACCTCCCTCCTTGCCTAGCATAGTGTAATAGTGTAAACCAGCACAATTTTCCACGGAAAAGTGAGTGCACCCCAAGAAGGAGCCTTTAAGCAATACCTTATAGTAAGAGCTATTTATTTCTTGTGCATCTCTCATGCCCTCTTCTCGTAATTCCCCTTTGCATTAGGCGTGCCTTACTGGTGTGAGCATTCGTGTATGTACACACTCTGCCGTTGTGTCTGGCAGGATGAGGTTGGTGAATTTTGCACCACAGTCATTGCATCCTGGACGCCTCCCACAGAAGACATTCCCACCGGACAGGTCCACTTTGAAGCCTTCCAGTGCAGCAAGCAGTGCGTGCAAGTGAGTACGGTGTCCAGATGTGTGAAAGAGGGCAGGTGACTCAGGCTTAGCCAGCATCATGCACGCATGGTGTACAGACGGTAGTTAGGCAGTAGGCTATTCTTCCAGTTTACAGCCACGCACGGCAAAATACAGTGTGTACTCCACTGTTCTACAGCAGGCGTCCTGTATTACATTTTATGATTTATGTCGCCTGCAGGTGCCAATCCTAACATACACAATACATTCAGATCCCTGACCCATCAATTGATACATAAACAGGTGGTTAGTGCAGTAGTGTACACATGTCAGTTGTTTCCTGAAGCTTTTCAAGCAACACGTGTTTGACTGGTGAATAGTACAAGAAAGAAGCTGCTGCATTTAGTCAGTAGACGCCTTTTGTATTTTCGTAATGTCAGAAAGGGGGGTTTGAAGGGATGATGCATCTCAGACAGGTGGCCCATAACTTGCAAGTAAGGAATTGTTTGGAGCCTCCTCCTTTTAACCATCCCTGTGAGTGAATTGCTCACTTGTCTCAGTCGTATGACTCCTCGCTTCTGCTCTTTTGGCAACAGCAATTTCTACTCATCGTCAATATCAATCCTTGTGTTGCAGATCCTGATCAGTAGAAAGCAACAAAAGACAGCGCGTGATTGCCGCACGTACCACATCACACATTCACTGTCAGAATCCTGGCCCTGCAACTAGTATCATTTCAGTGTACACATGCTCACTGTTGCATGATGCCCCCTGCCACACCCTGTGTGTAGCTTACAAAGGACGGTTGGTTGCAAGCAACCCCGGAGGGCGAGAAGCCAGTAGGTGTGGTGCAGCTCAGGAATCCGCAGGACCCCCAGCAGGAAGGCCCCGTCATGATAGCCAGTGAGTGAGGCCAGCCAGGGATTGTCTTGGCTTTGTTTGTTGCTCACTTTATGGTATGATGTACAATGTCAGATGCAAGGATATGGGGTACGCTTTAGCGTCAACCGAGAAGTCAAGTCAATAGTGTGTTTTGCACTTTTCTTTGTAAAATATACTATACCACAAGGTGCAGGTCACTAGTCTGTTCCAGTTGATAGGTGGATGGAATATGCGCTATGCTCTGTTTTTTAACACCTCTCTTTATTCTCTCATTAGCAGCTCGAGTGAAATGATCAAAATTTGATCCCTATGCTATAAGGCGTAATGGACCTACAGGATGACTAGAATCAACCATCCAGGGGGGCCTAGCGATGATGTCAGTTGCTTGTAGTTTGTTTGCAGGCCTTGCCGCTTCATCTCTCAAAGCTCAGGTCACTATCCTTTTTTTGTAACAATATGGCTAAGGGTGGGTAGATAGAGTGACTGATTTTGTCAGCAAGGCTCGGCGAGCCTCAACGAGGCTCGGCACTTGCTGAGGAGGCCCTAGCTGGAAATTACGGTTAGAAAATCACTTGCTCAAATCTGCACGGATTGAGCCGAAACTTTATTTGTTGTTAGCTTATATATAGAGAGGGGCGTGCCGCCCGCCCAAATTTTGACTTGACTCACGTCTTTTTTGTTTTGTTTCCTTTTTCGGACCTGAGTCAGGCTCACACATGACTGCCAGAAGCTCCCTAAATCTGTCCGACGACTTTGCAATTAATTTCTGGCATCCAATTTGAACAAGGCAGAATCAGGCCTCCTCCTCGTCGGTCGTTCCGAGCTCTTTTGGCGTGCCAGGACCTCCGCAAAATCATTTTCTGATTTCTGCAAGATTTTTTTGGCATTCAATTCTGACAAGGTAAAAACAGGCCTCCTCCTTTCGTCAGGCTCTGCAGTCCATGCAGACCCGTTCTTGTCTCAAGAACAAGACCAGAAAGTCGCAGACCAAGACTTGGCAGACCTTTACTGCCATCTTGGAGCGTAACTTGGTGTACAGCTGGCCCCAAGCTGACCAGTTGCGCTCGCAAGCACATACGGTGGGGTGCATGCACAGCAGCTTGGCTGCGACGCACGACAAGACTGGAAAGCCATGCTTGCTCGCCCAATAGCGCCAGAAGTTGACGCAGGTGATGGTTGGGGGGATGACAGTGCGCTCGCTGCTCTCTGACACTTAGCGCTGAGAGAGGTCGTGTGCCAACTCGCTGAGCTTAGGCGCGAAGGGCTGAAGCTTGGCGTTGCTGCGTGCACCAGAAAGTAATGTAGATGGGTGTTAAACAGCTTGTGCACGTGTCTGCATGCAGAGTGTGCGTGCGCCCACGTGCATGCACGTGTGCTTTCCTGGATTGCCTTTCCGGCATGCTTCACACAAGGTTGCACTCATTCACGCACATTTATCTTTTAAACGTATATAAACATGCACCTGCAACAATTGCAACACAAAACCCACGCATGCAGCCACCTACACACCTGAGTTCAGCCTTGAGCTCTGCTCCATCGTCGCCCGCAAGCTCAATTAAGCACTTCTCTGCATCCTTCATATGATCCCACATGCGTGCCTGCTGCTGCTGTTGTTGATGTTGTGGAGTGGCACGCTGTTGTTGAAGAAAAAAGGCCCAAGTGCTCAATGGACTTCTCCTTGCCTGCCATCAAGTCGTCCAACCGCTGCTGACTGAGCCCCAGGGCTTCCCATTTGTTGCTGCTGCTGGGCTGCATGTGCTACTGCTAGGGCCTGCTTCTGCTACTGCTGGCTGCTCCTTCACAGGAATGAGAGCCCAATTTTGACACCCTCCCCGTACCCGCTGCAGTTCCTGCTCTTCAAGTGTGTCTTGCAGGCCTTGGAGGGTTGGAGGGGCTGAGGAATGTGTCGCAGCACTTGCACTGTAACTGGCAGATGACTTCAGAGTTCCGCTTCAAAGACACGAGCACTAGGCGCACACACTGCTATCACCAAGTTTTACCCTTCTCTTTGCAGCCCTTGACGTGCTGGAAGACATCATCAGATGTTGGGGACTCTCCATTGTAGGACTGAGTGCCATAGATGACAACCCCTTCCCCATCCAAGTCCATACTCTTAAAATCCTCTTCATCAGTCTGATATGTTATTGGCTGAATTGAAACTCATTTATTATAAATAATTTTGGGGAATTTTGGGGAGATGGGGCTGATTCCTCCCAAAAAGTGGACACCCTCGCTGGCCAACGAGTGTCCTCAACACCAGGAAAGAGGCTCGCCAAGGCTCGGCGAGCCTTGCACTTAGCGAGTCTTGGCGAGGTCATGACCCACCCTTAGATATGGCTCTGTATTCGATGATGATATGGGGGCTGGTTTACTCTGCGTAAGTCTTTAAGGCTATCTTTCGAATATGATGTCGTGGAGTGGTTTACACTGCGTTGTTTTTTGCCCTTGTTTTTTTGTTGTTCCTTGCATTTAACCCTCATCCAATTACAACTCCACGCTCTTACCTCCTGCAGGCAGAGATGCCAGTGAAGCAGATGTGGACTACTTCTTGTGTGCTGTGAAGATCCTGGACCACTCCGGGCCACTGAGCACTAACTTCCCCATCGAGAATAGGTTGATCCCTCAGGCAAGTATGAAAAGGAAGTATGGAAGCTGTAGTTTGTGATACTCATGTTCTGTATACGGAAAGGCTACGCACACAGTAAAACCCCTCTCCATTCATAGACAATACGCGCCACCTTAATTCCGTTCTCTGCTCTAATTTTATCACAACTAGACAACGACTACAAGTATAGGCCAACATATATACTTTTTGACTTTTTGTTGTATACAATGCGCACAATCACCCTGCACATAGTTCCCTCACGCGTTTGTTGTGTACAAGTAGTCTCTGGCAGAGTGATCTTGGGGTTTGCTTGCAGCTAGTGTTGGCCTGGAAAAATAATTAAATCGACCAACAATTCCAGCAAAATCTAAACGTGATTGTCCCCACGATGACTTTCCAGTGATGTCATTGTGGTTGACGCTTCCCATTTTGAATGACACGCTTCCTTGACAGGCTTCCTATGTTAAATGACACGCTGAGTGTTTGATTTGAGTAAATTGCTGTCCGTATAAACTGTGTGTGTACAATTTGTGCTAAATAACAAAATAAAAAAATAACTGGTAGATTTGATTCTTGCTCGCCACACATTGACACGCAGGGCAAGGGAGAGCTGCGAGCTGCATTAAAAATGGGAGGCCCCTCTCAGCCGTATGTGGTACGTTTGGTTATAGGTTATAAGAGGAATGATTGCAAATGATTCACACAGAAAGTAGCTTCCTCTCTGACTGGGCCTTTTTGGTCTGCTGGTAAAGGAGTTTTACGGTTCTCGTTACCACGTGGCTATCTTTTCCTTAATCGATGTGGAATGTGGTTTTTACTGCCTGCGTATTCTCTGCTTTTAAAGGGTTTCAAGCAATATCAATGCCGCTTCCATGACTGCCTATCACTAGCTGGGTAAAAAATCCTTAATTTAGGATGCAGTTATGCCAACGTGACAAAACAGCTATGCCCACGTGACAAATAACAGGTTATTGCTAGACGGTTGCTTTCTGCTGCCTTTCCTCATTTTTCCTGGTGCCGCCTACTCTGCAGGAGCGCCTTTCTGATATCCACCTGCTGCTGTGGCTGTCTAAGCAGCCAAACTTAGATCAGAATGACATGACGCTGCTGTGCGACGCCATCAGGAGTCATGCCCCCGTGTTGGAGGGCTACCGTGTCATTATTGACTCCATTGCAGGCATTTAATGTTAGCATTGACTTGAATTTATTGTAACTACAGGAGTGGAAGCCACCTGCATATCATGATTTATACTTGCTTTATGAACCAAACACTTGTTGTGCTTGCTAAAAGTAAGAGTAAAGTCTGTGCTGGTAAGGGTAAGGGTAAGGGTTACACAGCTATATCCGCCAGCGAGGGCAGTTGAGCTATAGCAAAAAAAAAAAAGGCAGCTTCAAGAAGAGAAGGAGGCCAGACTGAACAAGAC
>Ga0307951_1001942_pt1 | contig 12815 bp, 12 predicted proteins | sample OrgLakmetagen374_FD_201842 | JGI IMG/M metagenome (GOLD analysis project Ga0307951, IMG submission 201842) | Saline water microbial communities from Organic Lake, Antarctica - #374 | ecosystem: Environmental > Aquatic > Non-marine Saline and Alkaline > Saline | place: Antarctica: Organic Lake... | reverse complement strand
GGCACCGATGGCCTTGGGCTGCGACGCCCAAGGTGAGGAGGAGGAGGAGGTAGGGGGTGGTGGGCCTTGGCCCCCTCCTCCTCCTGGATCTTGAGAGGCAGGGCCCCCTGCTGCTCCTCCAGCCTGCTGCTGCTGCAGCTGCTGCTGCTGCTGCTGCTGTTGTTGTTGAGCTTCCTCTCCCGGGCCTGCTGCACCTATACCCTGTTTGGGCTGCCAACTGCCCGAGCCTGCTGCGGGCACCAGCTGCGTGTTGGGGTCATTCCCGGCGTGCTCCTGTGCGTGGAAGTAAATTCACAACGCAGAGAAATCCGTGTGTGCCCGTGTGAAGCACGTCAGGGTCGGGAGGTGAGGGGCGCGGGATGCAATTGGTCACCTGGTGCTGCCTGTCTCTTTTTGCTACATCGTGCTCTGAAAAGTCTCCATCAAGCACACCTTTTTGATGGACGGCAAGTTCACAGGCAGGGGAACTGAGAGCTTGGAGCCAGTGCGGGGTTTCTGCGAGCGAACGAGCACTTGTGTACGTGTGCGCGTGCGTGCAAGGATGCACGTGTGCATCAAGACAAAGGCCCGGCACAGAAAGACACGCACAGACACACACATCCACACACCTTGCTGAGCACCAGCATGCCATGGTAGCCGATCTTGCCAGCTCCCAGGCCAGATGTGTTTCCATGGCTCGCTTGCGGCTTTTGAAGCACGGAGTTGAGGTTGGCATTGGAATACTTGCTAGTATTGGGCTTTGTGGTCATGCTCTACTATCATGAGAAGAGAGGGGGAGCAACAACTTGGCCCTGCTGTAGCAGGACGAGTTGTAAGTTTAAGTTGCAGAGAACCTCCTCTAGTCTACCTAAATGACACTTTTTTAATATGTATATACAAAGGTGATCACAGTTGAAACGACCATGTGCAAATCAGATTTTGAACCGCGCCGCTCGTACCCGAGCCAGCACCTGCCGATTAGTAATAATGGAACGAGACAATTATAAGCGCATTCGTCCCGTCGGCTGCTCCAATCGGTGCGACAAGACCGTGAACTCGTACACAGCCCTTATAAACTCCTTGCAACATAGCCATATAAAAACAAAGAATAATATATATCAGAGGATGAGAGGCAAAGCTCTTGGGTGCAAATGAAAAATGTAAATATGATGTTGAAGTCAAACGAGTTAAACGTGGTAACAACAGAAACCGCTAGGTCGGAGTGCCGGCTGAGAGGAAGAAAAAAGAATCATGTATATACGTAACCAAAGTCAAGTCATGTAGTGGCCCTGGACTTCGTCAATTCCTGATTGGTGATCAGATAATACATCGATATCTTACCATCGTCATCAAAATGGCCCAAGTTTTTGAATACAACCGCTGCTATTCCATCCGTTCGACCATGCATTCTATCAACTCCTGTCAGCTCTTGCAATTTTCTTAATCAGTATGCGAACCGTGTCAAACATATAGGTTTATGGTACAGCCCCACTAAACGCTCTCTATAGGTATTTCCACATCAATTAAGTTGGCCCCACAAACTGAAAACTATTTACCTAGACTCAATAGTTTACCATTTGCTTTTCTGCATTCCCTCCCGCGATTTCCAAAATCTACAGCATCACTGCCCTTTTTAGAGTTACACTCAGACTCCTGCTATCCTGACTTTCTACAGGGCAGTCCTCCCTTGCATTGAGGTTCTGGCTCGTGTGAGGAAAGGAAGCAAAAAAGCGCGCGCGTGCACGTACGAATGTACGCAGTGGATACCTGGCTAGAGAGGGGGTTCTTTGGAAATTGTATCTTAAACCCTGCACAATTTTCTGCTCAAAACCTATTGACTACTCTCCCTTCTCCCCTACCCTCAGCTCCGAGCAGCGCCTGCTCCTCCTTGCATCAACAGCAACCCACAACAGCAAGCCAACAGTCGCTGCAGCCCCTCCTATCCCCCACGCCAAACTCACACTCGTGGGGCATCGATTCGGGTACAGCCCATGCCCAAACTTGACGGAGACCATGGTCTCCAAGCAAGTGGTGGCTACCTGCAAAGGCAAGGAAAGCAAAGGAAAGGAAAATTATACTGCTTTACATCAAACAAACTACCTAGTATTAAAAAGACAAATCACTAAGAGGAGGGGGAGTAAAAGATAAATCAAGGTGAAATTACGTGACCAACTGAACAGGGCAGAATATGCAGCGTATTCGCTACCAGAAGCCACTTGAAGCCTTGTGGCATCATGATGAGAGGCTAAGGGATATCTATCAGCAAGGAAAAAGGCCCGTGATATCATACAGCCGCGCAGAGCAGCCACAAGGCACATGGTTATAATAATTCATATACACACACAACACACACACATACACACACACACAAAACACACACAACAACACACACACACGCACGCGTGCGTGCGCACAAGCAAACGCACACACATACCAGACAAACAACACACGCACCGCGATCCATGCAAAGGGCCCAAGCCGAATTGCTGGCCCTGATACTTCGCTGGCCTCGACAAACTCGTACCACTCACGCACGGCAGGCAAACCCATGAGGAACCATAAAATTAACCTGCAGAATCATGAGGAAAAATGTGTGTGTGCATGCGCGTGTGTGTGCCTGTGTGTGTGCTGAGACAGATTGCAGTTGCACGCTTGAAATTAGAGTGGTACGGAAACAGTGTTTCCGAAACACAACATTATCTGCGCCAGAGTGTATGGTGCGTTCTTCCCTTTACCGACCCAAATTGGTCTGGTCGCCTGTGCATTGCATCGTCCTACAGCTGTGAATCAAATGCACACGAATGACTTGTTGTGGTGTTGCAGAGCCCAGAAATCCAAGTAACACAGTGCCTTTTCCTCATTTAGAGCAGTACCTACAAAACAATATCAAAGGGGATCAGCAACATGTCAAACACCAGAGTAAAAGGAAAAAGTTGCAAGCATTTTGTTCCACTTCCCACAATGATTAGGGGGAAGAAGCCGCAAAGGTAGGCACGTAGTGCAAACACCCTCCACCATAGAGGAAAGAGATTGCAGAAAGGGTCAGGCTTTGTCTCAAGCCAAGTACAGGTAGGGATATGAACGGCACTGAATCTTTCTTGAAGGGCACAAGCGTCCAGACTTTAGTAACCATGTTAAAAAAACACGAACCTGTAAGTATTTAAGGGGTTTGTGGGTGGGATCCACAGGGCGTACTTGAGGAAAAACACGTTGAGCTCAAAAGCCAGGCCCATAACCACAACGAAAAGAGTCTGCAGATTGGGCGGAACACAGGCGTCGCGTGCTGTTGCAAAAGTGGACATTTAAAGGAATGTATTGATCACTGACATATATTACTGATTTTCCTGTGTATGAGGAGGTATTGACTATGCAATAATGGATCATACTTGGCATCATTAGAACATGTGACAAGATTTGACCTCAAAGCCCACACGCTGAGCCCACACGCTCATTACCCACGCGCAGGATACCCTGATGCTGGTCCTGGCTTCGGAGTGCAGGTGGTGAGGCAAACGCCGCCAAGACAGATTGGGGGGAGTACTAGACAAGCCCTCAAGGACACAGCCGCCAGAACCTATTAATAAAGCAGTGCTTGCCAACCCTTTTTCCAAACATTGTCACCCGACATGTGGGTGCTTGGCGTTTGGATTACGGACATTGTACTTGTGTCTGTGAGTGGACATGGCACATATCTATATATCTAAATTTATATATCTAAATTTTCAGCAGCTTCCGAGCAACCCATTATTTTCATCTTGGTTCTGATGGGAGATGAAATTCTACTGGATGCACCAGCACACACATACGTGTGATCAGCAGTTTATCAGGTGTGTAGCGTCCTGCTTCCTCAATCCAGTCAATAACGTCGAAGGGTTTTGTTCTAACATGGCTGACAGGCAAAGTTGAAAGGCCTGCTTCTACGCACCTGCAGGAAGCGTCTAGGGCTTTCGAACTGGCACCACTGGAACTTCCTGCTTCTACGCACCTGCAGGAAGCGCCTAGGGCTTTTGAACTGGCACCACTGGAACTTCCTGCTTCTACGCACCTGCAGGAAGCGTCTAGGGCTTTCGAACTGGCACCACTGGAACTTCCTGCTTCTACGCACCTGGAGGAAGCGCCTAGGGCTTTTGAACTGGCACCACTGGAACTTGTCCCAGCTGTAAGGCCCCAGCTGCGCTAGCCATCGACGTGCCTTGGCACCCAGGCCTTGGATCTCACCAATGCCTTGCCAATTGTACCTGTACAGGGTTGGCCAGGACCGTATGAGTGTACCTTACATGACTGTGTACCTATATGGAGATTTCCCTGCGAAATATACCTTGAGAACATACAAATGTGCGGTTCTGGCCAAATCTGTTGCTGCAAAAAATACCTGAAAACACCTTGAAAACATACAAATGTGCGGTTCTGGCCAAATCTGTTGCTGCAAAAAATACCTGAAATCACCTTGAAAACATACAAATGTGGTTCTGGCCAAATCTATACCTGCGCAATCCAGATAGCCAGCTCTTCTTGGTCTAACATTCAAGGCTTTATAACTAAGGTTGGGATCTAGAACACCAGCAAATGAAAAGTGTCAGTGTGTAAAAGACTGAACAACTTGGCTGAGGGGAGTCAGATCATTGGAAGCAGATACAGAGGAGTTTCACTGCATTACTTGTGTCAGGCCAGCCAACCCTGTGAGAGTTCTTGCCCCAGAGCAGAACAGTACATTTAAGTATGTAGGAACCTTAATTAGATGCATCTAAGCACCCCTGCTCACTTGATTTGTGGCGGGAGGTGCCCAGGTGGGCAGGGTGAAAATCACTGCCAGAGAATGGATTCCCAATAGCGCCTCCCCGGTACCATCAACTTACCAGGGGTGTTTGCAATAATATTGGGGGGATTTTGGTGAAGGCCCGGGGGTCTGGGGTAAAAGTCCGGTTTTTAATCCCCTTTTGGCAGGGAAACTACTAAAACAAACCAGAGGTGGTCATCTGAGGCCCCAAACAGGGGTGGTTTTGAAATGTGAATTGAGTATGGTGGCCGGGACTGGCAACAATCGAGCTCAGTACCCAGAGGTAGCTGCTGATAGCACCTGAGCTTGAATGTTGCCAGCTAGGTGACCAATGTCTAACTGCCCGCGGCGTGAACCCAATTTTTCACCATCATTCTCTCATATCTCACCACCCACTGACCTGATTTGTGTCATTTTTTATAAAAACCATCTACATTTCAATACAAAATATCATTGCAACAAAAATGGGGCAAAACGGAGCAGTACTTGGCCAGATAGACCATTTTGGCCCATTTCCCTTGGAGAAAATCAGCAAAAGGGGTGCCCAAAAGGTGGAAAATCAACCTTCACCAATTATACTTTACAAACCCTAGAATGATTTGGTATCACAAAGGAAGTCCTCCTGTCTTGTTTTGGGATGAAAAGAGGCCCTGGTTGGGGCGTGGTGGCCTGTAATGTGGAAACTCAGTGCCAAAATTTGAACTGTATTTCTGTCCAGACCACTGCACTGGGGTGGTCCTTTTGGCCCCAAACTTCATGAACCATTTAGTTATATCATTCAAACATGATTTGCATCAAAAAAGTCACATTTCAGGACATTTGCTCAGTTGACCCCCTCTGAAAACAATCCAAGGCTTTGGGCAGGATGCATGGATTGCAAAGCTGACATTCCGGCCCACTCACAGCTCCTCCTGAGGTAAGATCGTCATTATACAAAGTATATTCGCAACAAAGTCATCTACTTGAGTCGGATTTGCAGTTAGACAGCTGAGCACAAATCCTTGTTTTTTTAATCAGCTGTCAGTGCCCACCACGGCCCATCTCCAACATTCCAGACCATAATACTTGACAAGGCATGCCTTGGGAGCCACTCACGTAACTGATTGCTCACGTGATACTTGAAACACACACACATTCACAAACACACACACACGTACTCACACACACACGTACTCACACACACATCCCACCTCTCAAATGTGCAGCCCATTCACAGTGCAGCCATTTCTGAAAGAAGGAGTGATTGCCTCTACCAATCACAACAATCATGCCTGCCAAACACACACATGCACTGTTTGCGAGTTGTAAGCTTTTGCTCTCCTGCCCTACACCTTTCCTGTCCTTCCCCCCCGATCTACTTCTGCTTCATCTGACCTCTGTCACTGCTGCTGGCCCTCTCCTCGCCCTCCTCACTGCTGCTGCTGCTGCTGCTGCTGTTGCTGTTTCTGGGTGCCTTGCTTGTGCTTGCACATGCTGATGGTGCGGCTTGCCAAACACTTACACACACACACACACACACACACACACAAACAAAACACACACAAAAAACATCCCACCTCTCATATTTGCAGTCCATCCACCGCACTGTTGCCATCCCCACGGAGATGCCAATGAAGTTGCACACCCCCACGTCTAGTATCCAGCTGTCATACCAACACTCGTTGAAGTTGGGCAGCATGTGGCCCAGACTGAGCTCCAGCACTTCAAAGCCGATGGAGATCACCTGAGTGGCGTGTGTTGTAGTCGTGGTGCACAGGGACTGCATGTCTGAGCTCTGTGGTTGTGAACGTGTGTTTGCGTGTGTGTGCGTGTGTGTGCATGTGTTACTGTATGTGCGTGTTTGTGCATGTAATAGCTGAAATTGGGCAGCACGTGGCCCAGACTGACACCCAGCACAGTAAAGCCAATGGATGCCATTTTTTGTGGTTTCAAAGGCACTCATACCATACAGGTGGACACAGCAGATTGTCGACGACTTAGAGTTCATAAAGCTCTGTCTAGGTCACGTGCTGCCAAACATGCACGAGCCAATGGATGTCATTTTTTCTCGTCATAAAGACACATACCATACAGGTGGACACAGCAGATTGTCGACAGCTTTGATTTCATAAAGCTCTGCCTAGGTCACGTGCCGCCAAACGTGCACGAGCCAATGGATGTCATTTTTTCTCGTCTTAAAGGCGCTCATACCATACAGGTGGACACAGCAGTTTGTTGACGCCTTTGAATTCATAAAGCTCTGCCAAGGTCACGTGCCGCCAAACGTGCACGAGCCAATGGATGTCATTTTTTCTCGTCTCAAAGGCGCTCATACCATACAGGTGGACACAGCAGATTGTTGACGGCTTTCAATCAATTCAATTAATTCAAAATTTATAAAGCTCTGCCTAGGTCACGTGCCGCCAAACGTGTACGAGCAACTTGAGTGCACACACTTCCACCTCATAGCTGGCAACAATATAATAAAATGGATGCAGATACAACAAGCATTAATCAATTCCTGATTATGTATACTGTATATTGTATATATTATATATTATATATAGTATATACGGAGCGAGGAATACTTTCTATTCAAGACAGGAACCTTTCATCAGCTCTGAAGTGCTAAAAGCCCAGTCTATGCCAAATGTGAATGCGACGCCTGCAAATCAAATTGTTTTCTCTCTGGCAAAGGATCTTCACACTGCTACGTACCAAAGTGGCTCCGTTTTATAATTATTCATCTGGGAATTGGTTTCCACTGCCTGCCCTGGATCCATTACAAAAATGGACGCGTAACAAAAGTGTACGCATTACAAAAATGGACGCGTTACAATGTGCAATGAACGTGTTACGATGCAGCAATGTACAACGCGTTCATTAAAAACATGAACGCATCGGAAGTAAAGACATTTCCACCATGCTTTGGGGCAACCCTTAGTGGTAGGTGAATGCTTGGCCCCCACCATGCAGCTGTAAGGCAACCCTTGGTGGTAGATGGACGCTTGGCCTAGAAACTTGGTGCCTCTTCCAGGTCATTTCAAATTTAGGGTCCTACTGATGTGTGGGCGAGCAATTGGAGGCGGCTTTGGGAGTCTGGTTTTAACCCTAAACTGGCCAGTACCACAGAATTGCCTCATTTACCAACGCGACTCAGACAACCAAACAGCGCAGCATAAATTGAGACGAGTTTATAAACACACCCAGAGTGTGGAGAAATTGCGCAGCACGACTGACTTCATACCAAAAGCGCACCCAGAGTATGGAGTAGTAGCGCAGCATGAGTTGAGACGAGTTTATAAACACACCCAGAGTGTGGAGAAATTGCGCAGCACGACTGACTTCATACCAAAAGCGCACCCAGAGTATGGAGTAGTTGCGCAGCATGACTTTAGACGAGTAATAATCACACACACAGTGTGGAGAAGCTGCACAGCACGACTGAAATCGCATCAAAAGCGCACCCAGAGTATGGAGTAGTTGCGCAGCATGACTTTAGACGAGTTAATACACACACACACACACACACACACACAGTGTGGAGAAGTTGCACAGCACGACTGAATTTGCATCAACAGCGCACCCAGAGTATGGAGTAGTTGCACAGCATGACTTTAGACGAGTTGATACACACAATACACAGAGTGTGGAGAAGTTGCACAGCACGGCTAGATTCGCATCAACAGCGCACCCAGAGTATGGAGTAGTAGCACAGCACAACTTTAGATGAGTTAATAATCACACACACAGTGTGGAGAAGTTGCACAGCACGACTGAATTTGCATCAACAGCGCACCCAGAGTATGGAGTAGTTGCGCAGCATGACTTTAGACGAGTTAATACACACAATACACAGAGTGTGGAGAAGTTGCACAGCACGACTGAATTCACATCAACAGCGCACCCAGAGTATGGAGTAGTAGCGCAGCATGACTTTAGACGAGTTGATACACACAATACACAGAGTGTGGAGAAGTTGCACAGCACGACTGAATTCGCATCAACAGCGCACCCAGAGTATGGAGTAGTAGAGAGGAAGCATGACTTTAGACGAGTTAATACACATAATACACAGAGTGTGGAGAAGTTGCACAGCACGATTGAATTCACATCAACAGCGCACCCAGAGTATGAAGTAGTTGCGCAGCACGAGCGCCTTGGCCCACCAACCAATGAGGTGTGCCAGCACAAACTCGTCAAACAGGGTGGACCGTATGTTCTGTGTGTATAAGTAAAGAAAGTGCGAGTGAAATATCCAAATTTCATGTGTAGGGTTGGCCAAAACCATATGTATACGGTATATACACGGTATTTTTGGCAGTAAAATCGCCGAGTATACAGTGTATACGGTATAAACGGTTCTGGCCAACCCTAATCATGCGCTCGTGCACTTCACCTCCTCACCGTGCCAGGTGAGGAAGTGGTTCGAGCACAGGTAGTTGACCTGTTAGGGGTTAGGGTTAGGCTAGAGTGAAATATCGAACTCTCATGCGCTCATGCACCTCACCTCCACACCGTGCCAGGTGAGGAAGTGGTTCGAGCACAGGTAGTTGACCATTCGGGGTTAAGATTAGGTTAGAGTGAAATTCGAGCTCTCATGCGCTCACGAACCTCACCTCCACACCGTGCCAAGTGAGGAAGTAGTTTGGGCACAGGTAGTTGACCAGTTAGGGGTTAGGGTTAGGCTAGAGTGAAATATCGAATTCTCATGCGCTCATGCACCTCACCTCCACACCGTGCTTAGTGAGTAAGTGGTTTGAGCACGGATAGTTTACCATTAGGGGTTAGGAATAGGTTAGAGTGAAATATCGAATTCTCATGCGCTCATGCACCTCACCTCCACACCGTGCCAAGTGAGGAAGTGGTTCGAGCACAGATAGTTTACCATTAGGGGTTAGGATTAGGTTAGAGTGAAATATTGAGCTCTCATGCGCTCACGCACCTCACCTCCACACCGTGCCAAATGAGGAAGTGGTTCGAGCACAGGTAGTTCACCGTTTAGGGTTAGGGTCAGATTAACCCTGACCCTAACCTTAATTACAGGATGGGCGAATTCAGCACAGGTTGCAGTTTCAATGAATGGGAGAAAGCTCGCTTTCCGATCATACGGTCAGCAAAACAGCAAGACAGCATTATGAATGGGGAAACAGCTCCCCTTCTGATCACACAGTCAGCAAAATAGCGAAACAGCAAAACCGCGGGATGAGGCCCTAAATTACAAACGAACGAGGTGCAAAAACTTTGTGCCAACGGGCACAACAATGCAAATTGCAGCAATCACGGGATGGGGCAGGCTGACGGATCAACAAAACAAGATGAACCAGCCAGGCTGGCACAGGGCTAGGTAAAAGCTCTCGGTGAGGACTAAGCCAATTAGAACTTGACAAGCACTCAAACAAACAGGAAAAGGAGCTGATAAAGGGCTAGCGTGAAAGCTCTCAGTGAGGACTGAGCCAATTAGAACTTGACAAGCACTCAAACAAACAGGAAAAGGAGCTGATAAAGGGCTAGCGTGAAAGCTCTCAGTGAGGACTGAGCCGATTACGGCTCAACAAGCACTCAATCAAGCAACCTGACTGGTAAAGGAAAAGGAGCTGATAAAGGACTAACTGAGGCGCTTTCGGAAAGGGGGATCAAAAGGCAACCCATCGGCCAGCTTTACTGAACAGCTAGCAGCCTCAGTTGGCTTAACTGAATAGCTATTAGCCATGGCCAGCTCAACTGAGCCGTCATCAGCCTTGGTCGACTCAACTGAGCAGTCATCAGCCTTGGCCAGCTTAACGCCTATCAATAAAGGTAGAGAGACGAAGAGGCAACTGACCTGCCAGTTCAGTACGAGGCCACGGCTACCAGACTGGGACTTCACCATGAGGCGGCAGTCAGATGCGTAGGTGCGGTAGCTGACCTCAACCCCCAACGATGGATGCAGGTGCTGCATGTGTACGTGTGCGAGTGGATGGTGTCAATGCATGGGTGATTGGGTGGGTGTGGGTGTGAGCGCACGTGTGTGTGCATGTGCGTGTGTGTTTACGAGTTTGTGCGCGTGTCAGCGCTTGTGTGCAAAGAGGGATCAAAAGGTGCATCAGAAGGTTTTGCAGGTAGTTTAAGGGTTTACAGTGTGTGCCTCAAGGTTTGGTTAAGGCGCTGCCAGTATGGTGTGCAAGTCCTCAGTAGATACACTGCATCAGTTTTCGTAAATTTGTGTGGGTGGCTGCTCGGCTAAAGCAAACACTGAATCGTGAAGTTATACTCTGAATCGTGAAGTTATACTCTGAATCGTAAAGTTATACACTGAATCGTGAAGTTATACACTGAATCGTGAAGTTATAGATGCGACTACACGCCTTTCCTGCTGCATTGGGACCTATGCACCAAGATTACTTACGTCGTCTTTGAGCACGGCGCTAGGAAAAGGCCTAGGTGGCCCGTGGCTTATAAGCTCTAATTAAAACTAGCTGCGATTAAGCAGTCCGATTCACACTTTCTCTGCCCGTAATTGCGCCCACATCCAAACGGATACGATTTGGCCTTTGGTATATACCTTAGCAAGTGGGGACTTTCAAACAGAATGTCTGCGCAACGATCCAGCACAAACAACTTGGCACCTGCAGCCTAGAATTTTTCAAACGTATGTCTGCGCAACGATCGAGCCTTTAAAACTTCGGCACCTGCGGCCTTGAATTCCAGTGACCCAGCTCACTTGCTAAAAGATACGTACGTCATTCTAGGTACATTGAGAGTGCGTACTCTTACTCTCTCTTATGGAACACCCAAAGACCAACAGTCGAAAGAGGACCGTTGCGTACTCTTACTCTTATGGAACACCCAAAGAGCAACAGTTGAAAGAAGACTGTTGCTTACTCTTACTCTTATGGAACACCCAAAGAGCAACAGTCGAAAGAAGACTGTTGCGTACTCTTACCCTTACTCTTATAAAACACCCAAAGAGCATCAGTCAAAAGAAGACCGTTGCTTACTCTTACTCTTATGGAACACTCAAAGAGCAAAAGTCAAAAGAAGACCGTTGCTTACTCTTACCCTTATTCTTATGGAACACTCAAAGAGCAACAGTCGAAAGAAGACCGTCGCTTACTCTTACTCTTACTCTTATGGAACACCCAAAGACCAACAGTCGAAAAAAGACCGTTGCGTACTCTTACCCTTATTGAACTATAAAAGAGCAACAGTTGAAAGAAGACCGTTGCTTACTCTTACCCTTACTCTTATGGAACACCCAAAGAGCAACAGTTGAAAGATGACCGTTACCTCGTGGTTCTTCCAAGCCAGTGACCCAGCTCACCTTTAAAAAGGCACGTGCGTCATTCACGTCTTGAAACACCAGGAACACCAACAGCAGCACGTACAGCACCAGCACGCCATGAATCGTACGCCATACAGCAGGGTGAGGGCGGACCATTGAAGTCTGGGGTCCATGAGCCACGCAATACCTGCACGTGCCACCAAAGCAATGGCTTGCCGCGCAGCGTGTCATGTGCTTCAAAATTAATAAACACCGAAAGCGACAGATTGCTGCACAGCGTGCTGGATTTGGTGACTGTGTAACTTCCTGCAAGGATGAAGGGGAGACCTGAAAGAAAAACTCAAGAACAAATGCTTGCTGCCCAGCTTTGTTCATTTTGGTGTGTGTGTGTGTGTGTGTGTGTGTGTGTGTATGTGTGTGTATGTGTGTGTATGTGTGCGTGTGTGTGTATGTGTGCGTCTGTGTGTATGTGAGTGTGTGTGTATGTGAGTGTGTGTGAATGTGTGTGTATGTGTGCGCGTGCTCAGCAAGGGGCAGGAATGAAGCGTTTGACTCACCCTAGAAACACCAGGGACATCGCCAGGACCCCCTGCATTTGTGTTTGTGTGCGTGTGTGTGTATGTGTGTGTGTGAGTGTGTGTGTGCGTGTGTGTGTGCGTGTGTGTATGTGTGTGTATGTGTGTGTATCTCTGTGTGTATGATTGTGTGTGTATGTGTGTGTTTATGTGTGTGTGCTTGTGTGTGTGTGTGTGTGTGTGTGTGTGTCTGTGTGTGTATGTGTGTGTGTTTGTGTGTGTGTGTGTGTGTGTGTGTGTG
>Ga0307951_1001941_pt1 | contig 12818 bp, 16 predicted proteins | sample OrgLakmetagen374_FD_201842 | JGI IMG/M metagenome (GOLD analysis project Ga0307951, IMG submission 201842) | Saline water microbial communities from Organic Lake, Antarctica - #374 | ecosystem: Environmental > Aquatic > Non-marine Saline and Alkaline > Saline | place: Antarctica: Organic Lake... | reverse complement strand
TCTTAATCTTCACGCTCCCTGTCTTCCTGCACCCTGCCTCTTAATCTTCACGCTCCCTGTCTTCCTGCACCCTGCCTCTTAATCTTCACACTCCTGCCTCTTAATCTTCACGCTCCCTGTCTTCCTGCACCCTGCCTCTTAATCTTCACACTCCTGCCTCTTGATCTTCACGCTCCCTGTCTTCCTGCGCCCTGCGCCCTGCCTCTTAATCTTCACGCTCCCTGTTTCCCTGTCTCCACGCTCTTTGCCCTCTTGTTTCCGCACTCCCTGTCTTCTGCCTTTGCCCTGCTCACAATTATGCGTAGGGTTGGCCAGTACCACATAAGTACGGTGCATATACGATTTTCTGGCAGGGAAATTACCGGAAATACGGTGTATATATACGGTTCTGGCCAACCCTGATTGTGTGCGACCAAGCAGGATCAAGTTATGACATCCAGTGACGAGTGAATCAGGTCACACAAATGAGCGCAGCCACGCACACGACGCAAGCAATTTTAACTGAGAGATGCAAGTTTTTGCGTGGTTTTTTACGGGTACGATTGAGTAGGAGGGATCAGGCAAGTGGGATACAAACACGCACACACGCACGCGCACACACACGCGCACACACACACACACACACACAGGCACACACATACACACGCACACACACACACACACGCACACACAGGCACACACACACGCACACACACGCACATACACAAACACACACAAACACACACACACACACACACACACACACACACAAACTCACACACACAAACACACACGCACACACACACAGGCACACACACACACACACACAAGCACACAAGCACACAAGCACAGGCACATGCGTGCATATACACACATGCACACAACGTGCACACAGGTATCTCCTGATGGCTTTGTGCTGGTGGCGGGTGCGCTGACAGAAGTGCTGCTGAGCTTCAAGCCTGTGACTGCAGGCCCCAAGGACATCAAGGTGGGTGTGTGCGTGCGTGTGGGTGCGTGTGTGGGTGTGGGTGTGGGTGTATGTGTGTGGGTGTGTGGGTGTGGGTGTGATTACGGCTGTGGGGGGATGGGGTTGGTGTTGAGGGTGGGGTGCATAAATTTGTGTGGGAGTGAGCGTGACTGTGGTTGCATGTGGGTTGGTGGGAGCTTAGGTTTGGAGTGTGAGTGTGGGGGTGGGTGGGTGTTTGTGAAGGCATGGTGCAAAGTGCCAGGCATTGGCCTGCAACATTGGCCTGCAACATTAATAATAATTGGCCTGCATTATTGGCCTGCAACAGATCAACATTGGCCTGCAACATTGAACTGCAACAGATCATCTTTGTAGGGCCGCAACATTGGCCTTTGTAGGGCCTGCAACATTGGCCGGCAACATATCATCTTCGTAGGGCCGTAGGATCTTGTTTTAAGGACAATACACTACGCACCTTATATTATGTACGTACCTCATATGATATGCTCCACACATACACACACACAGGCAGGCAGGCAGGCACGCACACACACAAACACACACATGCAGGCACTCACACACACACATGCAGGCACACACACACGCATGCAGGCACGCACAGACACACTCAAACACACACACATATGCAGGCACGCACACACACACACTCACACACACACATGCAGGCACACACACACATGCAGGCACGCTCAGACACACTCAAACACACACACACATACAGGCACGCACACACACACACACTCACACACACATGCAGGCACACACACATGCACATGCAGGCACGCACACACACATGCAGGCACGCGCACACACACACACACACACACATGCTGGCACGCACAGACACACTCAAACACACACATGCAGGCACGCATACACACACTCTCACACACGCGTGCATACTTGCGCATTACATACACACACACACACATGTAAACACAGGTGCACCTTGTTGACGTGGAGAGCCGTGAATTAGTGTACGCACTCATTGTGGCAGCAGAGGGCTTGGGTCCTCTCGTCACACGCACCTTTGAAATGGAGATCCCTGTGGGTGCTGTGGCAAACAAGAAGATATCCTACACCAACCCATACCCCGCGTTTCGAACGTTCACGATGCGCTGCAACCAGCCCTGGCTGTTGCAGGTGCGCCCGTGTGTGTGTGTGTGTGTGTGTGTACGTCTGTGTGCGACTTATAATACTAATATGATATTGGACATGAGTGTGAACATGTGTGCGTAGTCAAGTTGACCTACAACCAGCCCTGGCTGCTGCTGGTATGCTCATGTGTGTGTGTGTCTTTTTTTAGAGAGTGTGTGTGTGTGTGTGCGTGTGCGTGTGCGTGTGCGTGTGCGTGTGCGTGTGCGTGCGTGTCTGCATGGGTGGGTGGGTGGGTGGGTGTGGGAGCGGATGTAGGCGTTTGAATATAATATATTAGCATCATCATTTGTGTGCGATTGATTGAATGAGTTTGGGCGTGTCTGTGATGCTCTTGATGTGCTGCTACCCTGTGCGTGCAATCTGCACTGCCTACAAAGTGCAAAACCACTCTCTCTCTCTCTCTCTCTCTCAACACCGTGTGGCTTGCATTTCACACCCCCTGTTTAACTGCACCTCCAGCCACGCTTAACCGTGTTGCTTGCACGCGCATCCTTCAAAATGTGCAACACCACTCTGACACACAACACCATGTGGCTTGCATTCCACACCCCCTGTTTAACTACACCTCCAGCCATGCTCAACCGTGTTGCTTGCACGCGCATCCTTCAAAAATGTGTAACACCACTCTGACACACAACACCGTGTGGCGTGCAGTTCACACCCCCTGTTTAACTACACCTCCAGCCACGCTTAACCGTGTTGCTTGCACGCACGTCCTTAAAAATGTGCAACACCACTCTGACACACAACACCGTGTGGCTTGCATTTCACACCCCCTGTTTAACTACACCTCCAGCCACGCTCAACCGTGTTGCTTGCACGCGCATCCTTAAAAATGTGCAACACCACTCTGACACACAACACCATGTGGCTTGCAGTTCACACCCCCTCGCCTGCAGCTGCCCGGGGGTGCTACACGCCCTCTGGGGCTGACCTTTGATGCCAGAGCTGCCACCACAGGCATCATGGACTTGCTGGTACGTACACATTATAGTCGTGTAGGTGTGGTATGGGTGTGAATGTGGACATAAGTGTAGGTGTAGGTGCAGGTGTGGGTGGACGTAAGTGTGGGTGCAGGTGTGGGTATGGGCCTGGGTATAAGTGTGGGTGTGACTGTAAGCTTGAGTGTGGTGGCTATGGGCTCGGATGTGGAATAGGGTGAGGGTGGATGTAGGTGTGGGTGCAGGTTTGGGTGCAGGTGTGGGTGTGAGTGTAAGCTTGAGTGTGGTGGCTTTGGGCTCAGATGTGGATTAGGGTGAGGGTGGATGTAGGTGTGGGTGCAGGTTTGGGTGCAGGTGTGGGTGTGACTGTAAGCTTGAGTGTGGTGGCTATGGGCCCGGATGTGGATCAGGGTCAGGGTGTGGAAAACAGAGGCGTGTGCATTTTTAAGTGAGCGAGTGCAGCCACATTGTTGACCTGTTTTGATGAGAAGGCTTAGAGCGATCTCTGCACACAACATTGTTAGGGTGGGCCAGAATTATATATTCATTCGTATATACGGTGTACATACGGTATTTTCAGCAGGGACATCGCCATACGCACGGTCATATACGGTGTGAATAAACGGTCCTGGCCAACTCTAAACACTGTAGTAGACGTCTTGAGCTGTTTTGATGAGAAGGCTTAGAGCGTGTTCTGTGCACACAACATTGGCTTCGAGCGTGTGCTCTGCACACAACATTTGCATAGAGCGTGTTCTGTGCACACAACAGAGGCTTAGAGCGTGCTCTGTGCACACAACTTTGGCTTAGAGCGTGTTCTGTGCACACAGCATTGGCTTAGAGCGTGTTCTGTGCACACAGCATTGGCTAAGAGCGTGTGCTCTGCACACAACAGCATCGATGTCTTGAGCTGAGGCTGTCAAGGTCATTGAGAACAGAGTTCGAGCAATCAATAACTACGCAAATGTGTGAGCCCCCACATCAAATTTGTTACGCTGGATCTGGCTTTGTGCTGTTCACTCAAAGACGCACGCATGAGTTGCCCCTTCGCATGAACTGCACTGGAGGCTCGGTTTGTGCTGCACCAATCACCAATCAAAGCACGCACGCACGCACGCACGCATGAGCCGCCCCCATCACATGTGCTGCGCTAAAGGCTCGGCTTGTGCTGCACCAATCACAGCACGCACGCATGAGCCGCCCCCACCACATGTGCTGAGCTAAAGGCTCAGCTTGTGCTGCACCAATCACTAATCAAAGCACGCACGCACGCACGCATGAGCCGCCCCCATCACATGTGCTGCGCTAAAGGCTCGGCCTGTGCTGCACCAAACACCAATCAAAGCACGCACGCACGCATGAGCCGCCCCCATCCCATGTGCTGCGCTGGAGGCTCGGCTTGTGCTGCACCAATCACCAATCAAAGCACGCACGCACGCACGCACGCATGAGCCGCCCCCTTGCATGAACTGCACTGGAGGCTCAGCTTGTGCTGCACCAATCACCAATCAAATATGCTCCCACAAATATGCAAGGATAGGAGTCAGTTAGGTACTGCTCTGCACATTGACAAAAGAGTCCCTTATATGTATATAAAGTATTTAAATTACAGGGTCAGGTAGCTGCCCTGAAAATCTATTGGTTCCGTACGCTCAGGCTAGTTTCTTAGGGGTCACGGATTCAAGTTTGCAAGGTCACGCAACTATTACGTGCGGTACAACCTGTACTGAGCAAAAGAATTTTTAAATCCTATCGGAAATCCTTTCAACACGCGATAATAGTATTATGTGCGGAACTGCGGTACTGTGGTGCTGCGTTATGTGCGGCACTGCGTTTATGTGCGGTACTATGGTACCTATACCCAGAAACACAGCTTCTAAAACCTTGTCGATGTCCCTTTCTCCACGCAATAAGTGCGGTTTTAGTACCCAAAAATACAAAGAACTAACGTCTAATTGACCACCTTTCACCACGCAACATTGAATAATTCCCGGCAGCAACGTCTTCATTCCTTAAATTGTCTGGTAACCTTCTCTCGCCTAGTAAAACGCGGAATATGCACTCGCTTGATGATGTGAGTGTTTCCCAGCAGCAACGCCTCCGTTTCCTGAATCCAAGTACATAGGAAGTCATTACCGATGCTTGCAAACGCACTGTTCTTGGGCGCAGGTTTTTGTCAATGACGAGGAAGAGCGCACTGAGGAGTGTTTCAAAGTGAGGACACGCATCCATCGATGATTATTGGAGGAATGTCTGTTCTCTGTCCTTGCCAGAACAGATAGCATTGACTCTGCTGCTACCTCTCTCTCTCTCTCTCTCTCCCTAACAACAAGTTGAAAGTATTGGGTGAAGCAATATTTTCTCTGTCTCTCCTTCTTCCTTTCCCTCTCTCTTCCTTTCTTTTTCCCTGTTGGGCGGTAGGCGGTGACGGGATCTTTGGTTGAGGGTGAGCCGTAACTCCACTGGCGGTGTCACTACCAGAGAATGTATCTTTTTAGGGGTGGAGAAAGCTCTGGCAGGTGTGGGCATTTGCTTGCAGATATGGTCTGAAATGCATTTGCTTGCAGATATGGTCTGAAATGCATTTGCTTGCAGATACGGTCTGAAATGCATTTGCTTGCAGATATGGTCTGAAATGCATTTGCTTGCAGATATGGTCTGAAATGCATTTGCTTGCAAATACGGTCTGGAGTGCACAGGAATGACTTTACCTTCATCATCAGCCCTTCCCTGTTTCCTATTCCTACTTCTCCCCGGTTTGGTGTTTTGTGGCACTGCATCTTTGGGGTGGTGCAGAACACGCAACATCATCCTTACCTAATGCATGCTGGTCGCCGTCCTCGCTGTCTTCTCTGATCGCCTGAGCAGAAACTTGAGCTCGCATCGTTGACTTGGGCAGGGGTGGTAAAGTAACGACGATGGCAGTGATGGTCACAATGGTTACAACAGGGGTTCCGTTGTAAGCCAGGGCGAAATTGGCTGATTTGCTTCTATGAGAGGAGCGATGATGGCTGTGATGGAACATGCAGGAAACCCAGAGCGGTGTCGACAGGGAGAAGTTGGGGAGGTGGTGTTACAATATTAGAGTGGCGCTCTACTTGATTGGTACCCTTACGGATGGAATGGTTGGTGCTTGGTACCCTTTCGGATGGAAATGGAGGGCATGTACTAAAAGTTGACACACCAGCACTTTTGACGTCTTGTTTTGGTTTGCCAAATAAATGTTGTGACAGTGGTATGCTTGTTAACGTAACAGTGTGTAACAGTGTGTGACAGTGTGTAACAGTGTGTGACAATGTGTGACAGTGTGTGACAGTGTGTAACAGTGTGTGACAGTGTGTAACAGTGTGTAACAGTGTGTAACAGTGTGTAACAGTGTGTGACAGTGTGTGACACCGGTCTGTGTACGCTTGCTAACACTACAGTGTTTTCATTGTACGCTTGTCAACGTAACAGTGTGTGACACCGGTCTGTGTACGCTTGCTAACTCTACAATGGTGTGTAACGATTGTTTTGCTGATGTTCACTTGGCAATTTAAACATCAAGATTCTTAGCCACTGCTGCAGTTGATAGTATGATACATGGTGTTGTAGATGATAACACCACTGTGTTAAAGAAAAAGGGTCACGAAAATATGGTTTTGTAGATGATAACGCCACTGTGTTACAGAAAAAGGGTCACGAAAAGTGGTGTTGTAATTGATAACGTCACTGTGTTAAAGAAAGAGGGTCACTAAAATAACTCCTCACATCATCTGTCATGCTAAATCAGTGCCATGGACAAATCGTGTTGTTTTCCCTGGGATTTTTGGCCCATGCTTGCAATCCATGCTTAAGCTGGTACCATGATTTGTCGTGACACATCAATCAAGGGGGGGGTGTAATTGGCAGCCATAAGTGCGTATTAGGCTCATTATTTCAAGAAAGGCGCTTAGGCAAATGCTTTTCCTAAAAAGAAAACATAACGCAGCGCAGGCAGTGAAAAACCACTCCCCACTTTGATACCGAATAGCGTAAAGCTCCTCCACCGTGAAAGGGAAGGGAAGATAATCAAGGGGATCAAGAGGGTTGCAGACTTGACCTGAAACCGTCTCCTGATGAGAGTTGATAACAGTACTGGAAAAGGCACGTCTAGTATGGACAGCAGCAAAGTCCACGGAGTGCACATGGAGCTTGGAGGCAAGCTTCTTTACTGTTTGAGAATCAAGACCCAGTTCCTTGAAAGGCTTCAGAGTGTGAGTGTTGTAGATGGTGCCGCCCACCCACACCCAAAAGGATGATGTGCAGAGAGACGGAGGGTCCTTGGAGAATGTTGCAGAGGTATTTGTGCTGTTCCTTTGCGGCGTTCAGCTGGTTCTGAGGTCTGGTATCCTCACAATACTTGATCTCGATGGTGAATCTCACGTTAGAGAACGCTGATATCTTTGGGTCGGTGCTGTCTGGGGGAGATGGATCTGCTAATGGCGGGCGGTGCTGCTGAAATGCTTCCATTCTCCCTCAGTTTCACCCTGCCACTCCTAAGAACCCACCCCCCTTCATTGCTAGTCTTGCTGTTGTGTTTTTGTGGAGATGGGAGCAACCAGTACAGCATCCGGAGGTAAACCTATTTTTGTCTGAGAAGCGGGGTGGAAAGAGCCACTTAGGTATAATTCTAGTTTCAGCTGTATTGGGAATCTGAAGGTTCTGCATAGCCAGCCGTTCGCTGCTACCTATATCCAAGGAGACAAATAAAGCAGGATCCTAGGGAGCCTATCTTGCTGATGGCTTTGATGATCATGCTGCATGCTAAGTTGTGTCTCTCAGTTATCATATTTCTTATATGCGTGTCTTGGCATCCAGAAAGGGTATGCAGGGCACTGTCTGGATGAGGGCAGAGAGGGCAAGTCAAGCTTATTGAGTGCTCAAACCATACCGCATGCTTTTGGTTGTACAGGGTTCCTGTGCTGTACTTCATAATGATGTACTTGGTTTAATCATTTTATCAGGGACATAGGACGCTGTCAGGTAAGCGTTGCTAGCGGCTCCATTGGCAGTGCCATTTTTGATAAGGGTCTGGTAGTATTCATGGTAGTTTGTTTTGGTATTGGCAGTTCCTAGTTTGTGGAGGGGGTACATGTGTGCTTGCAAGGCATCGTGGTATTCGGCTGGGTACCGCAGCTATGCTTGATTGATGTTGTGAAATTTGTTCCTTCGTATTCTTTTGCAAGCCAGCAAATGCTGTATGAGGTATTTCTCTCAGGGCCAGCTGTTTTGATTAAGGTATCAGCAACGTCAGAGTAGGTTGTGATTGAATTTCTAGCAAGAGCGTCAGCATATTTATTGCCTATAATACCTGCGTGGGATTTGAATTAGTGGAAATGAATGGGCGATGGTGACTGGTGGATTGCTTTGGCAATGGATTGGAGGACATCTCCCTAGATGTGGTGGCGATGGAGATTTGGGTGTGAGAGCTGCTTTTTAATTTGGTGCATTGAGTTTAGACTATCTTTGGCTATATGGGACTATTCGTGAATGATTGCGGCTGCTATAGCGGCTAGCTCTGCACGTGAGATGGAATTGGTTACACCTGTGCCTCTTGGGTTCACGTAATGGGATACTACGTTTAAGCAAGGGTGGTATATACCTGATCCTGTGTCTAAGACTGCCATCAGTGTAGGTCCAGTTCCGCCAATCTTGTACTTTACGGATGAGGTTTGGGCTGGAGCTGTTTTGGGGTGCTTCGTCGATATTACAATTGTAAGGTTGGTCAGTGCTAATCAGGTCACTTGTTTTATCTGGGCCTTCTGGGGTTTGAAGGTGGTCGTTGGGTAGTATCCTTACTTTAATAAGGCCAGGATTCTCTTCAGTGCTAAGTGCAGAGGGGTAGGGATCGATAAATGCAATTGAATTCCCACTTTGCCTCAGGAATGTCTTTGGCAAGCCAATTTTGTTGCAAGCATTGAGGCATTTTCTGCCTTCAGTATTTCATGTTCCATATGGCATTGATGTGCATATCCCAAGTGTGTTTGGGAAGGGGCGTCTGTATAGTGTTCCAGAAGGGTACTTTTGCAAATTGGAGTTGGTCTGATGGTATGGAGCCCAAGAATCTGTGGTGGAGCGATGCGTAGGGATTTGTGGTCATCCTTTCATTTCAGGAGGAATTCCAGGAGGGGAGAAACATGAAGGTAGCTGTCGCCTCTGTGCTAAGGGCAGCAGAGCAAATTGCATGCCCTGTTGCAAAATACATGTAAGGGTGTTTCCATGGTAAATGGGATGCAATGGCAAATAGAGAAACCAGTGAATTTGGAGGAGCCTCTGTGCTAAGGGCAGCAAAGCAAATTGCATGCCTTGTTGCAAAATACATACATGGTAATTATTTTCATGCTAAATGGGACCATCATTGCAAATAGAGAAACCAGTGAACTTGGAGGAGAAGGCGTTGCAGTTTGCCCCGAAAGCCTCCTTATCTCTTAAGTGTTCACTTCAGTATTGCGGGAGCGTAGGGTCATGGTCTTCTCAGTACGGGGAACGTGGGGTCGTGGTCAAGGGAGGATGCCATTTTTTCTTTAGTGACTTAGGCTCATGTTTGTAAGGGGCTGATAATGTGGGGAGGAAGCATCCGTGGAAATGAGTTTTTAAATCCTTTGGCTTGTTGTAAGTTTGGAGGTAGCAATATCTTTGTGTGTGATGAGGCCCACGAGCTCTGATGCAAGATTCAGATGGGGGATGGGTGGATGTTTTCATGTAAGCCGCTATTTTGCCTTTTCAAAAACCCTTTGTAGAATGTTGAGACGCTCAGGGGCGGGCATGCCTTTGCTTTTTCTGTCTACGTTGTAGATGCAAGCTACTGTGGCAGTGTTCATTTCTGGGAGTGTAGGGTCGTCTGATGGAGATTCGGTACCATTCTTTGTTGCTTCAGATCAACATCAGTGATCCAGTGCTCGCAGCGCCCAGTGGCTTCAATGTCTGCTTGAGATTTGCTGGGCTGGATGTCAAAATTGACTGTGTTCCGAAGTTTGATGTCACAGGGCTGGTAGGAGTTCCTTTTTAGGTTGGCTGAGTTGTGCTTGTTTTTGGAGATCATTGAGGTGTGTGTGTCTGGTGCAGGTTGCGGAAGGTTTGGTGCCATGATATACTCTGAACATTTGGAGGCTGCGTCTTAAACTTTCACGAGTATTTTGCAGTTTTTCTGGCCCCCATGTCGGGTTCCACGAGACTTCCACCAACTCTTTTTTGAGAGATCTAAAGGTCCGTTTTTTCTTTTCATTTAGTTGACACATGCTGGGCAGGCTCAGCCTTATCGTTGGAGATCAGGTGAGTCACCCCCAATTGGTGGTAGTGACAAATTATGTAACAAGCAGTTAACCCTAAGACATAAACCCGCAACAGACACTAGAGAAAGCGCACAACCAACATCAACCTCTTATCCAGCGTCTACGAACGAGGAGCCTCCAAGGCATCTCTCGAAACAACAAAGTCACACTTCATGTTATACTTCTTGGAGTCGGGGGCACAATCTACAATCAGTACACCATAACTTCTCTACTAAACTTGGGCATCCCCACGCACAAAGTGCACCAACTAGCTACTAAACTACACTGCCATGCAATAAAAAGCTTAAACAAGATCACAAAAACAAGACATAAAATACTTTAACAACAGCAACAGTGATAATGGGGGATCTGGAAGGGGGGTAACTGGTAGAGTGGCTGGCTTCAGGAGAGCTAGGCGTAGGCCAGATCGCATGGTTGACAACCCGCCGGATCCTCATTAGTCTCTGTTGTTTCTCTTTTTCGTCTTCTGGTGGGGCTCTGGCTAGTGCGAGCACTAGTTGAGAGCCTTTCCTTAATGCACGCTGGTGACTTCCAGCGTAGACTTTTACTTGTTTACAAGCAGTTGGCTGGTTTTTCAGTTGGTGTTTGACTAGTCTTGTCCAATTTGCTGAAGGAGCCAATCTGTAAGTTAAAGTGCTGAGTCATGTATTCTGACCTGTCTCATGAACTGACTTGGCATTTGAACCAGTCCTATGAATGTATCCGATGTCATCTTAACACTGATGCTTAAATACTCAATAAGATTGTCATCTTACTATCCATGCGGGCTTGGAATAATGGTTACAATGAAAGGTGACCTTTGGCCAGGTTGCTTGGCCGATTGACCGCTGACTGATCTCGGCCAGCCACATATTGATCCATGCATAAGCTCAAAAATAAAGAGAGAGTTTGTTTTCTGCTGAAAACGGAAATTTAAACAAGTTAATTGTTGACTGAATGCAGCAAGTAAGGTCGGGCCGCTAAGAACTGTGTTAAAAAGAGGGCGAACAAAGAGGAGTTGTCTTAGTTTTTATTCTTTTGAGGGTATTATAGATAGCAAACTCCCTACCACGCTGAAAGAGAAGGAAATTGAAAGAAAAAGAGCAGCAAGAGGGGCCGGTTGGACGAAAAAAGGAGGCAAGGGGGGAAACCTAATACAGGCGGAAAAAGTTTGATTTAAAGAAACCACAGGAAGCTGTGCGAGGAAGACTAGAGCGGCAGAGCAAAAGAGAGGGTTGACTGAAAAAAACTGAGGCCTGGGTACCCACACTGCCAAAAGAGCACCCAGACACGAAGGCAAGAGAAGCTAGGAGCCAGCCAGTATAACAGCAAATAAAGCCGTAGCAATGACTGGTGCGCCAAAACAGGCTCCAACACAACTCCCCATAAAGAAAGTGACACCCCTTTAAAGCGCGAAATACCTAAAACTTAGGATACGTGGGGGCGCGCTCACGTAGAACCGCATTTTCTTCAACAGGCATATGGCGTCAACCCTGCACAGACAGACGGGCAGGGAAACCAGGCGAGTGGGGAGGCAGTACCAAAACGACGTACAATAAAGAGCGTAGCTGACAAGAAAGCAAGGAGAGGCTCTGCACAGGGAGGCAACGCTAAAGGGCTGCAACAACACCAGGCATAACACCAAACCCTAGGGGAGACTGCACACAGAGAGGCAGCACAGACGGCTGCATCAACACCAGGCAGCACAACTCACACACTCTCTAGAAGGACAGGCACGCGCTAGAGACGAGGCTCGGTAAACTATGGACATTCAACTAATTCACTAAGAGGCTAAGACAAGGGGCGCCACAACTAAAAGAGCAGCTAACAGCCCTTCTGGCCAGCACAGAAAAAAGAGGCTACCATGGGCTCCTCTGGGCACCCCACTCCCTTTCCCCCCACCCAGATAAATCCATTAGCCTACCTACCCGTGTAGGGTGGAGCCCCTGTGGAGATGGACGCCGCCTGGCTCGCTCCCTGTGCTCGTGCTGCTGCTGGTTTCCGGCGCCCTACGGCGGCGCTGAGCGGGGACGTGGGGGAGGGGGGCTGTGTGGGTGACCCAGTGAAGGAGGGAATGGGCATACCATATGTGGTAGACGGGCTGAGTGAGCTGGGCAGGGGCCTTGAAGAAGAGGAGGTAGTGCTGAATGTCTAGGCCCCCAAAGCGCAGGCAGGCTTCACAGGTCCCGCATCCGCGCACAAGAGTTGGGTCGGCCTCTGGTGGGTACAGATGGGGGGCCGATTAAGGCTCCAAACCATCCCTGCGGGTCTGCACCTTTTATGGCTTGGCCACGCGGGGGGCACAGCCCCGGCCTTGACCCCGGTTTTGTACGCAGCTCCTTCTCTCATGCTTTCTCCAGCTCTCCTTCCTCTCTTGCTCACATTTCGCCTGCTGCTCTCAACTGCAGTAGGCTTTTCTCAGGACCATCCCTGCGGGTCTCTTTCAACTTGGCCTCGTGG
>Ga0307951_1001939_pt1 | contig 12821 bp, 11 predicted proteins | sample OrgLakmetagen374_FD_201842 | JGI IMG/M metagenome (GOLD analysis project Ga0307951, IMG submission 201842) | Saline water microbial communities from Organic Lake, Antarctica - #374 | ecosystem: Environmental > Aquatic > Non-marine Saline and Alkaline > Saline | place: Antarctica: Organic Lake... | reverse complement strand
TGTGTGTGTGTGTGTGTGTGTGTGTGTGTGTGTGTGTGTGTGTGTGTGTGTGTGTGTGTGTGTGTGTGTGTGTGTGTGTGTGTGTGTGTGTGTGTGCGCGCGTGTGCGTGTGCGTGTGTGCGCAAGCGTGCGTGTGTGTGTGTGCGCAAGCGTGCGTGTGTGTGCGCGCGTGTGTGCATGCGAGTTTACTCGCCTTTGCAAAATAGCTCTCAGGCCCTCCATCGCGATTCGGAAGAGCTGACCAGTTTCAATATTTATTATTCTGTCTAATTAAATAGTTTAATAAGACCTGGTAACGCCGAACTCTAGTTATTCTGTTGTGATCTGTTAAACAGTATGCTTAATACCAACAGTGACACTTTGCGGAGGGTAGTCCAGGCTGATCTCAAATTACAGCCTCGTTCAAGTGCCTGTTGGACAGCTCAATTGCGGAGCGCTTTCCGGGGACTGCGTGGGTGTGAGTTGTATGCACGAGCTGTTCAAACTGTGCATGCTATTACCATGCAAGAGTTTACTGCAGGTTTGAAGCATATGATGAGAGGTGTTTGGAGAGACACTGAGTTGGTGGACCCCAACACGCACAACAACAAACTGGCCACCTATCATTCTTGGTTTGCCATCCCTTTTCCAGAAATGAGCGTATGCCGACTATTAGACCATGGTACTATTCTCATCTTGATCTGTTTAAACATGCATGTTATGCACAATGTAAGTAGACTCCGCTTGCGCGTACATACTTCGAAAGTTGAGGCAGCAGCGTGGCTTGAAGATGGTTTTCGCGTATGTGACCAATGTCCTGGTGATAATGATCATGTTCAGAACGAGGTGCATGCTCTTTTATTTTGCCAAGACGCCAAGACCATGTCATAGTAAATCACTGTCATTGCAAAGTATAAGTCTCAGCACAACAATCTATGTGCCACGTGGTATAGTATATGTCAGTGTGTTAAGCAAGTCGGATTTGAGAAACAGCAGAGAAAGAGAGAGAGAGAGAGAGAGTAATAGGAGAATTGCAGTCTGTAGTGCAGTTCCCAGCCTTTGCTCGAAAGAGACTCGACCCTGGCTTAAAACAATTCTTTAATTAACTGGCTTGCTTCGCCTTATTGAACGAGACTAGGCAAAACAACCTCAACTGAAAAACCAACTAACCAAATCACACAAATCGTCACTGCCAACAATTGAGCGTGACAACCATCAAGTTTGTGAGACGAGGCAACATTTTTCCTTTCTGTTATGCCTTTTTTTGAGGACTTTTCAGCAGCCCAACCCTTTTTGCAGCAACAAGTCAACAACCAACTTGTTCATAATTTCCTTTCTCAGCAGAACACAAGACTTATGGATTTATTTTTGGCTGGCCGAGACCAGTCAGCAGCCGATCAGCCAAACAACCTGGCTGATGGTCACCCCCCATTGTTACCATTGTAACCATTTGCGTGATTGGCTGGTCAAGTTCCTAGCAGGAGACCAGGACTCTACACTTCGCTCTCAAAGAGGGAGCCCAATTACACGCAGCGTGGTTCATCGTGACATGCTAACAAATTGTGCATTAAAATCAGTTATAGTTCATGGACCATATAAAACCACCAAAAAGAGAACATTTCCTTGACAATCAGAAAGAGAGACGAACGTGCAGCCAAACATCGACAAAATTCCAAGTGGTATGCTACTACCCAAATAAACAAAATGTAAACATGGTGCAAGTCAGATGATGCCTGATGCTTGGCAAAAGCGATTGATCAATGCTTCTTGAAGATCAGGCCGGTTGAACAACGAGCAATTCCGGGCACACCTGCGTCACCAAAAAGCAGCCAAGTGCAAAGAGACTTAGGCCAGTAAGAGTAAAAAACATTATTGAGTAGTGTCATACGCTCGCTTGACGCTTTAGCCTTCTGGTTGCTCCTTACCAGATTGACCAGCAATTTACCAGATTTACCAGCATTTCAGAAAAATGCAATGTAAATTGTGAAGACATACCTACTTACCCCCCCCTAAATACCTGTACACCTTACATGTGGAGCTGCAACCCAAGCGCACCTTGATGTGTATATCGAGCTAAAAGGATCAGCGCCCGAGCAGCAGCTGCACAACGGAGGGCAAGCCTTGCCCATCGCTGCCATCTACAATCGCATGTATACAGGACATTTACTGTTGAGTAGGAACTGAGCTTCTGTGGATTCCCTGCAAGTGAGACAAAGTGCTCAGCGCGTAAAGCTACTTAGGTAGGTAAGTCAAAAGGTGTGAGATGTCATGCCAAATCAGTGGCATGGACGAATCATGGGATTTTTATAATATGAGCAACGGTTTTACGGTTATTTGGTTGTTTGGCCAGTTTAGATGGTCCTATTATTAAAACTTGCTCTTTCTCAATCTGACCATCTCTCTCACTGACCATCTATCTCTCTCTGAACACTCAGTTTCCATAAAAACTTTAATGTTGAATGGGGGGGATATGACTCATACTTGCAATCCACACTTAAGCTGGTACCATGATTCATCGTGACCGAGAAACATCAAAAAAAGAGAGGGAAAACAGGTTCCTCCTAAAAACACGTAAGCAAGAGAGTCTGTCGGTATACAGCAAGGGCACAACCAAAAAAGTTCTATGTTGCTTGAAGCACAAATGTCTACAAAACTTCTCACATTGAATAAGGTAATTTACCAGACCACTGGCTTCAAGCAGAGCACTCAGACCACACACCTTTGCACTAGCCCTCTTGAGATTTGCTCGATCAGATAAGTACAGGTAGCGTGGGAGGACGTGGCCCTTGAACATTGCAGGGGAGGGGGGCTTGGGCTGCATGAAGTGCGGCATCTCCCTGTTCAGATTTAGAAGGACGTATGCTTCAGGTCGGCACGGATTGTGAACACTCGCACATTGTACATCAGTAGATTGTCCTGCTAAGATAAAGACGTACGCGGTGCATACATACACAAGTACGGTTGTGCATGCTGTTCCTGCAGGTGGCAAAACCTCTCCCCACATCAATGAAATGGATAGAGCCAACAAGATTGAGAACTCCAGAACAACATTTATATGCAAGCTTGCAAGTCGTGATTTGGTAAGCAGTAAAATCAACCAAAGCAATTGTACTGTAGTGCACGCCTTTTCCAGCAACCAAATGAAAGGCAGTGCCCTTTCTCCACGTCCCAAGTATCACAGACGACGGATGAGCTGCAGCAGTAATTTACCATAATTATATAGCTGTGCAAGCAATCTTCGCTAAAAAAGCCTCCTTTGCCCTTTAAAGCAAGCATTCTGCGTCAGAAATCACCCACGGGACTTCACACCTTATATTGCACTAGGGTGGAGGGCAAAGTAACAGTAAGTTAAGATTCATAAACTTGTTATGGGCAACCACCTAACTGATCACTCACACACATTGACGCAGCTGAACACACACACACACACACACACACACACACACACACACACACACACACACACACACACACACACACACACACACACCACACACACACACACACACACACACAAACACACACCTGAACACACGCGCCAACCGCGGGACGTTCCCTTCTGCCTCTGCTGCGCCGCTACTTGGTTGCAAGCACATGAATGGGTGCTGCTGCTGCTCCAGCTGCTGCTGCTGCTGCTGCTGCTGCTGCTGCTGCTGCTGCTGCTGTGTCTCCTGAGGCCTGCTACTAGCGTGGCGCAAGAGGCGTGAGCGGGCTGAGCTCACATGCACAGGCAAACCACCCTGCAATGAACTGCCATTATCAGCTGCCAGGGTGGCACAGAGCTGTCTTTCTCCCCCCTCGTCTTTTGCAAGATCTCCTCTTCCTGAGAGGTGCTGCTGGCCACTGTGCTGTTGCTGGCAACCATTCGGATTCAAGCCATCCCAGGAGTTCAGCAGGGTACCACCCTCCTGGTGGTTCCTATTGTCCTCGCACAGATCTTGGGCCCACCACGGCTTGCTCCTTTCGTCATAAGGTCCTCTCTTTTGTGCAACACGATTGAGCACATTAGAAAGAATGAGTGAGAGAGCCCAGCCTCAGCCTATGGAATACACCAAAAAGGACTTCCTCCTGAGCTAAAGGGCTTGAGTCAAGCTAGTGACAGCAGAGTTCTTACTGCAGAGTGCAGAGTTCTGACAGCAGAGTTCTGAACAGAATCACAAAGCAGGAGGAAACGGAATGATCAAGCATCGAATCCAGTCGCAATCAGCCCGCAATCAGCAACTCAACAAAGTGGGCGGCAGGGAAACTCAGTATACATTTGAGGCACTGATTAATTTGCGATTAGCAAATACTGCACACTGACCCTCAATAACCCCTTGCACGCAGCACACAAGTTCACCTCCAACTCACAAACCTCTCCGTCGTGTGGGTTGAGCGTGAGGTCGACGTGGGAAACATCTGGGGCTGGAGTTTGCCCATCTTGTTTACCGGTGGCTGCTGTGTCAGGCGTAGCCTGCAAACAAATTGGGAGGTAGGCTGCAACAAATTGCGACTTTGCAGCCTTTTGTCGCGACGGAGACCATGCTCGTAACGTCTAAGTACAGCACGTCACACCGCCCAAAAATGCAGGAAACGAGACACCTGTACCTACAGGCGCAAGTGTCATGCCTAAAAACTCGTTTTAGTGATTTTCCAGTGACTGTAAATTACTTTTCGTTTTTGTGTACTTGAGTTCAAGTTTGTAAATTACTTACAGTCTTCGTTTTTGAGTTCCCCGTTTTGACCCGCAAGTTGAACGCCATAAGCCTTTGGTGTCGTTCCTGCTTGTTTGACTGCAGGCACAGGGAAGAAGAGGAAAGGTAAAGCAACAAAAGTGGACAGCGAAGCGTAAACCAGGCATTTTGGTAGCTTGACACGCTCCTGCAGCCTACGAGCAGATAAGTAACACGCATGTCACCGCTTTGACTGAAGTGTGCTGGTCTTGGACTTTTTTGTGGCAGACTGCCTACGAATAAATTCCATCTGCAGGGGTCAGAAGGGGACTGAGGGGTCAGCAGGCACCTGCGCTGCAGCCTGTAACCTTGGTGCATAAAATTGTGTTGGAGAGGGGAGCCCTACATCTCGCATTATGCATGAAATATGGCACACCAACGTGACCTTGACGGTTAGAGAAGTGTGCTAAGATGATAGATGATACGATGACAGGACGTTTACACTGCCTTTGAATTAAGGCTGCGTAAATCGCGCTGTTTTGAACCTTGGTCATGTCCAAAGGTCCAAAAAGGTAGAGAGAGAAAGTCCTGGGCTTCAATTGTTGGGGAGCACACGCCTGCAAGCGTATCATTTACAAGATAATATTAGCTACCTCCTGCCTAAATCCAATGGACGTACTTGGTCATTCTCCGTGCCTAACTCTGCCTTATTTAGCCGCCTGACAACTTCAGCTGTCCTTGCCCTGGTTGCCGCGTCCAGCTCTATTTGCCTTGCTGCCTTGGTTGCAGCTTTTTCTTCCTCACTAATCTGCAATTTGTGAATTAACGTGAAGCAATTCTGCTGGTTGATTGGCATTCCAAAATCTGGTCAAACCCCAGCTTTTCTCTGAGCCTCGAGCCCTTGAGCTCCTGCCAACCCAACCACAGGACAACCTCTCACCCGGGGTGTCACGTCCAAAACGCCCTCGTTCCAAACGCACGCTCGATGAACTGCCACCTTGCAGTTGCTGACCTGTGTTTGCATTTAAGCAATACGTGTGCTTAGTATCCTAAGCATGCGCAAATTATTACTGAGTCACGCAGCACGTGCGGCTCATGTCAGTATATCAAGTATGCTGAAATGGAGCAGGAGGTCAAACTTGCATGCCCAAACTTGCATGCCCATTTGCAGACCTGCTGGTGATTAGGGCTCCAAAAAGGCTCCCGTGCTCCTGGTGGAATCAGAATGTGCGTGTTCTCTTTCTCCTCAGAGCCCCATCTGTGCAAGTGTTTTAGCCGTTCACAGCTCATGTTTTTCTACTTTGTTATTATTTATTATTTGGTTAGTTTTACAGTAGATTTGCCATTGCCATTCCCGCTATGATTTGAGAGACTCTCCACCCTTTGTGATGCCCAACCCCTCTACAGCCATGCAGTTGGCATGGAGGTCCCTTCTTCAACACCAGCTGCCGAGCCTCTCTTCTACCACGCACCTCCTCGCAAGCTGTCCAGTGTACATCCATCAGCAGCCATGCCCTAGTGGTGGGTCTGTGAAGTTCACGTAGTAGCCTTAATCTTGCACGCTCTGGCAATCAGAGCAGTAGCCACGGCCCAGCCATTTGTGGTCCCATCTTAACTAGCGTTTTGGCCCCCCATCCAGGCGCTCGGACGGTGCACAGCAGCGGTGTGGCTGCAGACACGCCCAGCACCAGCAGCAGTAGTAGCAGTAGCAGCACCGCCGCAGGCAGCAGCAGCCCCAGCGTGGGTAGCTTTCTCAAGGGCAAGCTCTTTCAGAGTTCATTCATGTCCAAGTTTTTCCCAGGTGTGTGTGTGTGTGTGTGTGTGTGTGTGTGTGTGTGTGTGTGTGTGTGTGTGTGTGTGTGTGTGTGTGTGTGTGTGTGTGTGTATGTGTTTGTGTGTGCGTGTGCGTGTGCGTGTGCGTGTGCGTGCGCGTGTGCGTGTGCGTGTGTGTGTTTGTGTTTGTGTGTGTGCATGCGTTTGTGTGTGTGCGTGTGTTGTACGTATGTGCGTGTATGCGTGTGTGTTTGTTTGTGTGTATGTGTGTTTGCTTGTCTGTGCATGTGGTTTTGTGTGTGTATTCATATGTGTGTCAAGTGTTTGAGTGTTTTGCAAGTGCATGCATTCATGCGTGCGTGAGCATGTGATGCGGAAAGTGTGTGCAGGAACCATCAGTGACATTAGTATACATGTTTTCAATAACAACCCTCTGCTTATAACAACCCTCTGCTTATAATACTCTGTAATGACAGGTGGCATGGCCACAAAAGAGGCGGGGCAAGATATGAAGTCGGACCCTCCAAACAAATCAGAAACAGACAAGGCCATGGATCAGATTGACAAGATGGCCAGCATGACCCTAGACGGTGAGGAAGAGAGAGTGTTGGCTTGCTTGCCTTCTTTCTTGTACTTTTCTTGCTGGGTGGAGACATGGGGCTTTACACTGGATGCGTGACAGGGCTTTGAACTGGAATTGTAACAAAAGGACGATGGAAAGTGTATAAAGATGTTGCAGCAAGCCCCGTGTGTGCGTGGCACACGTGCTTACGATTATAGAAACGGCCTTGTTGTTCTTTGTGTCAAACTAACCACATGCAGCAATTCAAATGCAGTTTGTACTGCACAAGGCATCCAAGGCTTACGCACCGTTGGCTGCTGTTATTGCACATGTGACTCTACTGTTTGATTAAACACACTCACGCGCACACACATACACACACAAACACACACACACACCACACACACACACACACACAAGCACAAGTACACCTATGCGCAGGGTATGTACAACAGTGCCAAGTGCGAACTGCACAAGACACCCAAGGCAAGCGCGTGCGCTTACCCCCTGTGCCGATGTCTCACCCAGACTTCCGGAAGTTTGTGGATTTCACGCGCGTCATCTACTTGCGCTTGAAGCAGCACCAGGAGATCATCAGGTGGGGAGGTCACAAGCAAGTCAAGTGCATAAATCAGACTGACACCTGTTATGTTTAGGGAGAGGAGTGTAGTGATGCAGCAGATTGCTTTGGCAGCTGCTTTGTGCGGCACGCTAATGGGTGTGATCTTCTTCACGAGAGAGGCTTGCTGCTTCCTTCAAGAAAGATTAATAAGCAGGTGGGTGTTGCCCACTTGCGTGTGTATGAGTATGTGTGTGCGTATGCATGCGTGTACGTGTCTTGTGTGTATGTGTTTGTGAGTTTGTTTGTGTGTGTATCATCCAATTGCGGTAGAAGCATGCTTGGAAGCTGCTGCTTGGAATGAGCACGCAAGTACACACATGTACGCACAAACATAAACGCACAAACACACACACCTTAACACCTGCAAAAACCTGACCACAGCTCCATGACGAGTGAGCAGGTCCGCATGATTGAGGAGAAGGAACACATGACACTGCAGGATAATGACTTCCTTCTCAAGGTGTGCGTCTTTGGAGAAAGTTGCTTGTGTGCACATGTCTTTGCAGCCATGTCTCCTAACCTTAAGAACTGGAGTGCGGCAGGTATGAGTATGCGTGCAAAAAACAACTACGATGGAGGACCATCTACCTCGTAGAAAAATTAAAGAAGATTTCCCACAACGTTTGTCGCGTGCTGTATAGTATAGCACAGCACACGAGATATGAGGATGATGCTCCGATTTGAAGTTGTAGATCTGAAACCAGGATGAAGCCTTTGATAACCTTCGTTTTCTACACATAATTCCTGGGACGTGTATGATATCATTTATGATAATACAACTCCAATGCAATGACCTATATCACAGGTTGCAAGTAGTGGCTTTGTCTATTGCTTCAGACTGCACTTCATCACAAAGCTCCTTATCGCGTTGTTTTGCTTTCAGCTGCTCACTTCGCAGTGTTCCTCATGACTATTCCGCATGACTCATGACACTGCTTTGCTCCAGCTGCCCTCCTAGGATTATTCCTCATCAAGTAAATCTAATTCTAGCCCTCCATTTAATGTCAAAGGTGCTGATCTACTGCCAGCTGCGCCTTCCATCTGCATTTTGTACACTTTTGACATATATGTTTGTACCACGCTTACTGGGCGTTGTTTACAACTACCCTCCAACAACCACGGCCTGCAGATCGCCAAGCAGTCACTGCTGCCCATCACGGATGAATCAGGCAATAGCAAAGTTGGTATGGCATCAACCCGAGGAGAGTACATGCCTATTGAGGTGAGGTATAAATGCGCCCCCCGATGTCGTATAAATTTCGGTTGACTTTAAGTGCACGCTCTCTCTCTCTCTCTCTCTTCTCTCTTCTCTCTCTCTCTCTCTCTCTCTCTCTCTTCTCTCTCTCTCTCTCTCTCTCACACTCTCTCTCTCTCTCTCTCTCTCTCTTTTCTCTCTCTCTCTCTCTCTCTCTCACTCTCTCTCTCTCTCTCTCTCTCTCTCTCTCTTTCACTCTCTCTCTCTCTCTCTCACTCTCACTCTCACTCTCTCACTCTCACACTCTCTCTCTCTCTCTCTCTCTCTCTCTCTCTCTCTCTCTCTCTCTCTCTCTCTCTCTCTCTCTCTCTCTTTTTCTTTCTCTCTCTTTCCTTTTTTCCCCCTTCCTCTCTACAAATCATTTTCTCTCTGCGTCTACCCTACATATGCTTATTGAGAGATGGGGCGTACCTAGAGTTAAGATGTGGGCGTGCACTTCCCCTTTGTGCACCCTTTTTAATACAGACCAAGCATCTGCATTTAGAAAGATTAGATTTGGCCTGCACCATGCAATATGTGTATGCATGTGCATAGGGTTGGCCAGAACCGTATATATTCAACATATGTAAACATATTCTAGGTAATTTCCCTGCCAAAAACATTGTATATACACCGTATACATATGGTTCTGGCCAACCCTACATATGCGCAAAGGTATACACATCTATTGGTCAGTATTCGTGTATATGGTATGGTACACAGGATTATAGGGCAGGGACTAGCAAATACCTTACCAAGTTTGAAGAACATTTTAAACAGAATTAAAGACGCTGCTTTGCTACAAGATTAATTATCAAGCATCAAACCTTAACCCCATAACTGTAATGCTGAAAGATGGTTGGGCTTCATCATTCAATCATTACATTTAGGCTGAGAGCACAGTGACTTAGCTGCTCAGACGCAGGCTTGCCAATTGCATATCCAGGGACTTGTGTCCTAGAAGCAGCAAATACTCCTACTGTTGGGTTTCTTTCACACGTGCATGCCGCTTCATGCAGCAGTGGAGTTCTGTAAGACGCGCATGCGCCCACTCGCACACACTTGTACAGGTCAAAGATTGCATCAAGAGCTGGTTAGAACTGCGGCGGCATGGTCGCTTCATGCAGCATTGGGTGTCTGTGCAAGGCAAGGCCATGGACGCAACGGAGCAGGAGCTTGACGAAGGCAAGAAGGACTACGATGCCTACGAGGCTGTAGGTGCGTCTGACCTCTGCGTCCTTTTTAACCAGACACGGTCTTGTTTAAATGATACCGTGTCATGTACGCGCTGCTCTGGTGTCATGTACACTGCTTGAACCTTGCTTGTGACTTTTGCAACGCAAGAGAGTCTCTTGCCCCAAACCCCAGATCACCACATTGACTTTAATCACGCTCTTTTGTATACAGATAAGTATTTATTTGCAGGCATGGTAGTGATTGGTGTGCAGTGTTACTTTCAGTTGTGAGCAGCTATCTCTCGTGTAGATGTGCTTGAACAGCCCACCTCACGGTCACCTGCTATGCTGCACTCTGTCCATGCTTGATGTCAAAATGTACAAAATTATGCGCGGGGTTCGGATGCACGGCACTTTGCAAAGGCCATGTGATTCCATTGTCTGTAGACTATCCCAGGTCCATCGGCACATTTTGTGCGTGTGTTTGCGCACACAGACGCACACGTGCACACACACACACATTAGCACACACAAGCACGCAAACACACATGTCCACACGCTCACACACATGACATGCATACATATTGCCTGTCCAGAGCTGCACGGCAAGATGTTGAACAACCGTGACGTGGCAAACTGCGCTATCACTCAAAATTTTGGCTTGGCAGGTAGGTGACGTGCGTGTACGGGTTGAGCTGTTTACGTGCCTCACAGCTCATTTTACAGCAGGTATTCCTGCATTACAGATGGACAGTGGTTCATTTCTTTGAGTGTGGTCTATGGCCTGGATCAAAGACTTCCTTAACCCCTTAAACTCCAGTTTTTCCTTAGTACATCTGTATGCTCATCTAAATCCTCCTCCTAGGAGAGTTATGAGGCAATTACACAAATGCCTGAGGTATGCACACTTATGCTTTGACTGGCATAAGAATAGCCTGCAAGTGAGCCATTTCTTTTGATTGAACCTGTGAGGAGTGCATAACACAATTCACGTACTGCAAACTTTGGCGCACAAAACTGATGAGTTCCCTGGATACACCCTGCCATCTTCATCCTAGACTGGAAGTGTTTGTAGCATTCTCATAAATCCCGCCTTTGAGCAAAGCTGCCGGGTGCCAATGGACTTGAGCTCAAATTACATCTTGGCATGTTTATTTGTCAGGGTCTTTCAATGTAGCACGCCTCAATCCATATAGTATGCCTTTTAAGATTATAATTGTGCAAAAAGACATCTGCCCTCTTTACCAGTGTCACACTCCTGGTGTACATAGCAACGGTTGCATTTCATCTGACACACACAACTCTATGATCGACCTTTTAGACATGTATACTAGGTTTGGTCTAAACTAAAACTTTAGCTGTGATCTGGGTGCATGTGTTTACAACCTTGATATACAGCTTATTTCTTATACTTGTCGGTTGTGTTGTTGATGCCACATAATTATTTGTGTATGCATTACTCCTCACCATGCCCACGCTTTCTGTGCCAGATTCCACTTTTTTTCCCACCATCTGACGATTCAAATTACTGTCCACATGCGGGCAAGTATTATCATTAATCATATGGAAGACCATAATCGTATACGCACATCCGTATATGACCGTATGTGTGGTGAATTTTCTGCGAACGTGTCGTATTGTTTCTTGACCAACCTTATTAAACAAAATGTTGTCATCCTCACTGCTGTCACATACACACACAGTCTCATACAAGCATGCGCACCAGCTGCAGGCTTACAGAACCCAAGCATCTCAATATCTCAATCCTCGGTCTTTCACATACACTTCTACACACAGCAAGTGGCATACCTGCCTTGCTGACCCTCATTACAACATCTGAAAACCCCTTTCCCTCGTGCATACACACAAACACATACAGGCAAGCACACCTGCTGTGGGCTCACAGGACTGCCCTGGCTCAATTGCTGTGGGGGCAAACCGTTCCCTGTAGCCATTGCCAAGCAGATCCTGTTAGGCAAGAGCTTTGAGGATGCCCGTACGAACGTAGAGGTGGGTGATGGATCCTCGGGCTTTCCCTTGCCTTCGCCTGGCCTCAGGCTGAAGGCTAGCACCCTGTTGGCTCTGTCCTGTTGGCTGAGTAAGGAAGTACTTGCTATGCGATGCTCCTGTTTTGCTATGTCAGTTCACCTTTGCACAGCATATCACTCCAGTGAAGCAACACTTCTTCCTGATCCATGCCATAACCTTTGCACTGTCGTATCAATTCACTGTTACCACATCTTCAACAAATCGGTTCCCATCTGCTTAATAGACCAGACTTGTCGAAACAATTTCAACTGAAAACCTTTATCTCTGTCAGATCAAATTACCGTCACTGCAAAGTATAAGACTCGGCACATCTACTGATGCCTATTGATTCGCCTTCGGACCAAGAAAGGCCTTAAAGGTGAAAAAACCATCCAGCAGAGGAGTGGGCTTGCATCGCTGTGGTCCCTAATGCTTCTACCAGTTCTCTGGCTCATGCCCTTGCGCTCTTTGCGCACACGTATGTGTGTCTACTAGTGCCACTCATCTTTGATTGGCTCCCACACTGCTGCTCCTTCCCGGAGCTGGGACCAATGACTCAGACAGACCTCTCGGCCTCATTGTGGTTATACATTAATACAGGGATGGGTCATACGGACTTTTGAGACGTCCCATACGGATTAATACGACATTAATACGACATACGCGTATAATACGCAAACGTATTTTTGCTATTTTGGGGGGTACCCTGGGCTTGCACCAACCACCCCCCAACCACCACCGAATTGTCCCCCCAGCCTCCAGAACATCATAATGCCTCCTGGTAAAGACCCTGAGT
>Ga0307951_1001935_pt1 | contig 12831 bp, 11 predicted proteins | sample OrgLakmetagen374_FD_201842 | JGI IMG/M metagenome (GOLD analysis project Ga0307951, IMG submission 201842) | Saline water microbial communities from Organic Lake, Antarctica - #374 | ecosystem: Environmental > Aquatic > Non-marine Saline and Alkaline > Saline | place: Antarctica: Organic Lake... | reverse complement strand
CACGCACACACACACAAGCACACACACACGCAAACGCGCAAACACATACACACGTGCATACACACGCATACACACAAAAGCGCGCAAACACACACACACACACACACACACACACACACACACACACACACATAAGAACACACACATACACACACATGGCATACCAAAAAACAATAGCATTGTTTCTACTGCTGATCCTCATATCCACAGGAACTTCTGGCTTTCAAGAAGAATCTACAAAGGATGGGCAAAAAAAGCAAGGTACTTTCACCACCTTCCTTGAAGCTCTTTCAGACCAGCCATTACCACTTTTGAGAAGGTTTTGCACGTTAAGAGTTTAATTACTTCTATTCAATGTGCACGACCAATCTCATGTACACATTCACGCACACATATCCACACACGTACACACACGCACATCCCCACGCTCACACACGTGTGTGTGCACATTTTGCAGGATGAGCTGGCAGCATTGAACAGCGAAATTGAGAATCGCCACAAGCAGGAGCTGCAAGACGTGGAGCAGCGTGAAAAGCAAGAAGAGGAGGGAGCCTCGCAGGTGCGCATGCGGATCGTCCTGATTCCCATCCACTCGCACTGTTTCCATAAAATGGGCCGTCAAAATGGAGCTTAAAATGCAGTGAACAAAAGGAAGGGCCACCAACATACATCATGAAAATGCCTCGAAACCATGGGTGCAATTGCGGCCGTGTCCGTCTTAACAGAGTGGTTCACCTAGCATCAGCCACTTCCAAGGATTAGGGCAACAACTCTGGTGAAATTAAATGTCAGAAGCGTGCTTGAAAAATTGTGGCAGCCTGGAAGATCAGTGCTGATGATGGAATTTAATGAAGCTGGACGATGCATGATATACGTGCACACACACACACACACACACACACACACACACACACACACGCATGCGCACACAGACGCTGTCTGGTCTGAAGATAGGGGATGATGCAGAAGCACCTTCAAGCTCAGGGCAGCCAGCGGGGGATCAGAAAGAGGGAGGGGGTGGCAAGGCCACAAAGGCCATGAAGCGGAGGGAGAAGGCACAGCGCGAGGAGGTGTGTCTGTGTGTCTGTGCGTTACAGGTTGTATATTCAAGGCTTGTAAACCTACGTATTTGTTCTTTTCATTAAAATTTTGATCTGGATATTCCAGGTCCGTAGTCCAGCTTTTTTTGCACTGAAGTGTGCATGTTTACTCAAAGGTTTGACAGCAGTTGTCTGTTGTACTTAAGAAAGGGTTGTTTCATTAGACACTGCATTTCTTCAGGTTCTGGAGAATGCAGGAAATATGGGCACGTTGGTTGGTTTAGAAATGACCGTCGACACCTGATTTCCCACAATGGTGTCTTTGAAAATTCACTGTTGTCAAGGCAGGGGCCTGTGTGCTCATATCTGTGACTCTGCCCTTTCATACTGACTAATGATGTTTGGTATCAATTATAAAATACGAACTGACTGAATTATAATGTTTGGTATCAATTTTTAAATACGAAGCACGTATGTCAACTGAGGAGGCCTCAGTCGAAGCGATCTTGCGACACTTTCTTTCACCAAAACTTGACGGGCCAAGCCTGCTTGTCTGTGTGACTGCCTGGACTGTCTGTGTGCCTGTCTGTGTGACTGGACTGTGTGACTGTCTGTGTAACTGGACTGTCTGTGTGACTGCCTGGACGCGAAGCGGGAATTGTGGAGGAAGGTGCTGCTGCAGATCCTAGCTTTGAGCTATGTGTACCATAGTGCTGCCCTAATATGTGTACATCAACACACACACACACGACATGTACAGCATATTCGTGTATATATATACATGTTGTGTCATCAACGTGTGAATCTGGCTGAGGTGCAGAGGCCAACATTTGCCTTGTTTGGCGTGCTGTCCATGTCTGCGTGCAGCATAGCTTTTACACACAAATGTCAGCATGTGACCTGAACTACCTCATTTGTGCGGCAGGCAGAACGTGAGGCACGTATTGCAGAGGAAGCTGCTGCTGCAGGCCCCAGTGCACGTGTGGTGGAGGAGGAGGCTCTCTCTAAATTGTTAGCCCCCTTGGGGTTATGTATGAGGGAGATTAAGGTACGTGGTACATGCATGTGTGTCTGCACGCACGTACAAGAAGAGAAATTTTATGATGAGAAACATTTGTTGTACCTTCGTGCCAGTATGCTCCTGCACTTCCCCTTTAAAATGGAATGTCACAGAGCTACTTTAGGCAAGCAAGGCCACAACGTCAAACAGAAAGGAAACAAAAAACGCTGGCTTGTGACCCAATACATCCTCCGGGGTTCCTGGAGGATGCCTCTGGATTATTGGCTTGCTTTACAGCAGAACAAAGCTTCTGCAAGTTTTACCCACAGATTCACATGGAATAAATGTCATCTTCCCAGGCCGACGGTCACTGCTTGTACCGCTCACTAGAGGACCAGCTGCAGCTTGCGTTAGAGCAGGGCGACACAAGCAGCAGCAGTGGAGTGGCTGCAGATCCTCTGGTAGCTTCAGGTGCTATGCCAAAATTCCAGCAATTACGAGAAGCTGCAGCGGCCCACATACGAGCCCATCCTGACGAGTTCTTGCCCTACATTCTAGAGGTGAGCGTAGATTGTGTGCCAATGTGTGTCTGTGTGTGTATGGTTGTGTGTGAGTATGTGCAAAATGTTCCAGTACATCTTGCTTCAAGGACACTTCCCGTGTTGAATCACAAGAGATTGTCCCAGGATTACCAAATCTTTCACCAATTAATAGCCAAGCCACAGAGGTTTTGCATAGCATGCTTGGCGTAAATTCCAGCACTAATCCTGGAATAGTTAGAATTTCAGAATAGTGTGCAAAAACGCACAGACATGGTCACACAACAATTTCGCTAATCACCGACAAGTTTTCATTTTCACGCTCATTCGGCAGGACGACGAGGAGGGAGGAGGAGATAGGGGGGGCTCACCATTAGAGCACTACTGCCACCAACTTGAGAGCACAGCCTCGTGGGGGGGCCAGTTAGAGCTGAGTGTACTAGCACAGGTAAAGGGCGTCACAACTTGCTTACTATTGTCAGCTGCATATTAATTGTGTGACTTGAGGGCACAGTTTAAGGGGAAGCCAGCAGAGCTAAGCGTACATGTACAGGTAGGCATGAAAGCAGCTATTTTGTATCAAACCGACTGTGTTTTGTATCAAACTGACTGTGTACCATTGCCGTTCAAGCTGCTCAAGTTCATGTCGCTTACCCTTCATCAAACCGGGGGGTGGGCGTTAGGTGATGCAGATCCGAACAACATCTTGTCTTATCCAGCGGACAGCGATCATTTTCTGCGTTTCCTTCCTGCTCTCTTCTAAATTGGATACCACTGTCTCTGTTTGGAGAGAACTAGTCCTTTAATTAAAACAGGATAAAGCAGCACAGCTTTTTAAGTAGTGGAGTTCCCCCTCTGAAAAGTGCCAATGCTTTGTTTCCAGGTGCTCAAGCGCCAAATCCATGTCTACACGGCAAGTTTGCCCACTGTTACGCTGGGAGATGAGTTCAAAGGCCATGCCCCACCCTTGCAGGTATGCATGAAGATGTATGAAGCTTGAATTCTAGTATATCCTTGACGGTTGGCACCTTAACTTGAGTGGCGTGTGCCATAATGTTCCTTCCACACAAGCCAGGTAGTGAACAAAGCAATCAATTTAGACTGCACCATTTCGACGTGATCCTGATCAGGCCAAAGCTACTAACAGCACTCGCAATACAGCAAGGACCAATTCTCCCATACTGGTGCTTACTTAGATTAAAGTAGGCGTTCCCTTCCTGCCTTGTGTCTTGTGTGCATGCTTGGCAAAGCTTGTGACGCTTACCTTTCTGTTTCCCTCTATAAACGCCACTGACAATGCATGTGCATGAAGCATAAATGCTTGCTCTCATACGTTCGGTTTATTTTGGGGGGGGATGCCTGGACTTGCTAGCTTATGACACCAGTGCTTCGAATCAGGTTTTTTTCTCATTGTTATGTGCAGGGGAATCCGATTGAGTTCTTCCAGCCAGCTGCTAGACAGCTACATCACAAAGTTATATTCCATAATTTTCTCAATTGTTTGCCCTGCTGGACCTTTGCAGACAAACTGACTAAGGTCTACTATTTATAGCTGCAGCACTGCAGCACACTTTTTTAATGCGCGCACATGAGGTTATAGGTTTACGGTAAAGGTTCAATCCCTTCAGCATTGCTAGAGCACACAATTGCATTCCGACTATGTGTTGCTGTGATGATTATGGTGACATGTTGTGCTCATAAAGCGTTGCCCGGAAAAAATATTGGCAGGTTTCAGAGCTCTGACAGGCTTGTACCAACCAATCCAATTGCAGGCTTTACGCTCATACATATATGCAAGCCAGTTGGCACAAACCTGCCTTTTTGGCCTACAGTACAGAAACATTAGATTTAGCAGGATTGCAAGTAGAGCAAATGATATGATCTTCGCTCCTGCTCGTGCTCACTACAGGCAGCAGGTAGAAGTTGCTGCTCTCTCACAGCGCAGGGCCATGAATTTACCCTTAGCAAAAACAGACGGTGCTCTTGCTTTGCAAACCTTTCATGCAGGTTTGCTACTTGCGCCACGCATTTGGCCTTGGAGAACACTACAACAGCTTAGGTCCCATCTCTTCAAAAGAGGAGGCCACACTTGAAGGCCAATAGTCAAGCATAGAGCGAGGAACATGACGTTTGTTTCAACCTGTTAACAACAGTCGTGCGAGCAAACACAATGAGCGTGGTAGTCGTCACAGTTAGCCATCAGACACCTGAGTCTGATCAAATTACTAGTTGTATAGCAGGGGACCCTTCAGGTAGTAAGCAGGCGTTAAGCGGCGGGGTCTCCGACTCAAAAAGCGAAAAGTAAGCATACTCTGGGTTGCTGTGTGTGTTCTGCCAGCCGTATAAATAGCGTCTCCATACTCGTGTGGCTTCCACAAAGCTCAGAAGTTCTTGCTCGTGAGCTGGGTATCCTCGTTAGCCTCGCCATCCTCTTTACCCTTGATAGCCTCGTTCAATTTTTTGAGTGGTAAGCTATCACACAGTTCATTCCATTGTTGTCTGCATGAGGACTGCACCTACTCCTATTCCAGAAGCGTCTGTAAGCAGGTAAGTGGGTGCTCTCAGATCTGGCGCTACGAGGATGGGGGCAGTACTAAGCCTACGTTTTATCTTTTAGAAAGCTCTTTGCTCAGCCCCGCGCTCATCAGTGGTCAAAGGTGCTGCTATGGTCTATAAATGTTAGACGAAGCGCCGATAATAATTAGCCAGTCCCACATAGCTGCGATGTCGTGCATGGTGCGCAGCTGTGGCCAGTTCTTAATGGCTTCTTATTTTTGGGGATCAGTGATTCCGCCCTTTGAAACTACATGTCATAAGAACTCTACTTCTTGTCTGGCAAAGGTGCATTGAATTTTATTTGCAAAGAGCTTATGCCTGCGCAAGCTCAAACACTCAAGCTCAAACACCTGACGCACATGTTTTTTGTGCTCTTCTACGGGTACGAGAGTAAATCAAAATATCATCTAGGTAAGTAGACTATCAAAAACTTGTCAAGGAAGGGCCGGAAAACGTCATTCACCAATCTTAGGAAAGTGGCTGGGGCATTGCAAAGCCCGAAGGGCATCGACTCACTGCAAATTCGGATTGCCCATAACATGTCCGAATGGCTGTCTTAGTGTGCCATCCTCCTTGATCCTGATTTGGTGATACCCACTAGCCAGATCTATTTTTGTGAAGTATTTTGCTTCTGTGAGCCTGTCTAGCATCTCACCTACTCTAGGGAGTGGGTACCTGTTTATATTAGTTACCTGTTGAGCATTCTATATCCACGCACATGTGGAGTTCTCCCGTTTTCGTTTTCACAGACGAAAGCCCTTTTGGCTGAGTTACTCTATCTGCTTGCTCAGCTCTTCAAGTTCTGTGGGAGACAAATGATAGATGCTTCGATGCGGTGATGGATGACCAGGTTCTAGATCAATTTCATGGTCCACTGCTCGCTTAGGTGGGAGCCCATAAAGTAACCCTCCTAGTACATCAAGAGATTTGTTCACCACGGGCTGCATTTCGGTTGGGATCTCCTCTTCATCTCCTTTCTCTTTTACTGTGCATAAATACATAAGGTCTCCTCTTTTTGCGGCCTGTTTCAGCCCTGTAAATGAGAGGATCATATGGCGCGCAAAAGGCTCAATAGCCTCCGCTTCTTGGGGTCTTTGTATGTTCCTATATGTGTGTGCGCTGAGGGTGAGAGCGCTAGATTCGCTGAGGCCATTTGCTAATAATTTGATGCTAGCAGGGGTGACTTTGGCACAACTAATCACGCCACTTTTATCTAAAAGTCCCTTAGATAAGATAGATAGGAGCCCTACATCTGGGCATCTTCCCGTAAAGGTAGTATTCGGTGGGGCTCTGGCTAGTGTGAGCACTAGTTAAGAGCCTTTCCTTAATGCACGCTGGTGACTTCCAGTGTAGACTTTTACTTTTTTTATCCCCATGCACGTCCGTGACTTTATTACAATGCGCACTATACAGGGATTTTAAAATCAAGCACACCATGATGCTCCTGAATTTCTGCTGATAAAGGCAGTGATGGTTTGATCTGCTGGGATGCAAGCTGGGTGTGGAATGTAGGAAATGACATCAAAACCAGGCAAAACAGACATATTCCTGGGGGTCGAAATCATGGGGTGAAATGCGTGCTACACGTCCATTGCGTCTTTGCGGGACATTCTGAACATCGTGCTGTGTGTGCTGTAAATCAAGGATGCCATCAATATACACACATGTGTGTGTACACACACACACACGTCAAATGGCACACAACCGACGCTTTGTGAGTGCTCTTGGTGGAAAAAATCGTAACCTTAAGCGGTCCCCTTCTGGCTCTCACATGTTGTAGTGAGTCTTCCGTACAGTCAGCCATTCTCCACTTTCTGAGCCGTGCGATCTTGAGCAGCCTGCAATTCTTTCTTGCACTCTTTACTGGCTCTTCAATCCCTTCCACAAAATCATAAGCACGGGCACCATACTAGCTAGGTAAACTCACTCGCGCTGTGTGAAAGGGTTCATGCCATAATTTAGAAGAAAGGGAGCAATCTCAATATTTGATTATGGCAAACTTTGCACACACCAAGTGCTCATCCTAATCCGTCTGATCTAATTGCACATTCGCTCACGATATTTCTTCCAGAGTACAGATTGTTCTCTGTCTGGCCTGTATGGTTGTTAACTTCCTTCCAACACAGGATGCTGTACTGCGGACCTCACCTTTTCCTGACAGCACTGAAACAGGCATGCCGTGCAATCTCAGGATCCAATCTCGGACGAGCCTTGCAAATACGCCCTGTGCATGTTGTAAAAAGTACGGCTTACGTGGCTGGTAAGGGCCCTCAACACCGTGCGGTTTAAAAAGCAGGCTTTACAGGGCTTTAAAAACTAAATTCAAGGACACCCTGTTGCTCCTGAATTTCTGATTCAGGTGATGGTGGTCTGATCTGCTGGGGTGCAAGCTGTGTGTAAAATTTGCAAAATGGTGACAAAGACATAAAAGCAACAGACTACTATTGGAGGGGGGTCACCATGGTGGATACTTTGGAGTGGCAGGGGGCAAATGGGGGAGACAAACGGGAGCGCCTCTACGGCATCGCCAGCCATCAGTAGTTCCACATTCTTCAGACAGCACCGACTCAAGGATTTCTCAACACTCTTCAACGTGTCATCGACCTCATCGAGGTCAAGCACTGTGAGGAAACTTGACCTCAAAACCAGCTGAGCGCCATACAGGAACAGCGCAAAGGCCTCTGCACCATCCACCCTTCCAGGAGTCTCCGTTACCCTCCACACTTTTGGGGGTGGGTGGCACCATCTACAACAATCACACACTGGAGCCTTTTTCAGGAGCTGGGTCTTGACTCTCAAAGAGCTAAGATACTTGCTTCCGCTTCACTTACATTCTGTCAACCACGCTGCAATACTTGTCCATGCCAGACGCGTACTTTCCAGTGCTATTATCAAATCTTGTCAGGAGCCGGTTTTAGGTCAAGCCTGCAACACTCCTGATCCCCACTGATCTTTTTATTCTTTCGGTGGAGGAGTTTTAGGGTGCCCGGTGCCTAATTGGCTCCTTTACCTTAATAAATGTGGAGAGTGATTTTTTTTCCACTGTTTAGTTTACCTTTTTTCTTTTTTCCATTGTGAGCGATAGAGATGCCCGTTATAAAGGCATCTTCATGACAGCTCTCCTTGACATCTTGGGAACTCAACGACGCTTTTCAACCGCCTACCACCCGCAAACGGATTGGCCAGACTGAAGTAAGATTGCGTCCGAATTGATGAAGTGACGTGTGAGTAGTTGCCCCTTTACTGCATGGTTGGAGCATGATTGGACATTCGCCCAGATAACCCCCTCTAATAATATCTATGATATTATGAGTAATTGACCATTTCATGAGTATTGCAAATCCTCGGGCAATATGCAGGAACGGTACTTTGGCGACACACTGACGGAAGCAGCAAAGCATGGAGGCTGCTCTGCTTCACACACACCAAACAAGCTCACCACCCGACGCCTTCACTTGTTGTTCTTCACGCTTGTTATTACATTGGTATCAAAGGACGGTCCAGGGCGTGCCTCATTCTGTGAGGTCCCCGGTTCTAACCCTTGCGCACGCAGTTTTTGGTCGTTGTCGTCCCCAAGTGCAATCAAGGACATTCAGGTAAAATTTAAGGGATTTTGGGAGGTGTGAAATGTCAACGAGCGGGGACGCTCGCCACAAGAGGGTGGTACAAATGTAACAATTCATATAGGAATACAATTTTGAATTTAACATCTTGAGTATGCCTTTTACAACGCGCTGCTACATACATACTTTATGCAAAGTGAGAGGGCGCACTATAACGCACCGCGGACTATAACACACTGAGCGAGCAAGGTTGCTTGCATAATGTTGGGTTCACTTGCAGATGAGTGGGCAGGAATAGGGCATTAACAACAACAAGAATCGGAGCCGGTAGGCAACTAGGCGGTTACCAGCAAGCAATTCAGGTCTTTGCCTTACCTAGTAAGCACATCTCTTAGACAAACATGCTTTATCAGTGTGGCTTACTAGTAGTAATCGAGGCTTACTGGTTCAGTTAGCGCAAATGAATGTCAATTCCTGGCCTTCTCTCAGAGGGGGTTGACTGAGGAAATGCCTGAAAATGTGCATTTTTGCACTTTGAATCCAGCCATTCACTGCCCACTCAGCCAACTGAAACCATCCTGGCTTTAATTGAAAGCTGATATTGTAAGCTGCGCGAGGATGTGCTTAAATCCATGTAAGTCACAGTACTAGTGTGCGCAAATTGACGGGGGTCAAAGCTCACCTTGACTGCCCAAACCCTAATTTGGTGCCTTTCTATGGGAAAACAGCACATGTTGAGCCACATCACCACGCACTTCATCTTTTCACCTGATTTTTTTTTGCATTCATATTTGTTTATTACAACAACTCCATACCAAACGAAAGTATGCCATTTGGTGGAGTGGGTGATCTGCTGTGAAGATTTTGTGGTGAAAGGTGGGGTCCACGCCGCGGAAAATCAGACACGTGCGCCGTAAGTTGCTATGTTCAAGCTCAGGTGCTGTCAAAAGTTTAGAGCAAGGACTACCTCTGGGTGCTAAGCTTAAACATAGCAAACTTTGGCGCCCATGCTCAATCCACACTTTAAAAACACCCTTTTTTTTGGCTCAGTCAGGCCCCTCTGGCCTTCTCTGCCTACTAGAAAGTGAACAGTAGTAATATTTGAAAAGAAGGTTGTCTGTAGTTCGGAGACTTGCAAGGTACCCGTAATGTCGATTCAACTTAAAAGGGTTCTAAGGGACCAATATTCGAGCATTAAGTAGTAGACAACTAAAGAAAAGTGTTTAGGACTTAAAAAAGACACTGGTATTATTTTATTTGTGAATGCCTTTCGCCTTGATACACAGCACGAGCGCACCCGAAAGCGCGGTGCTCGTTGGAACCAACTGCAAACTCATTTACTTGGGTAACAGAGCGATGTTGTTGGAGCGGCATTGCGAGGTACAACTGCATGATGAACACAGTAAACAAAAAAGGCTATGGACGCTGCTCACAGCACCTGTAAATGGGTGGGAGCAAATCAAATGAGAGAATATATATTGCTCTATGGCAGGAAAATTTTGCTCTATGGCCGACCGATTAATGTAAGAAATTTGTCGGGCAGTAAATTTTGCTCTATGGCCGACCGATCAATGTAAGAAATTTGTCGGGCAGTAAATTATAAGCCAGACGAAACGAAATCCCACACGGCCATTATATACTTGGTAATCATGCATGGGTTTTTATAATCTTTATTTTCGGTTTGGAGGGAGAGAAGGGGGGAATTGGACTTCGGGCTATTACCTCCTCAATTTTACCTACCTACCCTTTCTCCCAACTGATGTGATTTTGTTTTGGTTGTATATACGCGTGTTCCATACTCAAATGGCACATTTCCGTTATTTCAGTTTTGGAAAACTCCTTTTTCCCTCTTTGCAACACCCATGCATATTAATTTCGCCACATAAGAACAACACGATTTGCTTCCTCGCTTTCTCGGAGTAGTCCGGCCTCTTGGTTCTTCTTCTTTATCACGCAGTCATAAATGTCGTCAAACAAGCGGATGGATCTGAGCCGCCTAGAGGTGGGTCAATTGCTGTTTAGGAACTGAAAGGCTTCGGAGGTGACAAGATTTTGCGTCCCATCACACCCATGTCCCTGCTCACACACATGTCCCTGCCACTCGCAGACGGCCTCATTGATCAAGTACTGCAGGATGTACCGCCTCCCAGAAGTTAGGAACAGAGCTGACCTCATTCACCAGATGGACAGGCACTTAGGCAGCCAGCAGGTGCGTTCACCCCCCTGTCAGTTGTACTCATGCTCCTACTCAGCTCACAGAATGCATGTGGCAGACCCTCCAAGCTTGTGAGTGTGTAGAGTGGGCACTTGTATGAATGAAGAGAGAGAGCCTCCGCTTGCCTTCCGTCATCACGGGCACAATCTTCATTTCCTATGGCAATGACAAGTCTCTAGGCTTAGGGAATCGTCTGAGAGCTACTCTCTCTCTCTTTCTCTCTCTCTCTCCCCCTCTTTGTGTGTCACACACGCTCTCTTGGAGGTGGTGACGGACGTTGAGCTGTGCAGGCTCCCTTCCTCACACAAGCTGACTAGCATGAGAGGCCCATAACAGAGCAGAGCCTGTTGAGATGTGTGGACTGAGCATGTAAGCTTTTGCAATCCTGAAGGCCACCCGACCAATCCGTCCCCTGTCCCTCTCACCCACACTGGCATGCCACGCTGTTCTTCCAGCAGCTACATCTACCCTGATACTGATGGTTCACCTGTGTATTACACAGTTGTCAAGTGCCTTAAGAAGGCAGTCATGGGTCCCCAAGTTAGGGCTCCGCACCCAGCAAACACTGCTCACATACAGCTACTCACACACATGCACAGAAATTTTGCTCGTTTTCTGCACACAGTTTATGCTAAATGAGGAGGACGTGCTGATGAGGTTTATAAAGATGGTTAAGGCTGATGGGGTGCGAAGAAAACAAGCGACGACTTCTATGGGAGGACGGGGGGCAGGAAAGAAGTATTAGTGCTACCGAGACCTAGGTCCTGCTCCTCTCTTTTTGTGCCGTCCTTCTGTCGCTTTCTTTCCCACTTGAACTAAGTAGGCAGTATAGGCTGTACTGTATGAAAACAAATACTTTAGATTTCCGCTCGCTTCACATCAGAGTACGAATTATATTCATCATGTAGGTGGTTTGTGGTAGTTCTGTAGGATATTCCGGGTATAGGTCAGGCCCTTATTAGCCAACTTTGTAGAGAATAATAAGAACTTGCCTTCATTTTTTTATGCGTGGGTTGGATAAGCTAGAAGTTAGTGCTATAGAAATGGCTAGCAGCATACAAGGACAGACCATTCTAGACTGTTAGGCTTGTTAGTATCTTGTTGGCCCATCTTTTCTCGATAGGTAATCTTGATATTTTAGGTGATTAATGTCGTCTTTTTGCATGCTGCTACTAACTACTACAATCAACCATTCTTTTAATTCGCAGCGCTGCCGTTGCTGCTTTAATGAATTGTACACCTGATGTCTGTACACCGTGTAATACATAGTTCTTCTGCAATTTGTGCTTGCATGATGTAAGCACTTCCGGTAATGAGAAGGGAACGACAATGTTGTATTTCATTACCAATGTTGTATTTCATTACCAGTTGTGGGTTAAATTATACAGCATCCCACTGTCAGACGAAAGGGTTACAAGGGTTACAAGGATGGCCTACAGCCCGAGACTCTGGCTGATGGCAATTGGCTGGTGAAACAAAATCAACCTGTGTCGAAATTTGAAACTAAATCTGATACAAACTTGAGGAGTCTGTACGAGTCTTGATTCAGGAATGCATTGATGAGTCTTAAACATTCCTTCAAAAAGGTCTTTGTATCTCATGCGCAGCTCGCACACTTCAGCACACTTGCAGAAGAAAGGTAAGGGGGTAAGGGGTAAGGGTTACACAGCTATATCCGCCAGCGAGGGCAGTTGAGCTATAGCAAAAAAAGGGCAGCTTCAAGAAGAGAAAGAGGCCAGACTGAACAAGACACCAGAAAAAGAAGCTAGAGGGAACATGAAACTGATGTAAGTAGAAGAGAAAAATGAATAGAGAAAGAGAACGTTTGTTTTGAAGAAGCGCGAAGAGAAAGCATCATGGAGAACGAGAAAAAAAGCTGTTGGTATGTCTCAGAATGTGTGTGAATAAGAAGCCCCAG
>Ga0307951_1001924_pt1 | contig 12859 bp, 16 predicted proteins | sample OrgLakmetagen374_FD_201842 | JGI IMG/M metagenome (GOLD analysis project Ga0307951, IMG submission 201842) | Saline water microbial communities from Organic Lake, Antarctica - #374 | ecosystem: Environmental > Aquatic > Non-marine Saline and Alkaline > Saline | place: Antarctica: Organic Lake... | reverse complement strand
ATGTAGGGTTGGCCAGAACCGTATATATACACCGTATATGACCGTATATCTGGTGATTTCCCTGCCAAAAATACCGTATACACACCGTATATATATGGTTCTGGCCAACCCTAAACATATGGTCATACCTGCCATCGCGGTAGGTACCGTCCCAGATGCTACAGCTGCTGCAGTGGCAGCTTTGGTTAAATCCTTGGGGCCTCCTGCTGGCAGTGCTTTTGCTGAAAGCAGTTGAGACTGCGGATGCTCTGCAGTTGTGCTGGCCAGCAAATGCTTGGTCAAGGCATTGGTTCTGGCAAGCAAGTTGGCAGAGCGGCCCGCGAGCACATGCTGGTGCATGCGAGTCACACGCAAGGCCCACCACATCCAGCTCCCTCCTGTGATACCTGCCTTGCTGCACAATGCGTCACACGTGCCTGAGCTGACGGGGGCCTGTGAAGGAGGGGCACGGAAGGCACCACTTGGTGTTGTTTGGGGAGTAGGAATATTTTCCGGGCTCACAGTTGCATGGGTGGCTGTGGGGGTGGAGGTGGAGGTTGTTGAAGGGGTTTGTTGGGCTGTGGCGGAGGCTATAGCCAGCAGCGGCCCTACGAGCAATGCTTCACTGAGGAGGAGGTGCTGCAGGTGGGAGATCTTGCGTGTAACGAGGTCTTCTCCATCCAAGGCCAAGCGCTCGGCAGCAAAGCGCTCATGTGGGTGAGCAAGCTCCTCCTCTCTCCAGTCAGCAGCTGATCCGGGTGCTGTGGTATCTGTTGGTGCGGATACGAGAGACGAGCCGCTATTGCTAGATGGGGGAGGTGTGTCAGGAAGAGACTGAGAGGGAGGTGCTGCTGCTGCTGCTGCTGTTGATGATGCTGAGGAGGAGGAAGAGGAGGAGGAGGGTGGCGAGGGAGGCAGGTGCACAAGGTGGGGGGCAAGGAGCTGAATGGGAGAAGCATCCTCCGGCTCATAAGGCCTGAAGTTAGTAAGGCACGGGTGCAAAGTATAAGACACGTGCAGGGCATAGTATTGACACGACAGATCTTCTGCTGGAGCGCAAGCATAACTTGCCCTGTCAGGTTGTGCTGTGCAAAAATGTTCAGGCAGCTGGCTCCAGCCGCCAAGACTGCCCCAAGCGTTCCTGCATCACCCTTGCCCAGTGCCTCATGCACACAGGTGTGCACCCTGGAGCTGAGCACATCATAGAACTCTGCGGCACTCTTTACGTCTGTCCCAGGTCCTAAAAGGAGCTGCTGGACGGCTGGATCCTGTAAAACTCCAGTAAATCTTCCTTTAACCAAGTTTCCCACCAGGGACGAGGGACAGCTGCGTCCGCCATCGCCGGCAGAATTGCTGCTGAGCAATGTTAATGCAATAACATCCTGATCCAAATCCATTTTATTTCAAGGCTTGCTCTGTTTTGTCAATGAATGACTCCTGATGTCGGATCCAAATTTCTCACCGAAACCGAAAAAGACTTCATAGCAGGTGCGGCAGGAGTTGCACACACACACACACACATACACACACACACACAGACGCACACACACACACACACACACACACACACACACACACACACACACACACACACACACACAGTCACACACACACACACACACAGGCACACACACACACACACACACACAGGCACACACACACACAGGCACACACACACACAGGCACACACACACACACACGCACACACACACACGCACACACACACACAAACACACACACACACGCGCACCCTCCACACGCACACACACACACACACGCACACACACATACACGCACACACATACATGCACGCAGGCAAACAAAGCACTTTAAAACCATGCGTGCATTTAAGCAAACACCTCTTTTGGAAAACACAAAGCCTAAAACCATTTCTAGGCACAAGCATGTGGTTGGAATATTTGCTCATAGGGGGTGTTGCAGGAGCCTTATCCATCGCTCTGACGCAGCCACTGGATACTGTTCGAGTTAACTTGCAAAACGGCTCAGCCACGAGTTGCGCGAACACTGCATTGCTCCACAAAAACACTCTATGGAGAGAATTTGGAACCCAATTGCAAGGAGGAGGTCCAAAGGCACTGTAAGTGATGTTTAAATACGAGTTGCTCTGTTACGAGAAAAGCCTTAGGCTGCAAATGCTGCACACAACAAGACAGCAAGGGTCCATGGCATCAATTACGCAGGGTCAGATCGCGCTCTCTTTCCCCATTACTTTTGCAGGTGGAAGGGATTGTCCTTCCCCCTGGTGTTTGCAAGCCTCCAAAATGCCATCCTGTTCCAGGTGTGAGTGCTGGTAGTGATGTAAAAAGAGAGCAGTAACAGGAGCGACAGCTTTGTTGCCATTTTCTCACACAGCTCCTAGAGCCTATTAAGGGCAGAACGATTGCCACTTTTATGTTCCTTCCTTCTCTCCCTTTGTAGACGTGTGGTGCAGTGCTCCGCCACCAAGATGAGGCAGGGCGCGTGAAAGATGTGGAGGGCAAGAGGAGTATACCCAGTCTACCGCAAGCCTTTGCCGCCGGATGCACTGCAGGTCTGGCGCAGGTGCGTGCTTGCAGTGTGCATGCATTTGTGTGATCAAGTAGTGTACGCAAAGTGAACGAGGCCTGGTTTGGTGCACTGTATCTAACTGGTATGCATAGGCAGCTGTGGCGATCTCTCCCCACTGCCTGCTCCTGCTCCAAATCGTAGCGCGTAGCAACGTCAAAACAAGGCCTGCTCTTCCTGCGTGATGCAGGTGTTCCTCTGGAGTCCAGTGGAATTAATCAAACTAAGGTGCGCCGACCAACAAGCAAAGGCAAGAGCATGTGCAGCACACCCTCCAAAGAGTAAAAACAACCTTCCACCCTCCGCCGTTGCTGTTTTTTAGCTTATTTCTCCCCTGCCCCCCTCTGTGTCTCCATTGCACAGCCATCTGCTTTAGGCCGTTTCATCAGTTCTGTAAACGATGAGACAAAAGGAGCAGAACAACCGCACGTGTAAATCCCTTGACTGCTAGAGCGTCTGCTGTAAATACTCGATCTGTTGAGATGTATATGAACCCAGTTCATAAGATCACCATTTGTGCTTCTCATCACACAACACCACCACCATTGTCGGATCTCTGTGGTACAGATATCTTAAAATATATCAGGATTGTATCGAGAGTGTCACCATTCTGAAAGTATTAAGAAAGTCTGGAAATGAAAATTGCAGATTCTGTAAAATCTAATTGCGACCTATTAATATTATAGGAGCAAATTAGAAACTCTGGAAACAAATGCGTTATACCTTGATGCAATCTGGTAAATAATCTGTTTCCAACTGTTTCCATTCTGAAGGTTGCAGCTCCAAAAGAAGTCCGCTGCGGATGTACAAGTTGTGGCAGGGGGCAGGGCGGCGTGGAGCCGCGGGCCTGTACCTTCAGGGTCTTTTGCTATGCTGCGCCATGTGCTGCGCCATGAGGGTCTGAGAGGTACTGTTCGATGGGTGGGTCACTATAGGCTCAAGGTGTGTTTTTAAAGGAGACATTGTCAGGGCATGACTTAGATGACAGTCCACAGGTGGAACCCTGTGAAAGAAATTAGGATCTTCCAGCAGGATAATAAAGTGTGCGTTACGTTTGGTAAGGAGAGGGAGGAAATTGGGGAGGGGGTGCTCGGTGAAAGGTGCAAAATTGAACACAATGCACGCTTGTAGGCCGCGGACATGCATTGCTACCTGTTTGTGTCACCTTCATGTACGCATATGCGCAACACAAACACACACACACACACACTCCCACACATCCATGCATAGTCTCTCATAAATTTAATTACCACGTGCAGGCCTGTACCGTGGATTCACGATTACTATGCTGCGTGACGTGCCTTCTTATGGCATCTGCTTTGGAAGTTACTACTACATCTGCACAAAGTGAGAGGACACATGTGCCTTGGGTTGTAGGACATGTGCCGTGATGGATGGTAAGAGTGGTTCAGGCTATCAAACTTAGTCCTGTAAGCGCCATAAGCCACATGCGCTGATGGAAGCACAGTCCAGGCACTACAAAAGACCTGAGTGAGCCTTATCAATTTTGTTTTGTGTGTACTGCCAATGTAAATGGCTTGTGCCATGGAAATCATAGTACCTCCGTTACTGTACGCATTCTACACCCCACACAGGCTAGAACGCTGGAAGAGAGGGGTGCACGTGCATCCAGAAGATGCATCCCCAGGAACGCAAATATTTGTGGGAGGTTTGTCAGGGTAGGGAGCCACCCTTTTTGCACCTGCAACTTGCTGCTGCTGCTTTTTGCAAACCTGTTGCCTTTGCCAACAGGGTGGCCAAAACTTTTGCCACAAATGGTGTTTCTATTATCTAGAAAGGAAGAGCTAGACACGGAATTATGATGCAGGCAGTAATGCTGCCCCTCACAGCGGCCAAGACAAAGATCCAGATTCTGTGTCCAAGTTTGATGATGCTTATGTGTTCTTGCGTAAATCCCACTTGTATGTATGTGAATGCCAGGACCTTTGCGTGGACGAGCATCTACTACTTGGACGTGATAAAAAGCAGGATGCAGATGGAGACTGCACAGAAAACGCCAGGAAAGACGTGGATGGATTACGGGAAGCAGGTGTGGCTTTTGTCACCACAGTATTGCACCCCTGGCTACATCCGCTGGGATGCACACACACACACACACACACACACACACACACACACACACACACACACACACACACACACACGCACGGACACACACGCACGCACGTGCGTGCACACAAACCCACACACACAAGCACACAAGGCGCACAAGTTTGACGAGTGCTCAGGAGTAGCATCATCTAGGGAAACACTCCTTTCGCCTCAGGTGTACAACGAAGCTGGCGTACGAGGCTTTACAAAAGGTGGGTCGCAAATTTTCACACTGCTACACTTGTGCAGGCTTGATGTTCATCGAAGGAATGAGTGGCCTGCTGCAAATGGTCATGCAAACTGTGCCGTCTTCTTTTTGATCTGCTTTAAAGTTGTGTTAATATCGTTTGTTATTTTTATCTGTCAAGGAAAAAAGGGATTTTACGCATGCATTAGAAGCACACAAGTGCCATTTCTGAACTGCTTCTCGCAAAGTACAATGGAAGTCTTTAATTATAACATATTTTTTGTCTTGATCACAGGGCTTCAACCCACCCTTGTTCGTGCATTTTTAATGGATGCCATAGCATTTTATGGCTTCTCCTTGGCCTTGCATGCACTGGATGATGTGTAAGAAAAATGATGCAAATTTGAACCTTATGGTTATGAGAAGTGTTTCTTGCGTGAAAAATTTTTGATTTTGACTTTTACTGAATTGGATACCTCAGAGCAGGAGGAGGCGCCTTGTGTCACTCTCACAACGTATTGATGTGCCAGATTTTAGCATGGCTAAGTACATCCTGCTTGCTAACATGCAGGTGCTCAACTATTGCACAGCACTGGAGCCAATGAAACCTACGCTTACAGTCCAGTGCACATGCCATGCGATATCGGAGTTTGTGCTTCTGCGGTCCTCTTTAACATACAAACCTGAACTCTTACCTCGTCTTTATTTCCCTGTACATATTTGCATGACGTGCATGCTTGTTAGGGGCCGTGGTGGTGAGTACAGATGGCTGAGCCATGGGCCCGGGCAATCACGCAATCCTTTACTGCTCTGAAGATGGCATGTTCAAGAAGCAGAGCCTTTAAAGCATGCAGTTGTATTAAACAAGCAAGAGGAACACTTACTACCGGAAGATGGATTTTGGTGCGTCTCAAAAATGGTCAAGAATGATTTGATTTGGTTAACAAGTTGCACATTGCAGAGCAGGCCACCGCAAACCTACATCTGCGTGCTTATTATTACAGGGTGCCAAAGCGGTTAGACAAGGTGCAGTGCACCTGCTTAATTGGTGATTGCAAGCACTGCTGTCTGACGGAAAATACTGACGTTATTTTGCAATCGCAAATGACCCTGGCAGTGCTTACACTGGTATTTAGCTTATATATAATCATAAAATCACAAGTTGCCAGCGCTTCCTCATTTGGAAGGAATCCTCCCCCCATTTATTGGTAAGCAAAGGCGGTCTCGCTCATTGCTGCAGCCAGAGTCTCAGCCAAACATGCTGGTCAATCTACCTTGTTGCCTGTGTTGCAGCCGTTTTGATTCCCTTTATAATGACTGCACTGTATTTATACCTCACAGCATGTACTCCTATGGACCCTTCCGCCCTGCAAGCTGACAGTACATAGAAAGCATTGCTGGTTAAGTACAGAGATAAAACATCGCAGTACATCTACGGTATTTTTTAGGGGGAACGAGGTCCACACTCCCAAAGGTTAATTGTTTGGACAGCAAAAATTGGGAAAAAAACTGATACCTGAATAATCTATTTTGAACGAGAGCGACAAGTGGCCAGTTTAAAGCTGTACATGTTAAGGTCCACTGAGCATTCAGCATCGCTCCAAACACCTCTCATCTATCATCTAGTCCTCAAAACCACAGCAAAAGCTTAGTCCTTCTTAAGATCCATTATGGGCTCTCCCACAAACTCAGCTTCTTGTGTATAATATTGGGGCTCTCGTTGACGAGTTGAAGCATCCTGTGCGCGTAGTAAGAGAAAAGCAATAAGGGTTCGCAACTACGAGTGGCAGAAGTCAGTCCACATACAAAATAAAATTTGCACTTGCCTGTGACTCAACCAGGCCTCCCATGGCGAGCGCTTGTTCAATAAGGTAGCCAATCCAGCCACCGGCAGCAGCTCCTGCACGCATTACGCACGTCGAAGTCACTCCTCAATCATTGAGGCCCGGCACCCACAACGCTGCACCTTTGTTGTTCATTCATGGTTTCAGACTTCATGAAATATGTCCCAAATGTGTGCACGTTTGCGTGAGTTGAGTTAGATTTGTTTACTGATTGATCTACGGCGTAGTAGATCATACGCACCCAAAACGGAAAGGAGAGGTGCGGACAGCATTGAACCCTGTGCAAAGCTGCCTAAAAAAGCTCCCAACACAATACCAAATCCGCCCAGGATCAAGGTGGCCTTTAAGCTTCTCATTCAAAATTGAGTAATGCGGGCTTCACCCATCCTTAGATACCTCGCAATAATATTTTAGCTCGTCAATTATTATAACCCACGATCCTGCACGTACCGCCAAAGGAGGAATGGGTCCATTCCTCGTCAGCCTGTTGTAGCAAGGACGCTTAGAACTGTATGCAAGTTCTCCAGCCTCAGCTTGCCTCAGCTCTGTCAGTGCCGCGGGGAAGGAGGAGACTTCAATGCACCGCCCTCTCTTCAGACGCAGCAGCAAGAGTAAAAGGCAGTCTAGCTAGTGTTTACAGCTACGTGTCAAATCCACAAAACTTCCCTGCTTACTGCAGCCCAGGTGCGGTGCTGCGTGCAGCTGCCTAGAACAGCACGACTGCACTGGAGGGTACAGCAAAATCTGACTTGCAACACACTTTGCACTTCTTAAGAGAGGAGGAAAGGGTCTGTTGAATCTATCAAGGCGTTATGTGTTGTAATTGTAGTTATAGATGCCTGCATCAACAATCAGATATCGTAGATGTTAAAGTGTGTGATGTGACTGTGCACATTGCAATTTTTAACCGACCTTCATGTGCAGCCATAACCGAGAGCCGCATCTTGCAAGGCTATGGGCCAAACATCAGAAGTCAGTGGCAGATCAGCCGCAGGGTTGGCTCAATGAAGGTTGAGGTCAAGTGCGTACAACTTCTGGCACGGCGAACTCACACACATGCACAAACACATACACACACACCCTCATACACGCACATACAGTAGCATACAGCAAACACACATATGCACGTGTCCTCTTACAGACACACACACACACACTCATACACGCACATACAGTAGCATACAGCAAACACACACACACACGCACACGCACGAGCGCACACACACACACACACACACACACACAAAACAGATGCAAACACACACATACAAAAGCCTGCACACTCATGTGTGCACAAGACCACGTGCATGCATACTCACGCAAAGTCACCCACACATGCACACACGTGCACACACACATACACTCTCACTCACACACAATTACATTCACACACTTATGCGTGTGCGCATAGGTATGACACCTAAGTACACACCCACCAATCTCGCCCACACGCCTTTGACACAAATATTTACACAAACACGGTCTTGCACACCATACGCACACATGTGCACACATACTCTTGCACACACATGCACCATGCTTTTGCATACACTTTCTCCCTACATACATACATACATACATACATACATACATACATACATACATACATACATACATACATACATACATACATACATACATACATACATACATACATACGTACGTACGTACGTACGTACATACAACACGCAATTAAAAACACATCAACAATAACAACACACACACACACACTCATCATTGCAGGTACGAGATTGTTGACCTGCAGCCCAACCGGCGCGTGGCCTACAAATTGAGCTCAGACTTGTACACAGGCACAGAGCAGGTGGTATTCATGCCTGACCCTAACGATGATTCCTTCACAATCGTGCGCTCAATCTCCAGCATTGAACTGAATGCGTGGAAGCGAGCGATGCAGCCGTTCTTGGCAGGTGGGAGTTGCAGTGGGGGCCTTGGTCTGTTACTGGACGAGCAGTGTTTGTTGGCAATCTCGTGCATCAAGCTGTTAGCTATTTTGTGCTGTGCAAATTTGTGCAAATTAGACACTGCGCTGATAATTGAAAATAACAAAGTACTGATGACGTCCCCTTTTTGCCGAGCGTGCAGCCTTCTATTCCTATTGTTAGTAAGGATGGTCATATATATGCACTAAGTATACACAGCATATGACGGTTTACGGCAGATCCTCCTGTCAGAAACATCTCCTATATGCATATCTGTACCAGGGTATGTTCAATGCACGCTGTCACGGCACCCAACATGACTAGGGGTGGCCAGAACCGTATATATGCACCGTATATGACCGTATATTTGGTGATTTCCCTGCCAAAAATACCGTATATGCTCTGTATATATAGGGTTCTGGCCAACCCTAAACATGACTGATGAACTAACTTCTTTGTTGTGATCATGATATGCATGTATGCATGTTTTGAAGGAGAGACACGCACTCAAAATGTAAGCTGGCTTCTGTGTTACGTTGTGATCATGGTTTGCATGCTGAAGGAGAGACACGCACTCAAAATTTAAGCTGGCTTCTGTGTTACATTGTGATATCATGGTTTGCATGCTGAAGGAGAGACACACACACACACACACACACACACAAGAAATGGTTTCAGATAGTGGTGTCCTCAAGCAATGTGGAGCAGAGGCTCTGGAAACTCTACTGCAGCTCTTGAGCTGTGAGATGGATTACTGTGGCAGCAAGGCATTATAACTGCTGATTTGGCGCTCTCAAACACACACACACACACACACACACACACGCGCGCACACACACACACACAAACACGTCTAAGCAAACTGTCACTGTTTCATTTGCACAGGCACGTTCAGGGCCAGCAGCGAGCAGAACCTTTCTCAGCTGGCAGCACTGCTCAATAGTTCCAAGTCCCCTCTGAGGGATACTTGGGGGAGCAGCAGCAACAGCAAGCGGCAAGCAGCGTCAAATAACCCATTCTTCAACTTATTTTCAGGTGAAGGGGGCAGGGGTGGGTTAAGCACAGTGCCATCAGGGGAAAACCTGCTTAGGATGGATTTGGGATGCAGAGTGTGTTAGATCTGTGTTAGCATATCCATCATCCACATCTCCAGGGGGGAGGGGTTGGGGAGGCTGCGTTTATGCACAGAGCGCCCCCCCTTTCTGTGCCTGCTTTCGTGCGCTAAGCACCCCTGTCTCGTTTGCTTTATGCATACCAAGCACTGACAAGCGTAAGGTTGCGTGCCAAGCACGTAAGGTTGCGTGCCAAGCACGTAAGGCTACGTACGAAGCACGTAAGATTGCGTACGAAGCACGTAAGGTTGCGTAGCAAGCACGTAAGGTTGCATACCAAGCACGTAAGGTTGCGTACCAAGCACGTAAGGTTGCGTACCGAGCACGTAAGGTTGCGTGCCAAGCCCTGACAAGCCCTGACAAACACATGAAGAAGGTGGCAGGGGAGTAACCGCTGATGTGATGGCAAAATTCAGCCTGTATATATTGCTTTTTGCGTGCCAAGCCCTGACAAGCCCTGACAAGCACGTGATGAAGGTGGCAGGGGAGTAACCGCTGATGTGATGGCAACATTCAGCCTGTATATATTGTTTTTTGCATACCAAGCCCTGACAAGCACGTAAAGAAGGCGGCAGGGGAGCAACCGCTGACGTAATGGCAACATTCAGCCTGTATATATTGCTTTTTGCGTGCCAAGCCCTGACAAGCCCTGACAATCACGTGAAGAAGGTGGCAGGGGAGTAACCGCTGACGTGATGGCAACATTCAGCCTGTATATATTATCAAAACAACAGCTATAAAGCATAAGAGGGGACAAACTTGTGCACGTTCACGTGTGCAGTTCTTCCCAATCCACACACATTGTTTACAAACACACACACACACACACTCTGATGCTGACAGGGCGAAGAGCAGATGCAAAGGTGACCACGACTTCAGACAGATTAGAGGTGCGTGGCGTGTACGCATTTTTGTGTCTTGCTCGTTTCTGATAATGGTTTGGCTATCCCTCTGGTACGCAGCATCCTTACCTCATTTGCTCATTTGCTCATTTGCTCATTCGCTCATTTGCTCTGTATATTCAAGCACTTTACGTGAGAGGTATCCTTGAGGCAAATTTTGTGAGACGCAGTTCACTGAATTGGGATGCATGGGCCATTCACTGTGCTATTTACTGTGCTATTTACTGTGCCATTTACTGGGCTATTTACTGTGCCTATCGCAGTATCACTGATGTGTGGCAAGCAGGAGGTGTGCGATGTATGTTAGGGATCCTAAGCGCTAGTGTCGTTCTAGCTACAGCAACCGTTTGTTGGCCAACCTGAAGTCTTCCCTGTTAAAGTGAAGGGAAGACTTGAGGTTGGCCCTTGACCTCTAGCTGACGTAGGGATAGGGCTGCCTTTGCGTCGAAACAAAATTAGAGTGGGTGGCCCTTGCGTCAGAAAAAACATACAAAAAAGTGTAGGCTGCCCACGCACAAAAAACAAACAAGGCCCATCACGGATGTCGCACTCAACGATTGCATAATTAGAGGTACTGAGGTTTAGGGATTGGAATGTTATGCGTACGCAATTATATACAAACAGATACATGACACACACACACACAGATGCAGACACAGATAAGCAAGCACACGCACACGCACACGCACACGCACACACACACTCAATCACTTACACACACACTTACACACAAACACACACACATGCACCCACAGGTAGACGCGCTTGGCTACTATGCTGCCTTAGGCCTGGATGGAAAGAGGCACCGCACGGTGAAGGCTCAGGACGTGAAAAGTGCTTTCAGGAACGCGGCGATGGTGGGTTACACGTAGGGTTGGCCAAAATTGTATATATATACGGTGTATATATACGGTTTTTGTTGCAGAAATTTGATCAAATGTACGTTCATATACGGTGTATATATACGGCTCTGGCCAACCCTAGTCATGCGTCTTATCTCGGAGGCAGCGCTGGCTTTGCACAGGAAGAGGTGAAAATGCGTGAACACCGTGTCTTTCCTGCAAGTGCGAGCCTATGGTGGCTGAAAAGACTGTGTGTCTATACATTGATCTGTACACCTTAGCATTACAATCAATCTCGACCCTCTTCCCTTCCAATCACACACCCCGTTATTTTCTATTAATCAAAATAATTTAGCCCATTGCAAAGCTTCCTTCAACTTTTCTACCTAGCATCACAACATCGTAATCTCAACCTCCTCCCTTTTAACCATGCAGCCGCTCTTCCCAATCTACTCCAAACCAGGGATGTGTCATACAGGCATTTGGAACGTTCATCACAGTAAATAACGCGTAGAAAATGATACGGTAAAATACTATGAAATATGCGTAGAACACGGTACGGTAAAAAACGGTATAATGCGCATAAAACATGGTACGGTAAAATACAGTAGATTGCGCGTAGAACACGGTACGTTGTATCACGGTAAAACACGCGTAGAACACAAAACGGTACAATACGGTAAAATACGCGTGAAACACGATATGGTTTATTTTAAAATTACGTTGCGTGACGTATGACTAGGGTGGCCATAACCGTATATACCCTACACACCGAATATCTAGTGGTTTCCCTGCCACGTTGCATGACGTATGACTAGGGTGGCCATAACCATATATACCCTACACACCGAATATCTAGTGGTTTTCCTGCCAAAAACACCGTATATACGCTGTATATTTACGGTCCTGGCCGACCCTACGTATGACGCATCCCAGCTCCAAACAGAACAGCTCTGCATAAAGGGTTCTCCCTCGCTATTTCCCCCAGACCATGCACCCTCTAGCGATCACAGCTTAGGTCTCTGAGGCAGCATAACATGCCCAATTACCTGGTTCTCAAAGTTAACCAATGCATTGTCTTTGCGCTCGTTTGGTCTTCCTTAAAGTTAGTACCCTGACAAGTTCAGCATGGACAAGGAGCTGATGGCGGATGATACACTTTTCAGTTCCAGAATCAACCATTGCTTTGTCTTTGCGCTCCTGTGCTCTTCTCCTATAGACCATGCACCCTGACAAGTTCAGCATGGACGAGGAGCTGATGGCGGATGATACACTTTTCAGTTCCAGAATCAACCATTGCTTTGTCTTTGCGCTCCTGTGCTCTTCTCCTATAGACCATGCACCCTGACAAGTTCAGCATGGACGAGGAGCTGATG
>Ga0307951_1001921_pt1 | contig 12872 bp, 5 predicted proteins | sample OrgLakmetagen374_FD_201842 | JGI IMG/M metagenome (GOLD analysis project Ga0307951, IMG submission 201842) | Saline water microbial communities from Organic Lake, Antarctica - #374 | ecosystem: Environmental > Aquatic > Non-marine Saline and Alkaline > Saline | place: Antarctica: Organic Lake... | reverse complement strand
GTCCCTAGAAACGTGTACAGGAGTGCACGGCTAAACTCACTCGGCACACAATGTGTGCAGCACACAAAAACATCCCAGCCATAACATAAAACGGTGTTTTTCAACACCATTTAACGGGTGCAACTCACTGGTTTAATTTGAGAAAAACAAGGACCAAAGTTAGGATTAAATCTAGAAAGGAATGCAGGGTAGCTGTGTGGATGTGTAGGTAAAACAAAAAAAATTCCCCCCTTAGTTAGGTAAACAGAAATGATGGCAGTGTATTAGTATATTCAAAGCGACTAGGAACTATAAAATTCCCTACCAGGTAGTAGCAGAGCAAAAAAAAAATTTCAGTGCGCGGGAATTTCCATCCGGATAATGCTCTGTAGAACAGGAGGGTTGCATAAAGGCTTTTCAGGCAAAGCAACAATACAAAATGTCCATAAGCATTCTAAAGCTCTCTAGAGTAGAGAGAGTCTCTCAACCGGATCCTGCCGAACTGAAGGGTTGCACTATGCTATTCAGACAAAGCAACAACCCAAAGCATTTTCTGGAACATTTTAAAGCTCTTTGGAGTACCCAACCAGATATGCCATGCAGAACTGGAGTGTTTCATCCTGTTTAAGACCGCAGCCTAACTAGTTTAGTTTAGTTTGGATTACAAAGGCCTCCAGCCTGGCATGGCTGCTCAACCATAGGGCACCCATCACTGCCTGCGTCGTTCTTTTTCGAAGGAATACGAGATATGAAAAAAGGGAATTGAACTATGTCCGGAATACCTCTGTGTTTCAACCGCATGCGGACCTTCTTCCGTCGAAGCGGGCATTTCTCGAACTGTACGCATGTTGCAGTGCCAATTTTTTATAATATGACATTTAATTCGAATTCAATACATTTGAAATAGGTACTCAACAAAAGCTTTACAGTGAATCCCTGCACATGTCATAGTGGGAGAAGCATGGACTCCCTCTGTCCGCTGCCCCCGTGCTGGTTGCTGCAACGACACGCAGGCTTGCTTGCGCTGTGGACTTCTAAGATTCAAGGCAAAACCATCGTACAGCATTTGCAGAAAGAAGGAGTTACACACGCAGGTGTGCAGTGACTTGATATGCAAGTTGAATAGATGGCAGATGTGCGGTGCTTTCGTGCCACATTCTCTTAGGAGCTGAGTACAATCTCAGCGTCTCACTTCTTACACTCTGATTATCTCACATTCGAATGCACACTCACACAAAGACATTTCCATGCATGATTGCATACAGATCCTGGAGCGCTGCTGAAGGCCGTCTCTCCAGATTTGTCTGGATCCTTCAAACAGTTCTACGCCTCATTGAGGGACCTCAATGAGGTGTGTTTGTGCGTGCTCGTTGTACGTGCGTGTTTTGCGCGATTTGGGGGTGCGCAATGGCGAAATTTCCCACTGAGAGGGGTGCGCAATCCCCTGCACTCAACCAATTGCTGGAAACTTGGGGCGTGAAATGGTCGCGCGCCTGTATGGTATATATGTGTGTGAGAGTGTGTGTGTCAGGGCGTGTTTACAGGTACCTTCTACAGGTAAAGGAGTTCCATGTGTGCTCACGCAGGTTTGTTTCCCAATTTGCTTCGTGCAAACAACTGACGCTGGATGCCTAACCCATATCTTCATTGTCATTGTGCTTTTCTTTCAGGCCGTGACAGATGGGGTAGACGTGCTTCAAGTGTGTGCGGACTACGGAGACTCGATCAATCAGGTAAGCATATCTATATTACTACTGCACCTACATGCATTTGTGGCAGCTTGAGTGTGAGATGATACTTAAGCCTAGTAGCTTTTAGAGTGTGTAAGCTTACTTTCTGCACAGTACCTTGTAACATCATAGGGAGGTACCCACTCCGACCGAAGACTTACTTTCTGTAAAGCAACTTGTGCTCCTATTATTGTGCTTTTGGGGCGTTGCTGCCGCTTCTCCTTTCTTGTGTTGCAGGATATCTCGTAGAAAGGAATTTAAAGCTGTCAAGGATCCCATTCTGGTTGGTCACGAGGGTCTTCACGAAGTAAGCCAGACCAGCACAAGTTTTAGGTCACGAGGGTCTTCACGAAGTAAGCCAGACCAGCACAAGTTTTAGGTAGTGGCGCTACGTTGCAAACCATTGCAACCCTGAGACCAAGACAAGTGTTAACAACACTTATTATGACGCAAATGTTGCTTGTTGGGCACAGGTTGCAGGGAGGCACCAGCCTAGAAATCAGCCCTTCCAACTTTCAAGTGGCTGTTCCCCCTCTTTTAGGTGTACACAAAGGCATCCATCTGTCATATTGCCCTTTCCAGGCATATTGACCTTACAGGACACTCATACGTATTTATCTCGCACGCAGTAATAACAGCTTGCCCTCACTCATACATACAGGTTCCGCATCAGCCAGAAGCACCTCTTTCTGCACCGCATCGCCCTCGCCAGAAAAGCGTGACAACCGAGGCCCGCTCAGAGCCATCTCCTTCTTCTTCCAACACTACCACCACCTCCTTGCAGCATGGCACACACAAAGGCCAGGCATCACTCTTGCAACGCCATCTGCCGGAAAAAGGGGCGCTTAGTGAGCCTACCCTGACAGCAAAGGGCTGTGGCTCAGGTGAGGCCACCTTCCTGTTCGGCAGAAAGGGTGCGGTGTTTTGAGTGGCCAGGTGACTAAGCCTCCGTGAAGCCAGCCACTGAAATTGTGAAATTGTGTACAACACAAAAGAAGTCCGTAATAAATATTACGGACTGAAAGGGAAACAGCCGGTAAATGGCTCCGTTGCTGGCAGATTGCAGTGATACCTGAGTATCTCCTTTTCAAGTTTTGAGCACCTAGTGCTGATGACGCCATGCATCGTGATTGGATACCTCCAGAGCACAAGCAATACGCAAACTGCTGTTGATGCATAAAAGGCAGATATGTAGGGTTGGCCAGAACCGTATATATAAACCGTATGTGGCCGTATATTTGGTAATTTCCCTGCCAAAAATACCGTATATACACCGTATATATATGGTCCTGGCCAATCCTACAGATATGAGAGCGCGGATCTCATACCTACTTTCTTTGCAGTCGTCTGTGTGCGTTGCGTTTCTGTAAAAATAACAGGCCAACAATGCGCTTGCTTGTCTTTGCATGCTGCACGCACGAAATAAGGGGGAAAACGCAGGCAGTAGGATCAAATGTTCTCATTAAGCAAGTAAACAGAGCCTTGGTAAAATACAGTATCGTGAAATTCCTCCACTGCGGGATGAAATAGGAAAGAATGAAAACAGAGAACAACAGGGTGGCAAGCAAGACCTAAAATAAGCACTTACGAAAATAGTGTTATAATTTGCTAGTGTGTGTATGAGTGACGCAAACTAACCTTGTTGGCGTAGCCATCTCTAGGATAGCCTTAGCTGAGTCCCTGAGGATCAAAAAGCAGATAAATAAAAGGCCTCAATGTGAGATGAATTCCTGTAGTGCTGCCCAAACTCGGTGCATGGTGTGTAAAGCAATCTGGCTCTTTGGCCGTGGTCGCAAATTTTCTTGCTTGCACAGAGTGTGACACATACGCGCGTACACACACGCAACTGCGCACACACACATGCAAACACACATGCATACACACGCACACCCTCACAGCACATGTATCAAGAGGTGCGCTCGCGCTGAGCGAAATTCCCAGCAGTCAGGTACACCACAGCAGGCAGCCCCAAGAGGCTCCTTTGGTGCCTGGAGACAGAGTAAGTCCTTCCGCTCCTTTTCAAGGACTTACACAGGGGGTGTTGGCAGCCCTGAACGGGCTGGTGAGTTGATGCTGGGCTCAGCCAGCACGAAGGTGGACACAGATAGAAAGAACGAGATTAAGTCAGGAATAATCGGTCTCGGTCTGAAACAAAGTCAGGAATTTGGTCTCAGTCTGAAATAAAGTCAAGGCGGTGTGTAGGTCAGTCTGTGCCTTTGACTTACTTGTCAAAACCGAAATTTGCACGGATTATGCATATGCTAGATTTTGGCGGGAACACCTTTCAGGATACAGCCATTGCCGGCCTTTGTCGAGGTCAACCTAATTTGTATAATGGTATTTCCTCCTGCATGTTGAAGTCCCGCACTTTTGTGTCACGCCAAACGAGGCACAATCTGTCTGTGCAGTCTCCGCATTGCTGAGGCACAGCACTTTGTTATACAGTGGCGCGGTGTTTCATGGGGTATGAGTTGACCGGTACTAAGATGCCCAATCAACTTCATTTATGTGCAGGGCAGCTCTGCTGTTGTGTAGACTGTTGCTAGTAGCCTACTGGTATAATTGTACGGCACTAACATGCCCAATCACCTAGTTTCTTGTGTTAAAAGCAGCTCTGCTGTTGTGTAGACTTTTGCTAGTAAATACCGGTAGCATGGTGGTGCCTGTATTGCATTTTCTCATCTCTTGGACAGCTGCTTACAATGATTTCTGGTCTAGAGCAACCTTGCTTCCAAGATTACCTAGCTTCAGCTGAGATGTCGGTTGCTTTCCCCCTACTTATTCAAAACCTCGTGTCTTACTTTTTGTCACAATTCCCTCATTGAATTCCTGTAAAACTTGTCCTCCCTGTGAAATTTGGTGTGAAGTTTTGTTCTGCCCATTCAACATCATGCCCCACAACCTTGTGCTTGTAGCCAGGTGCAAAACAATCTTCGTTTCAAGTGCAGCAGCAGCAGCACCACCATCACCACCACCAAGCACCAAAACAGCCACAACAGCCACAGCAAGCCATGGCCACATCGCCCCATTGTCCAATCGTAGCGCATATGCCCCAAGCAGTCCTTGATAAGCGTGGGCAGTCAGAGGTGGAGGTTCAGCAGGTGCAAGTGCTGCAGCATTTAATTAAGGGACAGTAGGAGGTCATCGAGGAGCAAAAGCAGGCGATTTCTATTTTAGAGCAGCAGCAGCAGCAGCAGCAGCAGCAGCAGCAGCAGCAGCAACAACAGCAGCAGCCGGCAGGACTGTCTCAAAGTGTGGAAATTTTGAAGCTGCACGTTAGCACATTGCAACAGCAGCAGCAACAGCAGCAACTGCAGCAACAGCAGCAGCAGCAGCAGCCTCCCGCTGACATGTCTCAAGTTGTAGAGGAGCTGAAGCTGCAAATGCACGCATTGCCGCTGCAGCAGCAACAGCGTCTTTCTGGAATGTCTCAGGTCGTAGAGGAGCTGAAGCAGCGAATGCTCGCATTGCAGCAGCAGCAGCAGCAGCAGCAGCAGCAGCAGAAGCAACAGCCTCCCACTGACACTCAGGCCTTAAAGGAGTTGAGGCAGCAAGTGCACGCATTGCAGCAGGAGCAGCAGCAGCAACAGCGTCCTGCTGAAGTGCCTCAGGCCTTAGAAGAGTTCAAGCAGCAATTGCACGCATTGCAGCAGCAGCAGCAGCAGCAACAGCGTCCTGCTGAAGTGCCTCAGGCCTTAGAAGAGTTCAAGCAGCAATTGCAAGCTTTGCAGCAGCAGCAGCAGCAGCAGCAACAGCGTCCTGCTGAGGTGCCTCAGGCCTTAGAAGATTTCAAGCAGCAATTGCACGCTTTGCAGCAGCAGCAGCAGCAGCAGCAACAGCGTCCTGCTGAGGTGCCTCAGGCCTTAGGAGATTTCAAGCAGCAATTGCACGCTTTGCAGCAGCAGCAGCAGCAGCAGGAGCAGCAGCAGCAACAGCGTCCTGCTGAGGTGCCTCAGGCCTTAGAAGATTTCAAGCAGCAATTGCACGCTTTGCAGCAGCAGCAGCAGCAGCAGCAGCAACAGCCTCCCACTGACACTCAGGCTTTGAAAGAGTTGAAGCAGCAAGTGCACGCATTGCAGCAGCAGCAGAAGAAGCAGCAACAGCAACACCAACCTCTCCCCGCTGACACTCAGGCCTTAGAGGATTTAAAACAGCAAGTGCACGCATTGCAGCAGCAGCAGCAGCAACAGCAACAGCCTCCCGCTGACATTCAGGCCTTAGACGAATTAAAGCAGCAGGTGCACGGATTGCAGCAGCAGCAGAAGCAGCAGCAACAGCAGCAGCAGCAGCAACAGCGTCTTGCTGAAGCGCCTCAGGCCTTAGAGGAGTTGAAGCAGCTAGTGCACGCATTGCAGCAGCAGCAGCAGCAGCAGCAGCAGCAACAGCCTCCCACTGACACTCAGGCTTTAGAGGAGTTGAAGCAGCAAGTGCACGCATTACAGCAGCAGCAGCAGCAGCAACAGCCTCCCACTGACACTCAGGCCTTAGACGAATTAAAGCAGCAGGTGCACGGACTGCAGCAGCAGCAGCAGAAGCAGCAGCAACAGCAGCAGCAGCAGCAACAGCGTCTTGCTGAAGTGCCTCAGGCCTTAGAGGACTTGAAGCAACAAGTGCACGCATTGCAGCAGCAGCAGCAGCAGCAGCAGCAGCAAGATCAGCAACAAGATCAGCAGCAGCAGGCCATGCACGCAGCCACAGCCAGAGGCCATGAGGAGGAAGCACAGCGCAAGCTGCGTTTGAGCTTCCAGAGCTTAGAAGATAGAGTGCAGAGGTCTGTACAACAGTTGGAGGAGAGAGTTCAATCTCAGCTCCAGCCAGCCTATGCGCAGGCAGGAGCTTGTAAGGAGGGGGTGGTCAAAGGTGGGGATGGAGGATCAGACGCAGAGGGGAGATCAGTCACAGATGGCCACTCACCCTCCCGTTTAGTAGGGGAGCAGGCAGGGCTGGCGACAGATGCTGCAAACCTGCATTTAAAACTGCTCAACACGGAGGCCGAAAAATACCTGGAGCAGCTGTCTGCGTCTGCAAATGCGGCAAAGCAGACCCCTGCTGCAGCTCTGGCTGCTGCAGCAAAGGAGAGGCGTGACGAGGTGAGGTTACAGAGGTTACAGATCCAGCCATCAGTCAAAAAGTGTGACTTGTAGGCTGAGGTGAGGTTATCAAACCTTTTGGGTGTCAGGCATAAGAATAGAAAAGGAAAAGAAAAAACTATGCAGGCAGTGAAAATTCACTGCCCACATAAATCAAGGAAACGGAGCCACTTTGATACATGCATGGTACCGTAAAACTCCTCCACCATAGAAGAAAGAGGAAATAGAGATCAGGCTTACTTACCCTTAGAGTCGCATTTATACTGGGGGTAGGTTCGTTTGGTTTATGGAACAAGGTGGCTCTGCTTTGAAACTTTGAAGCAGTAGTACAATGGGCAGGGATCTAGCCGATCTCTGGAATGGGAAGTGTGCAAGATTGCTCTATCCTGTTCATCAACGGCATGACGTAAAATTTCCGTCGTGCACACAAACGCACACGGTCACCTCTTGGCAGTTCAAAATTTTAGTGTGCCAATCAGTGTCAAAATCATCTTGCCGGAGGGCGCATGTGGAGGAGGCAGTGAAACCTATCAGGGTCTGAAGGACTGCCCTACTTCGCTCTGTCTACACTCATTGTGCACTTTCTGTGCAAGGCCACATTGCCATGCAACAACTGCTGATGAGCACTTCCTGAAATGCATGTTCATATGCTGGTACGACTTCTGATTGCGACCTTTGGACGAGGCCACGATACGATGCAGCAATTGCTGATGGGCACTTCTGGAATGCAGCAATACTTTCAGGTTTCTGATATGTAAATGTAGATTGGTGGTGCGACTGCTGAAATACACGTTGATTCCTTACAGCTGTGGCTCAGAAACTGCACTCTTTGATTAGCCTAGTAAAAAGTATTGCATAATTCTGCGCGCATTGCTGATGAGATGCGCTCAAGAGGAATGCACAAAAGGTGTGTAATGTCTTGTGTGCGTGAGCGTGTACGTGTGTGATTGTGTGTGTATTGTGCGTGTAATTGTGTATATGTCAAATGTGTCAAAAGCGTCAAATTGTTAAATGCGTGTCTCACGAATGAGGTGCATAACATACCTTCAGGTGGACGAGCAACAGGCACTGCGCAAGGACATGAACAAGCTAGAGAAGGCCTATGGCAATCATTCGGCCAGCATTGAAGGCCTTGAGGAGTGCCTGACCAAGCTGATGCCGGCTTTCTCGGCTATGGAAGCAGTGAGTCGTGCAAGGGTTTATGTTGTGTGGATGATAGGCCAAGGAAAATTGTTCAGGTGTCTGCAATTCCATTGCTTGGATGTACTTGGCAACTGGCTACGCCAGTAGAAATTAGGGGAAAAGTATCTAATCGTTAACCGACCAAACTACCCTGAACCAAACTCACGCCTCTGCCAGACTCAAGGCGTGACAGCTGTCATGACCAGCAGCTGTATCAGTCGAAGTACAAGACAGATAGCGCCACCAATTCAGTTTGAAAATGTGCTAACAACACCGGCGTAACTTACTGGGCGTTCATCCCACCTGTATACTCAGGTGCAATCCTCTGTCTGAGTGTAAGTTATGTTCCCTCCTGCTGCAGATCTTGCTTGAAATTAGGTGGCCAGCCAAACACGATCAAAAAGGTGGCAAACCAAACCCTTCATCCATACACTGATTGATATTAGGATGATCCTGATTGCCCCTCTGCGTGATTTGGAGCTTGTGACTATTTTCTACTTGCCTTTGATAGCACACTGTAACTTCTACACCTGTCCTCCTTTGCATGGCAGAATGCCCTGCTTGCCGCCGTCTAATTCTGCGTTTTTCAGGAATATATATATCATTTCCCCCTTGCAATATCTTGCTTGCCGCTGCCTCTCTCTGAGGACGACAATGAAATCCTGCAATTGGCTGCCTATTCCTTTGTGGCACCCTGTGTGTTGTATCCATGCAGACTGCGGCATGCGTTCAAATCCTACACCCTGTCTGTTGTTTTTTGCTGCCTGTGGTATGTACTTATTTGTGTCGCCTTGTGTGTTGCCTTTCTGCAGACTGTGGCGAACCTGCGCAGCACCACGCTGGACTCTGTTTTAAGCCTGATGGATCGCCCACCGGTACGTGGCTTCATCTCCGTCACTGTGTGCCATTGGTTCTATTTCGGTTGCATCGTGGGATGCATAGGGCTCTGTCATTATTACCAAGGAATAAAAAGAATATGAGAACATCGCATTTTATGCTACACTTCAAGAACAGGTGTCACACTGAACTCATAAGTTTCCCAGCCACGATGCAATTTTCCCTCCCAGTATGCTGCAAGGACGGAGCGCTGTGTGTGGTAGAATTACAGAAAAGGCTTGTGACGGATCTATGGATGTGTCAGTAAAGACTTGGGACAAACGTATGAACGTGTCATTTATGATTTGTGGTGGATGCATGGACGTGTATTAAGATTTGTGGTATGGATTTGTCATTAAAGATTTTTGACAGATGTATGGTTGTGTCAGTAAAGACTTGGTACGGATGTATGGATGTGTCGCGAAACAAGACTAGTTAACATGGTAGCAGAGGGGGTGGTGAGGTCTTTACGTACTTGCACTTATGCTCCTGCTCTCCATCACACTGTGAGTGCTTCAACACTGCCTGAATAGTCATTCTTGAACATGTCACGCGTGACTGCTCGCACATCATATGCTTTTCCGGCCACGTGAAGAAGGCAGCGCTTTTCATGCTAACCTCCCATTCTCTTTTTAATTCTACGCAGGCTGGAAAAGATGCTCCTTTAGCCCTACAGGCGGATGTCATTGACCTATCTGAAAGAATAAGCAGGGTTGCCGCAGACCTACAGGTCAGTTATTGATGATGGCATTAGTGTTTGTAGGGTTGGCCCGAACCGTATATATACACCGTATATGACCGTATATTTGGTGGTTTCCCTGCCAAAAGTACCGTATATGCACCGTACATATCGGGTTTTGGCCAACCCTAAGTGTTTGTGCAGGAAAGCCGTGTTGCAGATGATGAATGGCTCGGTAAAACGCAGAGGTGCTGTAGCTACAGAGTGAGCAGTGGAGATTGTGCATCAAGGCTACGTTGCAATTTGTACATGACAAGCAAACAGGTGCTTTTGTACATGATTGCAATTTGTACATGCAATTTGTCCATGCAGTTTGTACATGCAATAACGTGATTGCAATTTGTACATGACAAGCAAACAGGTGCTTTTGTACATGATTGCAATTTGTACATGCAATTTGTACATGCAATAGCACGATTGCAATTTGTACATGACAAGATGACAAGCAAACAGGTGCTTTAGCGCTGCATTCCATCACATGGGCAGGTGCACTTGTGTTGCAAGTTGGTAGTACAGGGAGAGGGTACGAAAAGGCACAGGGCTATTAATCATGTAGTAAGAGCATGTAGTATGTATTCAAATAGTAAGAGTATGTAGTAAGATTATGTAGTAAAGCACAGGGCTATTAATTATGTAGTAAGGTTTAGGCGCTGGATCTGAGGATGATGCACTGGTGGGGCATCTATGTGTCAGGATGAGTTAAAAATAGCCTACCTTCCACCCCCTGCCTTTGAATCAATTGTCAGATGCTCTTTCCAGTCCAATCTTCAAGTCCGGTTGTGGACTTGGGAGCGAACGGCGTTTCTTTGGTGGTGGAAGAGGCGGGCAGTTTCCCCTTTGCGGCCTTTCAGCTGCCCACTGGAAGTACCCTTGTCTTTGCCTGCCAAAAATGCTCCTTCAAAAAGGATGAAGCAGGCAGTTCCTTCTTTGGTCCTGTAGCTGCCCACTGGAATTTCCCTTGTCCCTGTCTGCAAAGCATTCCAAATGTTTTTCATGTGCGCTACACGAACTTACAAGCAGCATTTCCAAGGTGTAAGGATTTCCCTTGTGCCATATCAGATAGTAGACAGTAAGAAAGGCGCGCACCCAACCTGTTGAAAACTACGCGTAGCCTTACTAGCACGCACTTGCTTGTTCCTACATCCTGCATGCACCAAAATACACAAACCCACACAAATATTTGCCAGGAACACACGCGCACAGCAATGCACATTACGCACATGACACTGACACTGACACACACACACATACACACACAAACAAGACGCATGCTCACAAGAAGCAATCACACACAAACACACGCAGATGTTGAAACGTCAGCCCCCCTGGCTTGAGCCTTCCCGTGACACTCCACCCCATCGTCTAGCAACTCAGCAGCAGCTCTCCCTGCTGCGTGGCCCCTCTTTATCTGCCGACATGGCACTACAGAACATGCCCCAGCACCAGCCCCACGTACGCAGCCGTTTGTCATCTGCTGGGGGAGCTCCATCGACGTCTGGACAATTCAGGAGTTCCAGCAGCAGCGGCAACTTTCTGCCATCCTCTTTCCACACGCACCATTCACCGCAAGACCATTCACATTCTACAACTCACCTGGAAGACCGTGCACAAAATGCAGAAATGGGGCCTTTGCAGAAACGTCTCTCTATGGTGCGCTAGCATGCACACTCTGGCATACTCACACACACACACTTGTACACTTATGTACCCACACACATTCACACACACATAGTCCCAAGCATATTTACGTGCGCACTCCTGCAATCACCTACCCACCCATATATTCACACAAACACACTCGCTCACACGCATGTGCACTTGCACGCATGTACGTGCAAGTACAAACACAAGCACGCAAGCACGTTCCTCTGAGCTCACGCATGCTTGTGCAAATGGCGCACACAGGCAGGCGAAGCCAGGCGTGAGGACCTGCAGTCGCACCTGCCACAAACCAGCCGCGCAGAACATGGCACCAGCAGCCGTCCAAACACTGCTCATCATGCAACCGACTGTGCTCCTCCCGCTGCACCATTCCTCAAGCTGCCAACTGGTACTTTGAGCAACAAGGTAGGCGCCGAGAAGAATGCACTGCCCTGGTGCAACAGAAATGGTGCAACATGGTAATGCACCAGAAATGGTGCAAATTGGTAATGCACCAGAAATGGTGCAACATGGTAATGCACCAGAAATGGTGCGACATGGTAATGCACCAGAAATGGTGCGACATGGTAATGCACCAGAAATGGTGCAACATGGTAATGCACCAGAAATGGTGCAACATGGTAATGCACCAGAAATGGTGCAACATGGTGCAAAATGGTAATGCACCAGAAATTGTGCACCAGAAATGCATAGCTGCCCGCGCGACAGCACTGTTTTTTGACCATGTCAGCGTTTGATTGTGGGCTGTGACTGTGCTTGCATTGTGTGCATGTGGTGTGAACGAATTTATGTGCGCGTGCGGGTACTTACATACTCTTGTGCACCTCACAGCAAGCAGACGGTATCTGAATTTGAACATAGTCACTAGCACAGGTCATTTCTATGCTGTTCATGACCTCAGTTGTGGCCACTTGTCTAGTTGGCCACTTGTCTAGGGGTACGGGCAGGATGCAACACACAGAAGGAGCTAAGGATATACGTGGTTTTGTGCACTTTTGCATCTGCTCGGTTACCTTGAGTAAAAAGTGCGAGCAAAATAATCAATGATGATCAGCATAGAACCAGCACGTTGGTACAAAAGTAAAACAAGTGTGCAGGCAGCCAAATCCACTTGTCTCATTTATAGGGTTGGCCAGAACCATATAGTATATATATGGTGTATATAGTATCTCTTTGATTGTAAATGAGTAGGGTTGGCCAGAACCATATAATATATATATATGGTGTATATACGGTATTTTTGGCAGGAAAATCACCGAATAAACGGTTGTATACGGTGTGTATATACGATTTTGGCCAACCCTACTCATTTATAATCAAAGAGATACCAAGTGCAAAAGATACCACTAAGCCACAAGAATGACTTGGGGAAGAAGGTGAGCAAAAAGTGCAAAAAATACCACCATTAAATAGGAACGACTTGGGGAAGAAGGTGAGCAAACCGAGGAGCCGCAATAGCTGAGCCCAATAAAGGGCAGGCCTGATTCATGTCAGTATGCATACATTACAGTGAACGAACGGGCTGCTGCGTGCCTGTTCCCTTTGCCCTCTCACGTTAATCAGGCACTGGTCTGGAGCATCTAATCACATACGCTCACTTAAAACTTTTTGCGG
>Ga0307951_1001907_pt1 | contig 12918 bp, 11 predicted proteins | sample OrgLakmetagen374_FD_201842 | JGI IMG/M metagenome (GOLD analysis project Ga0307951, IMG submission 201842) | Saline water microbial communities from Organic Lake, Antarctica - #374 | ecosystem: Environmental > Aquatic > Non-marine Saline and Alkaline > Saline | place: Antarctica: Organic Lake... | reverse complement strand
CCCCCCACCCACATTGACCCTCACCCACACCTGTGTGTAGTCCATGAGCACCCGCAACAATCGGTTGGGGAGGCCAGGGCCTTGGGCCACTTCCACATCAATGAGCCTGTGAGCATGTGAAGATTTGGTTGAAAGCTGAAGTTACACGCTTTTGGAGTCTGTGTTCGGGTTTTGAGGCGTTGTCATTCCCAGCAATGTGTGATGGATTACTAAAAAATGAAGGACAGACACACTGTTTCTGAATCACAGCTAAAAATGTGGGTGACGTTATTCCTAACGCACACACACATACACACACACACACACACAACACACACGTACACATACACTACAGCACATACCTCAGCCCAGGTGCCACGTATCCTGAGGCCTCTGCTGCTTGAACCTTGCTACGAGCTGCTGCCTCACTCTGTGCTGCATATGCCGCTCCCCCCCCTTCTCTGCTGATGGGCCGTTGCTGCTCTTGAGGTTTTTCCTTTTTAGCACTGCCCCCCCTCGATGCAGGCTGCTGTTTAGCGTCACTCTTAGCACTGCCTGCTCTTGACGCAGGCTGCTGCTGCTCCTGCTGAGGCGTGCCTTCACCTTTTGCGCTAGTGCCTCTCGACCGCCTGTGCTCCTGCTCAGGCTGGTCAGTGGCGGGTTGAGCAGAAGAGCCTGTGTGCTCTTCTTGTTGGTGGCCCTCGCTAATTGTGCTGTCACCATTAATGGCCTCACCATTAGGCTGCTGCTCAGGGCTGCCTGTAGGCACAGGACCTTCAGCTGGAGCTTTACTGTCGGTGGCTGTGTCAGCTGGATCTGCTATTACTACTAACCCCGGCTCTGACGGAAGTTCTGCTTGCGTAACATCGCTTTGTGTCTCCCCAGTTGTTTGGTCTACTGCTCCTGCGTTTTCTGATACTGCAGCAACCTCGACACCCTGTTCATGGTTGGACGTACTGTGTTACTTTCGGTGTTTTTGCCTACTCACACACTATTCTAAGTAGTGTTTACTTGCCTGCTGTTCTTCTGGGTTTCCCTCTGCGGTGTATGAGGCAATGAATCCTGCATCATCCTCTGGGTTTTGGGCTGATGTGCTGGTGCCCTCATCCATCCTCAAAAAAGTGAAATGTCAGTTGAATATGCTTCACAGAAATTTCTTACGTGTATTATTTCAAATGAGTAACGAAATTCCAATCATGCACAGGGCAAATAATGCTCGAAGGGTCATTTTGTTCAATTCCTTCGACCTAGTTGCTTGACAATTAACAGGAGTTAAATCAATTTCGATTATTACAAAGCCACAGCAGAAAGTCAGGCGCAGAGGACATGGATGGAATGAAGGGGGGAACCCCTTTGGACAAGCAGATGCTGGAGGTGCTCTGGTTCCTTATCAGTGCTCATCTAGCTGCCTTTACGTGTGGCTTGGGCACAGCTGCACCCACCTTCTCTAGCTATTTTTAAATGCCTGACCTGCTCATTGTGTTTTGCATACACACAGATGGAGCAGGTCATGGTCTGTGAATTAAAAGATCAGCGGTACAGCGAAGCCTTGTCTGCGGCAAATGCAGGTGGGTTAGGAGAGAGCAGGGGGATTTCAAACTGCTTTGACTGAATACAAAGAGCGAAAACTCACGTCTCAGGCATTGCCCTCAACTTTACACACAGTCCTTGAAAAGAATCCAGGCAACAAACGGGTCCAGGAGTTCTCAAAGCTGTTGCAAGAACTAATTGCTGGTAGGTGCATGGGCCTCTTGTGTATCAAAGGGACAGGCAGCAGTGCCACCAGTGTCTTGAAATGTGTTTCCGGAAGTCCCGAAGGTTGACTTAGACCGATAAGTCAAGACCAAGGGACACGTCTACAAGTTTAATTTGTGAATGATGGAAACGTGGTGTGCCTTGAAAATTGCGTTATTGGTGCTGCGTATGCTTGCATGCTCCCGACTTTAACCACAGGGCGTGAAGAGGATACAGAGAGCAGCTCAGGTTCGGATTCAGATGAGAGCGACGTAGAGGGAAGCAATGATCAGACGAGGGATGGGGAGGAGGGAGCAGCGAAACAAGATGGGGAGGACGACAGCAGTGGTAGCAACAGCGAAAGCAGCAGAGATAGTGAAGAGGAAGGGGCGGAGGACAATCATGTGCAGGTGCGTGAACACATGAGCGGGGATGAAGAGAGTTTAAGTTCACATTTGGTACATCTATATGATTTGAAGGAGCCAATGAAGTTTATGTTAGTGTTTGAGGAGTGTCAATGTAGGACGATTAAGGGTAGATAGAAAGGACGGAAAGGGCCTTCCATGTATTTGCATAGGAGGAAGAGCAAAGGAGCAAATGGGAGAGTTTTATTTCTTGTAAACCATGTGTGTAGAAAGAAAACCAAGTGTGTAGAAGGAACGTGCCGATTAGCAAGCATACACTGTGTGGTGATGCTTGTGCGTGCTTTTACTTAACGAGGGAGATGAATTAGGTTAGTGTAGTGGAACGATATACGAGAGCATTGCGTTATTGCGTTCATTGGGAATGGATGAGCTGGTGCAAGCGTAGATTCAACCATAACATCAAACACAAACTGACAACGCTAGCAGTGAAGTCAGGTGTAAAGCAAACCGCAAACAATGCAGGTAATTCCTGGCCCTACATTTAGGTGCTTTATTTTGTGCAAGTCAAGCTTTGCTTTTTGAGTAAACTGGTGGGGGAGTGGTGGGTTCTTTCCCCTTGATAACCATGACTGCTGTGCTACCTTTGCTACCACACTTTAACTTGTCTCGCCAAAGCTCATTCTTTGTCACGCCTAATTGGTGGCAGCAACAAGTCGTGCGTCAAGCAGTTAGTTGGTTTTCAGTTGAGATCGTTGTGCTAGTCTTGTTTGGTAAGCTAGCTCAAATCAGCCAGCATGTATCAGTTGTTCTAAGTCTTATACTTTGTCTGATGGTGATACAACCTGACATTTTATGCAAGTCCCTGACCTTTGTGTGGACGCAGGACCAGCGGCAACAGCAGCCGTCGACAAGCGCAGCTGACGCTGCAGCATCGCACCTATCGAGCCTATCCCTTGACACCGGCAATTTACGGATGACACACACATCCAGAGCCAAGCTCAGGGAATCAATAGGGGGAAGCTTGAAGGCGTTGAGGGAGAAGCAGCAAATGCAAGAAATTATGGACAGTGACCCTCTGCTAGGAGGATGAGCTGCGTTTACCACGACCTGTGACGATGCTTGTTGGCATTCGCACCTTTTTAACCTACCTAATACACATGACCACCGTTGCTGATACTACTGCAGAGGGGGGACACTGGGCAAAAGCCCAAGCATGCTCTTTTTTGCATGAAAGGTGCAACCACTCACACGTCACTTCATCAAATTGGACCCATCCTAGCTTCAAACTGATGCTGACTTTATAAGCTACCCGAGCAAGTGCTCAGATTTAGACAAGTCGCCCTGCGTACAGAAGGACAGGACTAAAAGCACACGTCGTGCACCTGTACCCTAGATGGGTGCTTTCCAGGGGGAATGGCACATTAATTTGCATATCTCGCCAACCACATGCTCTTTTTGCTTCATTGCTTTTGCAATGATCTTTATATATTATAAGAACTTTAAAACACAAAATATCACTCAATTTAATGCTGCCTCTGGCTGGTCAGATACAGCATATGGCGGCTCAAAATGTAGGGTTCACGCCGCGGCCGATTGGGTATGGGCCCCCTAATTTGCACGTTTCAAGATCAGCTGCCATCCGTACCATTTTGGGCCTCAGTGTCCCCCCTCTGATACTACTGATTCGTTATTCTATCTCCCAATCACGTGATCCCCACCATCAAAGGGTTTAAAAGGGTTTACGTGATTCCCACCGTCAAATATCAACTCCTCTTTTTCTCCTGGTATATTAATTCACTTAGTGTGCTTCCATTGGGTGGTGCAGAATTATGTGCAACATTCTTTCCTGATTCATGCACCTGGTAGTGCACTGTCAACTGCAGCATACCTGAGCGCAAAAAAATTACGGGGTCTCCTCTCTGTTTGGCTGACGACCATGTACGGATGAGAGTGCCATTTGCATTATGGTGAAGACTGTGTGTACAATTTTGACTTGTGCCACACGCAACAAGCTTGGCAGCACAAAGCAGCTAGCTGAGCGTCAAGCAAGGAGTGTTGTATACACTATGTAGGAGGTAGCATTCTCACACACTCCATATCCATTACAAAAGCAACTTGGTTTCCAGATTACGCCAGCCGGCCAGCCTGCAAGCGTTGCACAGTAGTCCGTAGTGTTTCTCTTCTGGCTCCTTGAAGTATTTGTCAAAGAACTAACTAAACAAACTACCAAACTGCAAGCAAACACATGGTTGTCAGATCAAATTACCATCCCTGCAAAATATTAGATTCAGTACATCTGCTAACAGCAAAAGAAAGAAAGAAAACGCAGATAGTGTAAACACTACTGGCATGGATTGGGAAAGGATGTTGTTTTATGTTCTGCACCACCCAATGGAGGTAGAGACACACAATATCTCACCTGGTGGAGTAAGAGAAGTCTTTCGGTGGGGATCAGGTGGTTGGGAGGCAGAGGCCTGCACACGCACCACCAGGAGTATTGCTCAGATATTAGTGGAGGTTGTGTGCAATGTCTTGTCTCATCTGTATGATTTTGGAAGTAGACCAATAACTCATCTGTATGATTTGCATGTAGACTAGTAACCCCAAGGCTGTGGAGTGGGTTCCTTGTGTGGCTGCTAAAGATGGTGCCAGTTGCTCCTAATAGGATGGTGTAGAGGGTTTTGCAGTGCTTGAGTAAGCGAGGCATGAGCAGCTTATTTTGTTCTCACGCCTGATTTGCTTGTTGAGTAGGGTTGGGGCGCTTTCGGACATTTGGGGCGCCAAGAATGGCCTTTAAGGTGGAAAAACCATCCAGAAGAGGAGTGGGTTTGCAGAGCTATGGTCCTTATTGCTTCTACCAGTTCTTTGGCTCATGCCCTTGCGCTCTCTGCACACACACATGTGTGTCTTGCTGCCACTCATCTTTGATTGGCTCCCACACCGCTGCTCCCTCCCGGAGCTGGGACCATTGACTCAGACAGACCTCTCGGCCTCATTGTGGTTACACATTAATATGACCCAACGAACAAATAGAATCGGAGACCTTACACGGTACAGGGTCTCTTGAGGATCCCCTCCAATGGTACCTCTTAGAGTTCACACATGTTGTCAATTGAATACCAAATCCAGAGGATAAAGTTATCAATAAGACTGGTCATCCAGCTTATTGAACAAGACATATTGAAACTCTCAAATGTCAACCAACTTAATTGCTCTGTCACATAATTCGTCGCTGCCAACAATTGGGCATGACAAGGGGAAGTGTCTACACAGTTCTTATTTTGGATTAATTTGTTAAACTCCCTCTTTTTACAACTCAACTCACAATCTCTGATTGCAAATGTGCAAGAACTACACGAGCGGACACACCTTGATTGGTTTACTTTGGTGGAGGCTGTTGTTGCTCATCATGCCGGCCCACCTTGCGTAACCGGTGTCAGCTAGACTATGTCATGACACAACACGATGACGTGTGGTGAGTATTAAAAGCTCCTTCACGAATGGGTGCACTTGTGTACCGTTCCTTCTGCGGCCGTGTTCAGCTGAAACTGTGGTCTAGTATCCTTTCAGCTTTCAGTACCTACTTGACTCCAACGAGATGGATTCCACGCTGAAGTTTAGTGTGGTATTACTTGTAGGTTGTTGGTGGCTTTGCTTGCTGGCAATTGGCTGAACTGCTTAGCTTGAGAGGTTCCAAATTGGGTTTTGCCCTTATGAAAGGTCTATATTTCAGTATGCGTCTACTTTGGTGAACCAATGTCTACACTTTGATGTGTTTTTGCCTACTTCTTCTCGTACCTTTTAAGGTTAGCATTTTCCAGTTGTGTCACAGCCCTTTTTAAACTTGGTTTGTTTTTAGGTTTATCTCGTTCTCATAGGTTGAGCAGCCAGGTTGAATGCCTTTGTATTCCAAACTAAATTGATCGGAATCTCCCCACCATAGTAAATAATCCACCTTGTCATTTATTCGGTTCAAAAAGAGGACGCAAGCAACTGAGCCTGCTTACTTAAGATTATTTGGCAGTGTGGTCGCCACAGAAAAAGGCCACACACGTTGAAATCATAGGAGTGCTCTGACATGAATGTAGAATGCATCAATGCTCGCTAAAATTGACTGTGAAAAAGGTAAGAGTCATTCCAACCAGAGATTCCTGGTATCTAAATCTTGCCAACACGTTAATCCCCTCCTAAGTTCTAGCCAACGTTCATAAAGCAGGTCGCTGCTTGCAACGCAAAATTCTTGGATGGCAGCTCTTACCAGCCCTCAGCCATCGCGTGGCAGTCAGAGAGGCTGCTACTGATGTGATGGTACATCGGACCAAATTAAGCTGAAGATGGGGCGAGTAGGACAGCAACAGTACTAGGGCTCAATCAGACTTGAGGGAGCCGAAAATAGCCTTGTTGAAGCAGTAAGAGGCGGCAAAGCCCACGGTGCCGAGGCCTAGGTACACGCCCACGATGAGGATGCTCATGTACGAGAGGTAGAGGAACACGGGGATGGCACCAGCGAGTGTGCTCATGCTGCTGAGCAGGAAGCCTAGGGCATACACCACGATGTACATGGCCACCGAACCTCCGCGATGGAAGGACTGCCACCTGCAACCAAAGATGAGTATTATATTTCAGCCAAACCTCCGCAGTGGAAGGACTGCCACCTGCGACCAAATGTGTTTTTTGATTTCGCTGAGGCATTCAACCTGGGATGGCAGCCCAACTTGTGAGAACACGGGAAACCTCAGGGTCGGCCAAATTAAAAAAAGGACCGGACACGCAACTGGAAAATTGCCAACCCTACAGGCACAAGAATAGGTGGCAAGCTAAAACTTCAACCACAAATTATCACGGCGGTGGAAGTGTGGCCACGTTGGGGAAAGAGGGATTGGGGGGAGGTAGTAACAGTAGAGCTCTCATCATGCTGCACAGGGTTTGGTACCAAAGTGGCTCCTTTTCCTACTCTAATGTGTGTGTTTTGTGTGTGTGTGTGTGTGTGTGTGTGTGTGCGCGCGCTCCTTTTCCTACTTTAATGTGGGAGTGCTTTCCACTGCCTGTGTCAGTTCTTTTTCCTTTTCCTTTTTCCCTTTGGGAGGGAGTGGATTACTGCCTGTCGGTTCATTTTTTTGCAGGACCTTTTAGGTTTTCTCCTTTCCTGTGCAGTTTTCATACATCACATACACAGTCCCTGTTAGCTGTGGCGAGTCACGACTAGTAAGCAGCTGTGGCGTGCCACGACTAGTAAGCAGCTGTGGCGTGCCACGACTAGTAAGCGGCTGACCCACAGTCACATTCACCACAAAACACTTGGACACCCTCAGCAAAGTGTTTTTCCTTTCCTGTGCTTACGACACATACACAGGTTCGGCCAAAATCATGTATATATACTATACGGTGTATGTACGGAAATTTTGGCAGGGAAAGCATAAAACACACGGTCATATACGGTGTATATATACGATTCTGGCCAACCCTACATACATACGGACATATACGGTGGATATATACGATTCTGGCCAATCCTACACACAGTCCCCAATAGCCGTGGCGTGTCATGACTGTTCACCAGCTGACCCACGGCCACTCACCACCAACGGTAGTCCTCCGCCCGCAGCTGCACATACGTGCACAGCACCGACATCTCCACCGTCACCAGCACAGTGAGCACGCCGATCATGAACACAAAGCCGAACAGGTAGTAGAAGTAGCCAAGCCACAGGGAGGTCATTGCAAAGTAGAGCTCGATGAATATGGTGCCAAACGGCAAGATGCCGGCTGCAAGGGTTTGAAGGAGAAGAGAGGGTAGGGTCGGACAGCTGTTTTCTAACAGTGGAGTTCAACTCAGCGCAGTATAGCTAGAGCTCAATGTAGTCGGTGCCGAACGGCAAATTGCTGGCAAGCGTACGCAAGTAGCAGGCACACATACACGCACACATACACGCACATACACACTGTATAGACTCATAGGCTGCCTTTTGCACTTTCAAAGTAGACGCGGACTAAAGCAGCCTGTCGACAAAGCTGCCAGGCGCAATAACAGTTCGAAAGCTGCCTTTTGCACTTTGCTGCATTGTGCGTTGAACAGCCTTTCTCACAGATTGATGTGCACGCGCAAACTACACTCTTCTCTGACACCCACCCACGAAAAGGAGCAGCGTGGGGTGAGCACCGGCACTTGGGGGTGGGATGTGGCGGGGGATCTGATTGGTCTTGACGGGGTTGTGGGGGATGGGAAGGTTCAGGGCCATGAAGCCTCCGACAAAGGTTAGGGGGATGGAGATGAGGAACCACACGGCCACGATGCTGGCGTACATGCCCAGGGGAACGGCGCCAGAGGTGCCTGAGTGTGTGTGATGTGCGTGATGTGTGTGTGTATTTGTGTGCGTGCTGTGTGCAAACGTAATGAGTGGAGAATCCTGACTGTGTGTGATGCATTTGTGTATGTGCTTGCGTGTGTGCGTGTGTGCGTGTGTGTGTTGCGTCCCCACCAAATGATAAAAAAGCGGTGGTGATATTCTTTACGTACAGTGCACATATGTGTGTGCATCAAGTGAGTAAACAGGCTACAGGGCACTGAGGACATAAGTGCATGGTGGACACACAAACACACCTACACACACGCACGCACGCACGCACGCACACACACACACACACGCACGCACGCACGCACGCACGCACGCACACACGCACGCACGCACGCACACACAACGTGACTCACTAAAACAAACCCCTGTTTAGTAGAGGTGACCTTTCCACACAGAACAGTACAGGCCCCAAGATATACAAGGAAAGATATGTGCCAAAAAATGCATATAGTTGCCAGTAGGTGTTCCACGTATTATTTATATATATAGTTGGAGGGCAGGCAACAGGGCCCTACTCCTAATACTCAGGTCTGGCACAAGACCCTGAGGACACAAGCGTATGGTGGGCACACGCACGATGTGACACTGGCATACGAACACACAGACTGACACACTGACACAAGCGTACTGACACACTGACCCACAGACTGAGTCAAGCGTACGGTGGGCACACACACAATGTAGCACTGACACACTGAACCCACAGGCTGACACAAGCGTACGGTGGGCACACGCATGATGTGACACTGACACACTGACACACAGGCTGACTCAAGCGTACGGTGGGCACAAGCACAATGCAACACTGACACACTGACACACTGACACACTGAACCCACAGATTCACGCAAGCGTACGGTGGGCACACGCACAATGTGACACTGACACACAAACACACACACGTACTGACACACTGACCCACAGACTGACACAAGCGTATGGTGGGCACACACACACACACACGCACACACACGATGCGACCCACTGTCTGCACAACCCAACGTCCCTTCCTACCTGTGTGGTGGATAATGAGGTTCAGGACTGTAAAGATGGCCATGACGATGCCTGGGTAGAAAACGGACACCAGGGCGCACACGTAGGGCCACCCGGTGTAAGATCGCTCCATGGCACCCCAGGAGTACACCGAAGATAGGCCAGCAAGCACGGCCAGGCACACAAACAGAACTGCAGGCGTGTGTGTATTGCGTGTGTGTGTACGTGTGTGTGTGTGATGGCACCCCAGGAGTACACCGAAGATAGGCCAGCAAGCACGGCCAGGCACACAAACAGGACTGCAGGTGTAAGTGTATTTGTGTGTGTGTGTACGTGTACGTGTGTGTGTACGTGTACGTGTGTGTACGTGTGTGTGCCAGCAAGCACGGCCAGGCACACGGACAGAACTGCTGGCGTGTGTGTATTTGTGTGTGTATATGTGTATGTGTGTGTGTACGTGTGTGTGTGTGCCAGCAAGCACGGCCAGACACACAAACAGAACTGCAGGCATGTGTGTTTGTGTGTGTGTGTGTGTGTGTGTAGTGTCTGTGCGTATTTTGTAGTGCATGGTCGTGCATGTGTAAGTAAAGGTTTCAAATAAGCTCCTGAAACTCTGAGACAGGAAAGTTGCCCGCAAGCACGGCCATACACAAACTGGGCAGTGCGTTCCTTAGCTCAAAGCTCAAACGCACGGCGCACAAAAGATCGTGACCAGCAGAGATAAAAACAAATTTGTTTAGTCAAAAAGAGAAGGCACACGTGCGCACGATAACTACAAAGCTCAACGCACGGCGCACTGATGGTTGTGGCCAGCAGAGATAAAAACTAACGTTGTATAGTCAAAAAAGGAAGGCACACGTGCGCACGATAACTACAAAGCTCAAACGCACGGCGCACCGATGGTTGTGGCCAGCACAAAGAAAAACAAACGTCTTGAAGTAAAAGAGGCGTGGCCACAGAAAGCTCAAATGCACGACGCACCGATGGTTGTGGTCAGCAGAGCTCCACGGGATGCTGGGGATAAGAAGCCCAGAGTGGCCAAGCCAAGAGTCACAACGAAGGTGCAGATGATCTGGACGCCAGAACCGACCTGTACGTGCATGTGTGTATGTGCTTGTGCGTGTGTGTACATGTGTGTACGTTAGATCTGGACGCCAGAACCGACCTGTACGTACATGTGTGTTTGTGCGTGAGCGTGTGTGTGTGCGTGTGTGTGCGTGTATGTGCGTGGGCGTTTGTGCAAAGTTGAGGGTGGCGACAGGTACGTAAAGGATCTGGTTGCCAGGGGTGCTATGTGTGCCCTTACTTTCACACGTGAGTGTGATGTGCGTGTGCATGTGTGAGTGCCCATACTTTCACACGTACGTGTGTGTTGTGCATGTGCATGGGTGAGTGTGTGTGTGTGTGTCGTGTGCATGCATGTGTAAGTGTGTGTACGTGTACGTGTGTCATGCGCATGCATGTGAGACTCAGGATGCGTGCGAATCACCACCTGCAGTCCAGCATTCCTAAATGCTCCCCTGTACCTTGGATCCATTTCACTTTCCACTCTGTTGCTGCTTCTGTATGTTGGCACATAGCTGCTCACATAGGCACACAGCACATTGCTGCTCACATAGGCACACAGCACATAGCTGCTCACACAGGCACACAGCACATAGCTGCTCACATAGCTGCTCACATAGGCACACAGCACATAGCTGCTCACATAGGCACACAGCACATAGCTGCTCACATAGGCACACACAACATAGCTGCTTAAATAGGCACCTCATCTACGTCTGGGGAGCAGCAGTAGGTAACAAAATTAGGGCCTCCTCTTATGCAGGGTACAGCACACATCACGGAAGGCATTCCTCTAACGACATGTACACGCACACTGGATACAAGTCTTCAAATTAATTTAATCTCCCTACAAGGTACTAGATCTTTGGCATCAAGACCCCCACGCACCTGAACAGTGAGGAACCTGCTCTTTTGTCGGATTTAAAGAACGCCAAATAAAGTTTGTTATGCACTAAAATTTGGTAAACCCATCAAGACCCCACACACCTGGACAGCGAGGAACCTGCTCTTTTGTGATATCCAAAGAACGTCACAAAAAAGCCTGCTGGTGATGCACTTCAACTCTGATCATGACCCCACGCACCTGAAAAGCGAGGGGCCTGCTCCTTCGTGGGATCCAAAGAACGTCACAAAATAGCCTGCTTGTGATGCACTACAACTCTGATCATGACCCCACGCACCTGAACAGCAAGGGGCCTGCTCTTTCGTGGGATCCAAAGAACGTCACAAAATAGCCTGACTGCGATGCACTACAACTCTGATCATGACCCCACGCACCTGAACAGCGAGGGGCCTGCTCTTTTGTGGGGTGCGGAACACGTCACAAAAAAGCCTGCTTGCGATGCAAAACACGTCACAAAAAAGCCTGCTTGTGATGCACTACAACTCTGATCATGACCCCACGCACCCGAACCGCAAGGAGTTTGCTCTTTTGTGGGGTGCGAAACACGTCACAAAATAGCCTGCTTGTGATGCACTACAACTCTGATCATGACCCACGCACCCGGACAGCGAGGGACCTGCCCTTTCGTGGGGTGCGAAACGCGTCACAAAATAGCCTGACTGCGATGCACTACAACTGACCGTGACCCCACGCACCTGGACAGCAAGGGGCCTGCTCCTTCGTGGAATCCAAATAACGTCACAAAATATCCTGACTGCGATGCACTACAACTCTGATCATGACCCCACGCACCCGGACAGCGAGGGACCTGCTCTTTTGTGGGGTGCGGAACACGTCGCCTGTCACCAGCTTCCAGCCTGCCTCGTCCTTCATGTCCAGGTTGCTACCCTGCGCATTAACACACGTTTTTGATCAGGCTGTTTGCATCGATTCGTATTTATTATAAGTTCATCCTAAGCCCCCACGCTGACAGCAGCACATGGTTGGATCAGGTTGTTTGCATCGATCTATACTTTCGAGAGTTCATCCTAAGCCCCACGCTAACAGCAGCACATGGTTGGATCAGGTCCTTTGTATTGACATATATTGAAGCAGATTCTGAGCCCAAGCAAGCAGCGGCACCGGCACGTGTTACAAGTGAGGTTGTTGAGTACTATCCCTGATGGATGAGCAGGAGGTAGCAATATTATCATACTATCCCTGATGGATGTCCCTCTAGCATTACTATCATACTATCCCTGATGGATGTCCCTGATGGATATCATACTATCAATATTATCAAACTATCCCTGATGGACGAGGTTGTTGAGTACTATCCCTGATGGATGAGCAGGAGGCAACATTCAACCTGGAAGCTTGAGCCTGCTGACTTCCTCCTCAGGCAACCTGGGAAGGAGCTTGCACTGCATCATTGTCATCTTTCTCCCACTGGCGTCCTTGATGAATGTGAATTCTTACACTTTACCCGATTTCTGAAAAGCACGTTTGTTGTCTCTTCCAAACTGGTGACACTGCGTGCGTG
>Ga0307951_1001899_pt1:0-7500 | contig 12932 bp, 11 predicted proteins | sample OrgLakmetagen374_FD_201842 | JGI IMG/M metagenome (GOLD analysis project Ga0307951, IMG submission 201842) | Saline water microbial communities from Organic Lake, Antarctica - #374 | ecosystem: Environmental > Aquatic > Non-marine Saline and Alkaline > Saline | place: Antarctica: Organic... | reverse complement strand
TTCCGTACCTTGAAACATCAGGGATATCTAGGTATTCAAATCGTGCTGTACTCTCTACCTCAACACACCAGGCGTTCGGGCGGCGGATCCCTTTTGCGCTGCTGGAAGACATAAAGAACAGGTTCCTGGCATCCTATGGGGACGCACGTGAGGTAGGGGAGAAGGGCAAGGAAGGAAGTGGCGGGTAAAGCTGAGGAAGGCAATGCAATGTGTTAATGCACGTGAGGTTCCTGATGTCTGATGGGAACGCACGTGAGGTAGGGGAGGAGGTCAAGGAAGGAAGGGGCGGGTGAAGCTGAGGAAGGCAATGGAATGTGTTGAAATGTTATAACGCACGTGAGGTAGGGGAGGAGGTCAAGGAAGGAAGGGGCGGGTAAAGCTGAGGAAGGCAATGAAATGTTTTAAAATGTTATAACGCACGTGAGATAAGGAAGAAGGTCAAAGAAGGAAGAGGCGAGGAAAGCTGAGGAAGGCAGTGGAATGTTTTGAAATGTTGTAATGCACGTGAGGTAAGGAAGAAGGTCAAGGAAGGAAGGGGCGAGGAAAGCTGAGGAAGGCAATGGAATGTTTTGAAATGTTATAATGCACGTGAGGTAGGGGAGGAGGTCAAGGAAGGAAGTGGCGATAAAGCTGAGGAAGGCAATGAAATCTGGTAATAGGAGCGAAAAAGGGGGAAATCGCAGCTGAGGATTCAATGCAAATTTCTTGAGGTTTGCAAGGAGACAAGGAGGGGGCAGACGTTGTTGGGCCTTGACAGGAAACTGGTCCATGCTGCAGTCTGTAGCCTTTTTTACAAATGCAACTTATTGTTTTCCTTTATAAATCTTTAAGCACACATACACACACACACTTGTTGCACAAACGTGCAAAAGCTTATTTGCTTCATCTTTATCTGTGAACTGCGACCTGCAGGCAGTTGCGTACGAATACCAGACCGAGTTTGCGCCAGTCCTTGCTGAGCGCATGCTTTTCTATGGCACAAACCCGCAAGCAGATACCATCAGTAGAGTCAAGGTAGGTTTGGAGTTCAGCTGTATTTGTTCAAAGGAATATGCAAGCCAATAGGATACCATATCAATCAGAGTCAAGGTGAGGTGGCTGGAGGACCCAGTGTTGTTCTTTTTTGTGTGCATCCTGAGATTCAGTAGGCGGGAAATAGTTCACCTGGGAAATAAAATAGTGGAGAAACAGCAGAGAACCACGGATAAAACGCAAGAGTGATAAATTAGCATATCACCTTTGCTGCACTACAAGAACTGGAGTCCATGTGTTTTACTCTGAACTCTGCAGTTTTCTGCAGTTCTTTTGGTTACAGTGCGGTGACTTGCAGCTGACTTCCATTGCAACAAAGTAATCTCTAAGCGTATTCATTTGCTCTCTTCATTCTGCTCTCTTCATTTGCTCTCTTCATTCTGCTCTCTTCATTTGCTAATTAACGCGCCAAAAAGTCGCTGGTCACCTTCATTGCAGCAGTAAGGTTTCCTTTCCTTTTAATTATAAATTCCTTTTAAACAAAACAGTTGTTTCCTAAACAGGGTGTGCTTGCTATTTTGCGTGCGACTTTGTTGTGACCTATGCACAAAGAGTTCTCCTCTTTTCTCCAGTTTTCTTGGTGCACTTTCTAGAAGAAGCCACCATTATGGAATAAACACAGCAGCCTGAGCAAAGTGTCTATACAACTGTTTGTCCTAATTCAATCGTATTTGATGACGTACTGCACTTGTGCACAGGGCAACCTTGTTGAAGTGAAGCACATCATGATTGAAAACATTGAGAAGGTGCTGGAACGGGGGGAGAAACTCGACCTGCTGGTGGACAAGACCGACAACCTCCAGGTGTGCACGCGCTGTGCGCTCTTTGTTTTGTGCATGCGCATGAGAAGGAAAAGGTCCCTGCTGGTGGTTAAGATAACTTGGTGGTTAAAATACCTTTAGACGTGTGCGTGGGATGAAATTGTGTTCATCTGTGGACAAGCTTGAAACCCTCCAGGTGTGTATGTGTGTGTGTGTGTGTTGGTATGGTGTGCAAACGAACGTGAACAGCAATGGTGATCAGTTGGGTTCTGCATAAGAACCCTGGACCGAAAAGGTTTAGTGTTTTGCTGCGTTGAAGCACCCTGAACAATTTGCTAAACATAAGGACCTACTTGTACATGCGCTCCCAATCACTCATGCTGCACACCAGTGCAGAACAGCATCCTTTCCTAATCTATGCCAATAGTACCAACTCTATCTGCGTCATTGCATCTGTTATTCTGTGCGCACAGGAAACAGCCTTCACCTTCCGAAGAGAGGCCCGGCGATTGAGGCAAAAATTATGGTGGAAGGTACGCGATTGGTGTCAAGAGATGCAATAATGACTTGATGTGTTTTGTACAGTGTTGTACGCCTCTGCTCTTTTATTAACGTTCCTGTCTATCTGAGCACATACATGATGGGACAAGGAAAGACAGAAAACCACTCAGGCAGTGAAAACCACTCCCCGTATACATTAATGAAAAGGAAGGCACTTTAATATTGAGTACTGTAGGACCCCTTTACCTTAGCAGATAATACAAGGCTTTGTCAGATAGGCAGGGCCAATAAAGTACCAGAAAGAGATCATAAGTCACAGAGAGATTGGAGTACCAGGCTCTAAAAGAAGTAGAAGCGTCAGGCACAGAACCTGCAGAACTAAGCTACGGGGTAACAGACCACCCATTGCGGCCATTCCCAACGAAACCATTCCCAACCACGAAAATATATCACTCAGCTAGAACTACGGCACTAAATGTGCTGCGTGGTCTACCACTCAGATAGCCTGACCTTGACACGTTTCATTGTTTCTGCAAACATGTTTCCTTCCCTCCAGTTCCCTCCCTAATTTTGTTGCAGAATGCCAAGATGTGGGCCACCGCTTTCCTTCCCTCCTGTTCCCTCCCTTGTGGGTTATCACTTTCCTTCCCTTCTGTTCCCTCCCTAATTTTGTTGCAGAATGCCAAGATGTGGGCCATCATAGGCGTAGTAGTCGCGCTCTTAGTTTACTTCATCCTGGCGGCCAGCTGCGGGGCCACACTGAGGAATTGCTGAGCGATGCTGGGGAATTTGGCAGCATTCTTGTACTAACTGTATAATAACGCAACGTAACATGTGTGTGAGTGGAAGTTTTTTGCTGATCAATTGTGAGTAAATACGGGATGCTATGCATCTACGTCATGCCATAAAAAAATTTGTGTTGTTCTGTCACAGTGAAATTCACGGCGAGAAGAGAGTTTTTTTACAAGCATTATCAACAATTTTTTGTGCTTTCAGAAAGCATTTGTACTATTATTGCATTTAGAAGAAGGTCAACGCTGGATTGGGTGTAATTACTCAAGTTTACAATCGCAACAATATCCAGCCTTTACAGCATACCGTGCTGTTGTTTGTGGGAGCAACTTGGGTCAGCAATGTCGTGAATAAATCCAATTAATAAAAATAAAGGGTTGAGAGCAAGTAACACATGAGCTTTACGTCCGCTAACATACAGCAAAACATCAATGGCACAGAGCTGGTATTTTAAGTCTCTGAATTTAATCGGAAAGCACCATCCCAGAGATCTCAGCATTCTCCATCGTGACATTTACCTTATCGAGATCAAGTACTGTGAGGACACTAGATTGCAGAACCAGCTGAGCGCTGCGCAGGAACAGCATAAAGGCCTCTGCTCCATCCTTCAAGGAACCGCCGTTATTCTCCAAACCATCCTTTTGGGAGTGCGTGGCACCATATACAACAATCACACGCTGGAGCCTTTTAAGGAGCTGGGTCTTGAATCTCAAAGAGTTAAGAAACTTGCTTCCAAGCTTCATGATGATAATGGCGTATTACATAGGTCCAGGGAAGATAGCAAAATCCCTACTACGAGGTTGAAACGAAACTGAAAGTTGATAAAGAAAAGGGAAGCAAGAGAGGCAGGCTGGAAGCGATAACAGAAAATAGGGGGGACAACCAAGGTGATGAGAAGAAGGGCAAAACGTGTACGAGAAGGTTAAGCACGGAAAAGAAAGAAGGAAGGAAAGCCTGCATACTTAGGTGTCTACTACGTAAAAACAAGGTTTAGGAGGACATGGCTAATACTACTACAAAGTGAAAGCGCAACGGGCTGATCTAGCTACACCACCGCGAGGCACTCAACAAAAAAACTAGGGAAGCTAACAGTTAGCCAGGATAAAAGCAGCTAAGCCATTGTTATGACTGGTGCGCCAAAGCCAAACTCCAACACAACCCAAAGAGAAGAGAGGGTTCCCCTACAGAAAAACGCAGCTGCACCAACAGGTCACTCTCAGCATTATGAACCCATACTAGGGAGACACGAAAGGAGTACCGTGAACTAAAGGTTTAAATAATAAGAGGCGGGTTGCTCTACTAAGAGCCGAGAGCAAGGGGAAGCTGGCCAACCTATACCTAGATCAAGGCGGTAGCCTAGACACGCTAGGGAGGGAGCTGCAGTGAAACAGCCAAGGAGTTGTTTGGCCTAGCATACAAAAAGGGGTGAGCCTGGCCTAGGTCAGAAAAACTGGAGACATACCTTGGCAGGCTGCAAAGTCTTTTATGGCTGCGTCATGTTCATTCTGCCAATTACGCTACAAAACTTGTCCATATCAGACGTGCCCTTTCCAGCATTGCTATAAACTCTGGAGACACATCCAACAATAACATCGCCTTCCCCATCCTCCACCCACCAGAGAAAAAATGGTCAAACAGGATTACAATAGCATATCTAGGTTTTCTCAATGCAAATTGAGAGGTCTGCATAGAAGCCTGCACGACGTGCAGAACACTATCCGCCTACACAAACCAGAAAAAATGGTACTCACGACGATACAAAGCTTAGCAACCTAAGTAACCAAGACTGGATGGATAATTTCCTCAAAAACTATTAAGTGGTGGCAAGCTCCCTCGCCTAATGGCCAGGGCCTCCTCAGGTATCAAACAGGATGCAGTCTTATCGACCCAGGCTAGAAATTTATTGCTAAAAAAGAAAACAGCAGAATTATCACCATCAAGGTGCATACAACCAACACCCCAATACTTTTAAAAGCCCCGTACTGGCCACCAGAAGTGAGCCTCAAGATTCAGATGCTCGACCTGAGATGCAAGGCAGAATTATGAGATCCAAGCTGAGCAACCATGCCTCCCTTTCCTTATCGGAGACATGAATGCCACATACCACACAAAGGATAGAAACAGTGAGACAGTGTACAAAGCGGCTGAGATGAACAGGTCCTTTTTGGCAGGTCTGTCCCTTGCGCCCCTAGGCAACCAGAATCCTTTGCTCCCGAGGCCTTGGACACATAAAATCTGCACTTCAGACAGCAACACCGGTAACACACAAGGCAGGATGATGCTGTCCTCTCACCTGTATCCAGTGTGTGTGTGTGTGTGTGTGTGTGTGTGTGTGTGTTGCCAAAAAATGCAATGAAGGCTTCACAAAGGGTTACGGGTAGATCAGCGACCACCGTCCTTGCCTTCTTAAACCAATATTTGACCTAGGAATACACATCCAGACTCTTGATTGAGAGAAGACAAACACAGAGTTGAACATGCTATGAAGTAACCCCCTCCCTTAATCATGCTGGCTGTGTCATCACTACCAGCGGAGTCTTTTTCTTTTCTTCGAAAATGCTGGACCAAAAATAATTTCAACGCTCCATCGATGACCCCGTGAACCTAGCATGCCACCTTCATACCTCTGCACTGGCCGCACTCGCACCTGTCCACTCAGAGGCGGTAAAAATTGTACAGAATCTAGAAAAAGATAATGCTTTGGATACAAAAAAGGATTGAGCACATTCAAGGCCAGCCACTAAGGCAATAGTAAAGCAACCAGCAAAAGCAATAACGGACCTACTTCAGTGCTGCCTAAGAGCCCACCCTCTCTACTTGCACTACACAGACAGCTGTCAAAAGGGAAAGAACTATTTTTGTCCAAACAGACAAGACGTAAAAAAACGCTTGAAGCTCTCAAATGTGATCAAGGACGTCAGATGCATCATCATACACCTAGGGAACCAATTAATTGGTAGTACAAACGCTATGGAGGATCGAGTTTCTCTCAAAATCAAGCCCACCCAAACTGTTGTACAATGGCAACCTCTATATAGTCACTTCTGACCAAAGACAGAATAATTATAGAACAGCTCCGCACTCTCAAAACTACCTTGACTAAAGGACAAATTCGTGCTGCAGATTGTAATCATTGTAAAGAAATGAAGCAAAAAACATGCAAAAGGCAGCAAAGACTTCTCAGCAAACAACGCAAGCGCACACACGCTGAGATTTTTGGAGACACAAACTCCCAGAGATCTGGACTCCAAGCCCTCAAAGACCCCTGCAAGTCTTCAAGTTCACGTGCTATAGAGATGGATTCCGCAAACGCGGCAAGCATTATTACCCAGCACACGATCTCAATGCTATCAGCTGTTAGCCCCCATAAAGGCACATACCTGCCCACAGGAGCACCACGCACGGTGCTACCCGCGTGATTCAGGAAGCAGCATTGATAAATTTGGATTGGAAACACCCGTGACCCGAGCAGAAAACTTATGAGTTCAGTGTGAAACACCTGAACTCAGGTTCTTGAAGTGTAGCATGAAGTGAGATGATCTCACTTTCTGGTTTCCTCAGGTTTCTGCTTCCCTTCTCCATTCTTTTTATCCCTTGGTAACAATGAGAGAGCCCTATGCATCTCACAATGCAAGCGGAATAGAACCAAGGTAAGAAGATTTGCGCATGGCTCCATGATTTGGAACATCAACAATTATGTATCTTTTTGAACTGGCTGGTTCAATTGAAATCAAGGCTAGCAGTCAAACGCCTGAAGGCCGTTGCCCATTGTGATCCTAATCAAATAAGAAAATTGAATGTGGTATGTAGGGTAGGGCGCAGATTACATAACATGCTAGCATGTCCTTATGTGCTAATGGTGGAGGAATATTTTTGGCCTGGTACCAAAGTGGCTCCTTTTCCTTTATGCGGGGAGTATTTTTAAACTGCCTGCGGAGTTTTTTTCCCCTCTAGGGTTTAGGTCTGTGAAACCAGTGTTCGCTATCGGGGTGCGTGATGAGCAAAAGAAGACCAGACAAACAACGCGCAAGACAATAAACTGCTGAGCTCTAACCCAGTTGTAGGTGAGGAAGCGAAGAAGTTATAAAGAGCAGCGTTTGTCAGATCACCTACAAAACAACCTTGAAAAAAACGGCAACCAAGCTCACACTGCACTGTTTGCCAAAACCAATGAATTGAAATCAGCAGCTGTCGAAGGGGGGTATTAATCTGTCCTTCATAATTACAAGCCTCTTAATTTACAAGCAGCGCTGAATATCTCCTCGAGACTTAGATTGGTGTTGAAATTACAGTAACCTCCTGGGTGAGAGTAAGCAGAATCACACACACACACACGCGCACACACACATGCACACACACACACACGCACACACACACGCACACACGCACACACGCACGCACACACGCACGCGCG
>Ga0307951_1001898_pt1 | contig 12932 bp, 10 predicted proteins | sample OrgLakmetagen374_FD_201842 | JGI IMG/M metagenome (GOLD analysis project Ga0307951, IMG submission 201842) | Saline water microbial communities from Organic Lake, Antarctica - #374 | ecosystem: Environmental > Aquatic > Non-marine Saline and Alkaline > Saline | place: Antarctica: Organic Lake... | reverse complement strand
ACACACACACACATACACATATACACACATACACACATACACACATACACATACACACACGCACACATACACAAACACACGTGCAGTTCCAGCAATTCGCTTGAACAAGATGGTGATCCAGCCCACTTGTAGTGACTACACGCATACATGCAAACAACGTATGCACACAGATCCAAGTACATACGCTCTCATCGGACTTTAACAAAGCCACACGCATCATCTCCGTGCCAATGCCTAGTGCTTTACCCAAGGGAAAGCTGCTGCTGAGGCGGGTGTTTGCAGGCATCAACGCCTCAGACATTAATTATACGGTGGGCAGGTGCGCATTTGAAATTTTCTGGATGCTTGGAGGTTGCTGCGAATGCTTTTGATTCCTGGCGCCCTTCGCTAAAACGTACATCACAATGGCAGAGTGTTGCCATCACAGACGTCTTTCTTTCTATGTTTATTTTAGTCTATGATGTCCCAATGTCGGGATTTGAGGTTACATGAGCAACCGTGTCTGTGTCTGATCAATCCAGTAGGTTTGAGGCTAAGTATGAGCGATCCTATTTGTGTCGGTCACCTCATAAAGTTTTGAAGCTACATTAGCTTTTGATTTCGTGTATGGTCATTTTTGCGGCGCAGGTACCACGGCAGTCTTGCAGAAGCACAGTCTAGCTTGCCTTACGACTGTGGCTTTGAGAGCGTGAGCATTGTGGCAGCAGTCGGCCCGGGTGTGCAAGGAGGCTTTTGTGTAGGTGTGTGGGCCAGGGCCTCTTTTTATTTTGCTGCGTGCTGCTTTGTTGTTTAAGTGCAACAAACCGACGCTCATTCTCATTTCGATTGTTTGTGCTGCCTTTTTGAACGACTGGATTCAGATGCAGGTACCTTCTCTTGCTGCTGTTGCGTAATATAGCATATAGCATGCAATTTGTGTATCCGTTCTGTATGTCGTGCGCACTCTGTGCACTGCACACGACACATTTATAATAACGCAAGTGCAATCTATACGACCGTGCTCTCATAGGGGACCCTGTGGCAACCCTCTCTTATGATGGGTTTGCAGAGTACGGGCTAGCAAGTGCGAGCCAGGCACTGCAGGTAAGGGTGAGGATGTGCGAGTGAAGAGGGGTTGTATGTTTGTGAGTTTGTGTGCGCGTGTGTTGGACACGTGCTTGCTTAATTAGAGTAATAAATAAGCCAGCATGGCGTGAGAGCCTCAAAATCTGTTGCTAGAATTCCTTTGGAGTGACTCACAACCAATCGGCCTGCTTTCTTGGTAGGCGTTTCCGCATCGACTGTCGTGTGTATGTGTGTGTATGTGTGTATAAGTGTGTATATGTGGATGTGTGTGTTTATTTGTGTGTGCTGTCGTGTCTGTGTCACGTACTGTGCCTGCCTTATTATGTGTTGTTTTGTGCTAACAGCTTTTAGGTCCTACTTGATTCATAGGTGCACCACACACTGCATTGCACAGGTGCCTCGTGCCTGCCCTGAAATGGTAGCCTTGCTTACCTCTGGCCTGACTGCCTCCATAGGTGGGTAATCCTGTTAATGGTGCCCATGTGTCCATGTACCTGAGTGTGTTTATTTGTGTGTGTGTGTGCTTGTGGTTACGCTTTTGTGTGTGGACACCTTGTTCTTGCCCTCTTGTGGCTATTAATTTTCCAACTGCTTTTCCCACTTGGTCGGAGGTAGTGGCAGAGAGAAGGCAGAATGCCAAGTCGTGATCAAAAAGCATCCCATTGTTTGTGTGGATGCACGGCTCTTGCTTACGCAAAGCGTTATTGGCTCGTGAGGCCCGAACAAGCGCGTGTGTTGTAGGCCCTGTGTGTGTTGTAGGCCCTTATAACGACAGCAGCCCCGACTGAAGCCTGAGGCTGCACATATAATAAGAACCTGTTATTGCGTATGCAGGTGCTGCATACAGCACAACTCAATGCAATAGGTGTCCAATGCCATATGATGTGGTCTCACATCGTTGACAGTTTGGCAGATCAGCATGACGTGTTCCAAGCATTTTAAATTAGCCTCGGACCCGTTGCAAACTGTTCCCCAATAGATGGCAGGCAATCTGGAAAAATAGGGGGGACAGTATTGTGGCATTTCTGATAAGCCTCACACCCATCTTGCACTGCAGCCCTGAAGTGTGTGGGTGTGTGGGTGTGTGGGTGTGTGGGAGTGGAAAAAAAGGGGGGACAGTAATGTGGCATTGCTGATAAGCCTCATACCCATCTTGCACTGCAGCCCTGAAGTGTGTGGGTGTGTGGGTGTGTGGGTGTGGGAGTGAAAAAAAAGGGGGGACAGTATTGTGGCATTGCTGACAAGCCTCACACCCATCTTGCACTGCAGCCCTGAAGGAGGCGGGCCACATGAAGAAGGGAGACACAGTGCTCGTAACCGCTGCAGCTGGAGGGACTGGCCAATTTGCAGTCCAGCTAGCGAAATTGGCGGGGTGTCATGTGGTGCGTTATGAGTGAGCTGGAGCATTTAAGTTGTGAGAGGGCAAGATTTAGGATTGGAGGAATTTTTGTGCCCTGATCGGCTTGTCCAGTGTCCCGGACTTCTGTGTCAGGCATACATGAGCAGATTTTATTCTTTTAGCTGGGCCTTTCCCTTGTCATCTCGGACGGCCTTATTGAGAGCTCGAATTTTTTGGCTGCTGTTCCTATATAAAATAAGTACTAAATTTTTGTCGTTCTTGGAAAAGGGCAGGACTCAGGCACTGAATCTATAGAGGGAATATTCGACGGCGATGCTGTGCACTATTATCAATTACTGCATTATCAACAGGGGATATTCGACGGCGATACTGTGCATTATTGCCGCCCTGTTGCTACAGGTGGCAACAGCGGGGGGGCCTGACAAGGTTGTCATGTTGAAACGGCTGGGCGTCGATCGCGTGGTGGACTACAAGCAGGAGTCACTCAAAGTAAGTGAGTGCGTGGAAGACAACAAAAGCAGGAGGGAGCACTCGTGGGTTGTTTGTCTTCTGTGAGGTGGACTAGAAGTTGGGTCGAGACAAGTTCGTGATAGGTGGGTGAAGTGGCTTGTGGGGTGTAAACGTTTTATATGTGTTGTGTGTGTGTGTGTAGGTGTGTGTGTGTGTGTGTGTGTGTGTGTGTGTGTAGGTGTGTGTGTGTGTGTGTGTAGGTGTAGGAGTGTGTGTGTTTGTGTTTGCATGCGTGTATCAGAGGAAGTCTTTGCTTTCTTATTGCCACTGGAGGCTATTTCACTCTTTACATCTTTTAAGCAACTGCACTGAAGGTTTTTACAGCCTTAGATGTTTCTTTGATGAACTGCAGATTGCAAGTACTACCAACGCCGCTTGGTTCCCTGCAAGGCAAAATCTAAATTGTTCCACTCATAGCGCTTGCTGCAGCCTGCACAACTGCATCCCTGTACATTCATCCTGCTCTCAAAGAATGCAGAGATCACCCATGCAGGTGGGAAAACTTGGGAATACTCAAAACAAGTGCTTCAAGCATGCCCTTGCCACCTGCAATGCCTTAAAACCAGGGAGCGACAGGAAAGGAAAGCACACTTTCACAATGCCCTTGCTCCTTCACTCACCTGCAGGATGTCCTCAAAGCAGAGTACCCTAAAGGCGTAGATGTCATATATGAGTCTGTCGGGGGTGACATGTTCAGCGCAGCTGTGAATGCGCTCGCGCCTAGAGGTCGCCTAGTTATCATTGGCATGATGAGTGCATACCAGGTGTGTGATCCTGCGTTTAGCGTAATACAGACAGTATGGGCTTAGATTAGGCCTGCAACTATCTTCCCCCTTCTTGCCTCATTTTCTTCCCAGTTTTCTTTCCCCCCTGTTCCCGAGATGTCGCTGCAGATGTCTCTTTTGATGTCTCCCATTCCTTTTGCGGTGGAGGAGATTTACAGAACCCGGTGCCCAAGCGGTGCCTTATCCTCATTGTGTGTGGGAAGTGGTTGTGACTGCCTGCATATTTTTTATTTACCTACCAGGTATAACAAAACCTGATTAATGACCCAGAGGATTCTGTGCATCAGGAATCCAAGGGGACAGTGCTTGGTTAAAAGCATGCACACCAATTAATATCTTACCCAGATTATGATGCCAGGTGTGTGTTTTTGTTTTGTGTATGTGTGTGTTTGTGTGTGTATGCGTTTGTGTTTGATTGTGTGTGTGTGTGCGTGTGTGTGTTCCCATAAAAATCACTAAAAATGCTTTGATGTGTCATGCTGTTCTTGAAAAGGTGCCAGCACTGTGTGAAGACGATTGCACTGAATTGTAAACCAAGTGCACTGCCAAACACATGAGTGTGTCAGAGCGTCAGCGGGTGTTTAGACCAGGCCATGATTGAGTCCAAGTAAGAAAGATGATTGAATCCAAGTAAGAAAGAGGCACGGCATCTGTCCACCTATAACCAATCTGTGTAACACTCAGCACGTACGACAGCATGCGCCGCATTATCTGCACACCTTTGCATCGTTTTGATGCATGTAGGACGGATGGCCCCGCTCTCAGCACCCTGGCTTGCCAGAGAAGCTGCTCTGGAAGAGCGCAACAATGGTAGGTCAAGTGAGCAAAACAAGCTGTCAAACCTTTATGCTTCACTGTGCAGCTAACAACCCTGTGCAATGTAGGGTTAGTACAAGCTGTATCCTCATTCTGCTGTGTGGGAGTGTAAAGTGACGCCCGTATATTATAATTTTGTTGCTCTCTGCCTCAAAGGCTCAAGAACGCTTCTCACCACAAATTCATCTATAGCCTGTTCCTGCACTGAAGTGTGCTTTTGTCGTACAATCCTCCTCTCACACACAGGTGGGATTTTTCCTGTTACGCTATGCACAGCACTTAAATTCGCACCTGGCGCAGCTGATAACTCTCACGGAGTCTGGACAACTGCAGGTGTGAAAAAAGACGTTCCTTCTAAATTGCTTTAAGTCCGTTCAATTATAACCCCTACTCATTCAACCACCAGATAGCATGCTATTGCACGTAAGTGCGCGTGCACGGGCACGTGCACATACATGTATCCATACACGCATGTGAGCACGCAAATGCTCACGCGCACGATGGCTCAAAAACAATGCAGTGGCAAACGCAGTGGCTTTGTTAAATTTTCAAATGCAAGCAACGCTGGTTCCACTTGTCCTGCAATTGTAAACTATTTTCCACTTGTGTATCAAGAATATGCAAGAGGATATGAGGATAGTGTGATAGCTAACGGCAGCTGAAAGGCTTAGTGGCCCTTGGTCAGGCCATTCTCTTGGGTCGCAGGTTTCAATCCGCCCGCGGATTTCATGTGTCGTTGCTTGGTGTGATATTTCCGCTTGCATGTAATCCTCTAATGGGAAAGGCTGTATTGTCATCACTAGCACAGTCAAAATTGAGAGAAGTGAGTGTGTGTGGACGCGACTGCAGGTCATGGTTGATCCGAAGAGGTTCGACGGAATTGAAGCTATCCCATCTGCTGTGGACCATTTGAACTCTGGCAAGAGCATTGGCAAGGTATGACACTACCTAGATAACCAGCTCCTGGAAAATAAGCTTTTCAGGCAGTGTGAGAAAGGAAAGTGATCCTCCACATGCCTCACACACACACACACACACACACACACACACACAAACACATACACACACACTCACTTACACACACACACACACACACACACACACACACACACCAGAAATAGAAAGCTACCATGGAATCATTATCGAGGAATAGTGGTATCCATCGTAGCGTACAAAAAACGCCCAAGTGAAAAATCAAGAACTGGTGTAGTAGTTTTAGAAATCCCAGGAAAACAACCAATATTTTCTCGTCCATGTGCACTGCACGCCTCCAGCCTTACTTTCTCTTCCTGCTTTTTGTTCCTGCAGGTGGTTGTCCAGCTTGCACATCCTCCGACCAAAGAAACCAGGAGCAAACTGTAGGGTAAACGAGGAGCAAACTGTAGGGTTAAACTAGGAGCAAACTGTAGGGTTATTAGGATGCTTAGTCTCGTGTCCAGAGGTTTCGTGATCTCTGTTTGTGCTTTCTAACCCCCAATTGCTAAGATGGATTGGAGCGGGCTTGAACGTGGCTTGATGAGTGTGTTTTATGTTTATCTCAATAGCAACCTTGCTAGAAAAGTAGAATCATGTACATATTATGTCCAGCCAGGTAGTCAGTTCTAGTAGCATATACTGATTGTTCTTCGCACTTCCCCGTCGTCTTCTGATTTTAAGACGGAGCTTTGTTTCTACTTTTGTCAATCTTTTACTGTTTCTACCCCGGTATTGGCGTACTTTGTACTTTATTGCCTTGAACTGTACAATTTTTCTTTCATCTGCACTTGATTATATCAAACAAACAAAATGGATCTCGCTCCGCGCCAGCACATGATGAAACCTTGAAGAACGGTAGGTACCCTACCTCACAGCATGCCACCCTTTCTACAAATTTGGAACAGCTGTATGATCCTGATCAGAGAGGAAATTTCAATGGAAGCCAGCAATGAGCGCCGTAACGGTACGTTCAGTAGTACAACTGTAACAGCAGTAAGCCTAATTACGATGGATGTGTCTAATTCCCATCAACTCTTTTCTATTCTTACTAGGTGTGATACATCGCATGAGTGCCTCTGAGGTATCTGCCATTTTAGAACTTTTTGACCCATTCTGTCCAATCGTAAATATTTTCCCCAATGATGCCCCCCTCGATTTCCTATTAATAAGAGCAGACTTTAATTCTCCTCTTCCTTGTTCATCAAATAATTAATTCTAGTTACCAACTAATGCGTGGTAAATAACGGTGGTTGCTGGCTTTGGATATAAGCATGCTATAAGCGTGCTGTAAATGGTTCGATTTTGAATGTTGTTTGTTGGCGATGCCGATATTATAACAACAGTTGTAAGTAACATTTTACCGATGTCATTAAGAAACTGATGAAGCCCATGCAAGCAACAGTATTATGCAAGCATCCTGCATCCCCCATCATGTTCGAGGCAGACAACTTCACTCACCACGTCCCTCCTACATTCTCCTATGAAGACTGCGGGCTCCTAAATCACCGGTATGCAAGCAGCGCTCTTTTACGTCAGCTCCTAGGAGTTCAGCATCTTCCTAACACATTGCCGGAACACCTCACACATAGGGTTAACCATCTGATAGCTCAATTTTGTCCCACGTTCTACCTTGATGTGAAGGTGTGTGCACGCGTGGCGGAGAGCACTAAGCACAGGAACAGACTAGTCACAGACCGAGCAAGCATGTCGGTTCATAATTAGATGTTCATTGGAAACCCCACCAGTGATCAACGGCAACCATTGTAATATGGGCAAACACACGCTACAGGAGTCATATTCACCCTGTAGCGTGGAGTGGTTTCTGTCTCGCGCTACGCTTGTGGAACGAGGCAAAGAAGGGTCGCCCTGTAGGGCGTATTATTCTAAAGGTTACTTTTCAAATCAGGAGGAACTTTTGAGTAAGTGTGGTAAGGGCCTGCTCAAGCAGTAGAACACGCCTGAAGCAACATGCTTGAGTAGGTTTTTTGTCGATTAATCTGGTCACCCTGAGTAAACTAACCTGACAGTCCCCTCTTCTCTCTCTCCCTCTGCAGCTGTGAGTGCGCGACTGAAAGGAGCGGGAGGCGGGGAGGCAAGGAATTTGGCCCTGTGGTTGGATGAGGAAGACTGTCACGGCCCTGACCCAGCCCACATTGACAGCGTGCCAGTCTACGCTCATGTCAAGGTAGGTGAGCAGTATGCAGGAATTGACACGCTGCTGTGAGACCGTCTGCACCCTGCCTTTGCTGCAGAGTGGGTAACTACCTGCCTTGAGCGTGTACATGCAGGCAGTGTGTGACCGGGAGACCGAGATCCCTGAAGCCCTTGAGATCAACTACATCTGTTTGTTTGCGTACAATGGCGCATACCCACTTTTTGGATTCACGTGCTGTCCTGCCGGTTACCATCAAGGAGGTGATGCGCCCAAGTCTGTCCTGCACCCTGTTTTCACCTGCATTGTGAACTGTTGCTTAAAAGGGAGCTGACAGTTAGATGCCATCTTGTTCTCTTTGTAATCCACGTTTATCAGTTTGCTTGTCCTTGCCAGATTTTGAGCACTGCACGGTACGCTTGAGCATGGACGGAACTTTAATGGGAGTTTGGTGAGTGCGTGCGCCTCTTGCATTTGGTTCTTGAAGGGCAATACATAGATCTGCAACAGGAATCAGGAATGTGGTGATTGTCCGTCACGGCAGTCACAAATTTACAAGAACCACCATCACATAACAAGCCATACACTTGTATGGAATTTGCAGTGTTGTTGTACAAGGTTTTGAGCATGTCAAATTTCAGCGGTGCCAGGCGGATATCTTAAGAGTCATCCGTGGATGCATGAAATGACTGGCAGTGACCGATTTGACAAATATTGTGTCCGGACAATTCCACAGGTACAACGCACACAGGAACCGAGAGGGAGAGTGGGTGGAGGCTAAAGATGTAGCGCGCAATGAAGCAGGGAAAATAAAGGCTTTTGTAGCAAGGAATGGGCACGGCATGTATCCATCAGCTGGGACAGTGTACCGAATCTTTTGTGAGTTGTTGTTTACTCAAGGTTGCAGATCCTAAAACGTTTTTGCTGAGCCTCTGTTTGTCAAACTCGGTCTCACACAGGTGCTGCCAACGACTTCACTAGTGAGGATGGCAGAGTGTGGAACCCTGAACGTGTTGTCAGAATGTGTGGCTTGGTGGGTTGGCATTTCTTTCTGTGATATAAAGTTGTGGGTTGGTGGTTGGTGGTTTTGCGTTTCTGGTTAGTAAAGACTACAATTACATTGGACAGGTCCACCAATTGAGAGCAGTTGTTCGCACTGCTGAAGCTGTTGTTAACACTCTTGTTTTGGTGAAAGGAAATTTAGGCTTGTTTTGAGCACCATTGGCTTTTGCGTCACATTTATGCATACTTACGCTGTAACAGCTAGGATGTGTGATGCTTCTAAGCAATTTCTGCCAAACTCTGCCGTCGATGTTGACAGGACCATGGGACTCGGCTTGCTGCTTGCACTTCACGTGGGTGCAAACTGCAAAGTGGAGGGGTGAAAGCAGGGGTTTGCGTGGACTCTTCAGTGCACAACGCTCCTGAAGTTATAGAAGACTTTTCTCCCTGGCAAAGATGGAAAGGTAAGAGGTGTAGCGCCCCAGTCTTGGTAGCTTTTAGCGTTTGTAATCTAGTCTATCACATTGCATCAGAGTCCATTGACTTGTTTGCGAGAGCTGCTTGCAATCATCCTCATCTATATCAGCCCCCATTGGTACGTGTATTTACGCACCTGTCCGCTTGAAATCATTTCTACATGAAAATTAGCAACCTTCCCCCCAATTACCATTTCTAGTTTGCATACATGGGTGAAATATGTAATGTGTATCTAGGGTTGGCCAGGACCATATATGGGGTGTATATGCGGCTTTTTGGGCGGGGAAATCACCAAATATACGGTCATAGACAGTTATGTATACAATATATCTTCCAGAAGTAATATACATATGACAACCTTCATGGACGGTTTGAACCTTCCCTTTTCCCCAAATAAAGCTGGATAAGGCAAGCATTTGCTTCATGTGTTCATATGTGGCACAACTTCTGATGTTTCCTCCTTTGTTTTTTCCTCCTGTTCTTTCTATCTCTCTGTGCCTTTTACAGGAAGGTTTGGGACTAGCATTAATCCCCCTCTACAATGCTGGTATTTTGCTGCGGAGCCTCCAGTTAGCCGTACATTCTGTCAGGTAGTCATAAGCTCCAGGTTGCTTTGTTGCCCTTCTTGTCGTATGACAGAAAAATTGCACCATGTCATACCTTTTCTAAATTAGATGCAGCATTGAATTTTGCTGCTTTATGCTTGCACATTTCCATCTTTTTTTTTTTAAGAAATTTCAAACTAGTAAGAATTGTGTGCCTTTAATCCAGACTTGAATCTAGCTTTACATACTATGCTCCTTGTTTTCCATTGCCCTTCAGAACCAAGGTCAAGATTCTACCGTAACTCCATCCTGCTAAACTTCACTTACTTGACACAAAAATGTCTTGCAGCGGCTATTTCTGCCCTTGGCAAAGGGTGTGGATTCAATACCACCTCCATCAAGCAGGGAAAGCGGGTAAGGTGCACCAAACAGTTCAAAGGGAAATGAAGTGGCTTGCACCCTTATGTGGATCTGGTGCAAACCCTTGGCTTTGGACCTGTCCACGGGCTGAGATCATCTGAATATCAGACTGCGTCATAAGTTTGGGCTCCTAACAAGTGGCAAACTTTGCACACATTTTAATACAGCTTTTTGTGCAGTGTTGTTTCAACTCTTGCAGTGCATTCAATCCGTCTGTTTTTTCATCTATGCAGGCAACAAGGCAGGGGAAAAGTGGTACGGCACATCAGCAAGGTACGTACATTTGGCTTCAATTCAAACCTGTAAGCTCAAGTACACGTGTTAAATCTACGAAATCCTGATTGTTTCGCTAAGAGGGTCTCTCTCTCTCTCATTCTCTCTCTCTCTCTCTCTCTCTCTCTCTCTCTCTCTCTCTCTCTTTGTTGCTCTTAACTTGCACAAACCGAACAGCAAAAATGAATTGTATGTACATTTATACCGCAGGACGGCTCAGGCCGGACTTGTGACACTGTGGCAGTGCCTCCTTGCCGACAGCTTGGTAATTATGAGCCAGCAGGAGGCAAGTCCGATCAAACCGCTTGCACGTCCAATCCTCCTGTGGCAGTTATGCCTATGACTCGTAAAGCATGATGGAAGTGGATATTCGGTAGGGTCTGAAATGCAAAGAAACATGCTTTGTTTGCTGCAAGCTGTAAGAGAGTTTTTTGTTTGCTAGGTAAGATGCACAGCCATAGGAAAGTACTCATCATCTGGCTGATTGAAATTTTGCTACCCTTGCTGCCACTTTGCCGGCTTGCAAGAAAGCAACACCGCAATCAAATGGCCTTTTGCTACTTGCCTTTTTGATGCGCGCGCACGTACATAAAGATTCTAACTTAAACTGTTGAACGAGTTTGACACATCCCAACTGCACTATGGAGTACTTTTCGCCAGCAGCTGACCAGCACCTGGCTGAGCATGCTGATAACTTTCAGTCTAGGCTTCAAGACACAGCAGGTGAGTGGATGGTCGTACGATATTGCTCTGCTGGTAGCAACACACACAGCACACAGGCGTTGATTGCTTTACCATGCGAAAAGGGTGACCACCAGCTCCTCTCCACGCCCTAATCATTCTGTGCTAATAAGTCTTTGAGTGACGTAGCCAGGGGTGATGCGTACGCATGCTGATAGACAAGCCACAATCTGACAATACAAGCAAGCAGAATGCATCCCTTGGTTGGGGCGTTTAACACCTAAAGCAGGTCTACAGCCAGCAGCTGGGAAAAAGAAAGAAAGAAAATGTGCGGTGCCCACTGGCAGTAAACGTGTTATAAGCAGCTAATGTGTTTGTGCCTTTCCGTCTTACAGCGAGGATCTGTCAGGCGCCTTTGCCTATTGCCGGGTCATTTTGGTCTGGTTGCGCCAACAGGTATCGTTTATAGAGCCATACAATACATCCACTGCACAGCCTTAATAAATGGTAATCATGAAAAAACTAAGGGTGTATGCCATAAGGCCCGCTACGGCATTAGATATCATACCAGATGCGGCATCAAACGCAGCCCTTTTGAAGGTAGCAAATCATTGTCACAGCACGTTGTTCTGTGTAAAGAAGTCCCATCCCTTAAAATCCTTTGGTTGAGTACAGCATTGGTCATTCTTCGCTTCTTTGTATCATGTTCAGCTGTGCAACACAACTCAATTTTGCAACTTCCGTTTCCTTGTTTGATCCTATCCTCTACAGACTTGTGCTTTTTATCTTGAGCAGACAAAAATCTGACAGTTTTTCTCATCAGATATCAGTTAGAGTAGACCGTTCTAATTATAATCGATTTATTGATAGAGTCTAATTGATGAGGCAGTCACACAAAGGCACATGTTATAAACAATTTTCTAAAATTTTCAATTGATTATGCCAAAACTACCGGTACCAGTTATTCTGCTGTGCCTTTAAGAGGTGTAAAACAAGGCCGTCCTTTATCCCCTCTCCTCTTTTCCCTTTTTCATCAATGATGTGGCTGATGACCTGACCCTGTAAGTGACAGCTAATGACCCAGCCCATTTGCAGAAAATGTTGAGACGTCTGGAATCGTAAGCTGCCAGGAAAGGACTTACAGTCAATGTGCATATATCCTACATAGTTAATGCGTACCGAAATTTTGCAGTTCCTGTTATACGCTTATACAATCAGGAGCTTGAAGAGAGAGATTATTTTACCTACCTGGGAATGATATTTGACAAGAACATGAACTCACACCATGCTGTGCCCCATGCTTTGAGGCCTTTTAATGCAGCAATACGCAGAGTGAAAGATTTTGGTTTTGACAAAATGATTTGGACAGACCTCATGCGATGTTGTGACTTCTCAAGACATATGCGTTGTCAGCTGGCAGCCATGTATGCCAGTCAAATTTGGTCTACGCAATTTCTGGAGCATGACAATGTTTTCAGCAATCCTTTGCAGGTCGCACACATGGCGTTTTTAAATGCTATGATCACTTTGCGCGATGTGATGAAAGCAGATATTGCCCTTGGGAATTCTGGTGTTTCTCCACGGAGGACTCGCGACGCTGTGGCCCCTACTGCTTTGGTGGGGGAGACTCACGGCACTTCGGGCCAATGTGTCTCCTTTTCATGATTGATGTAGGGAATGTTTTGCTGCCTGCGTAGTTTTTCTTTTTCTTTCCTACTGCTTAAACCTTTGCGCTGTCTGCTGGTCTGTATGGCTGTCAAATCTGGGCTACTCCTTACCTCTCTTACACTGCTTCTTGCCGCACTTCTGCTCACGCCAATCACGTTGGCTTCCTCTAATCTCTGCTTGGTGTCAAAAAGGCTACCGAAACG
>Ga0307951_1001891_pt1 | contig 12950 bp, 10 predicted proteins | sample OrgLakmetagen374_FD_201842 | JGI IMG/M metagenome (GOLD analysis project Ga0307951, IMG submission 201842) | Saline water microbial communities from Organic Lake, Antarctica - #374 | ecosystem: Environmental > Aquatic > Non-marine Saline and Alkaline > Saline | place: Antarctica: Organic Lake... | reverse complement strand
CAAAGACGCACGCAAGGCTGACAGAGAAGGGGATTGCAAAGACGCACGCAAGGCTGACAGAGAAGGAGCTAGAAAAGGAAGTGTGCTGTAAGACAAGGTCCACCAGCAAAGCAGCCCGTGCCCAGGAACAAGTGCTAGCTCAAGCAAGGCAGCAGCACCAGCAGAGCCAAGCACAAGCAAGGCAGCAGGAGGGGCAAGCACAAGCAAGGCAGCAGCAGCACGCACAAGCAGCAGTAGCTACACTGACAGCAGCAGCGACGGCGGAAGCGAAGGCAATGAGATTGGCAATGAGAGTGGCAGCAGGAGCAGCAACTGCAGCAGTGATGCTGATAGTGGCAAAGGGGAGGCGCGCAGTAGAATGGGGGAGGCTTTGAATAAATGAACCAACTTTGGTCCTTGACTGGTAATCCAGAGCTTTGACATGGGCCTTGGAGGGGGGGGCGTTCGCAGTACAAAACTGTATAATATTTATGCATAGGGGGGCGGTTGCACATTTTGACCGTGAAATGTTATAAATTAATCATTTTTTCAGGGGAGCGGTGGATCCATGGACATACGGTAATCGCAAAACCTGCAAAGAGCTTGCTCTCTTTATTAACTCTAAGCTTGGCTTAAAGCCTTAAAACCTTAAAACCATTGGCTGCACCCCAAACCTTAAAGCCTTAGCTTTCAAGCCTTAAAGCCATTGGCTGCACCCCTTTTGTACCGGGGAAAAATAGCAGCTTTAACCAAATAGCAAGGTTGCACAACACAGCCACGCCACGCCACGGCAGCCCCCTTAACCGTGGCATACAGCCGTGGCAGTACTTAAACACACCCATAACCACCCAAAATAGAGTGCAACCGGATCAAGTAAGCCAGTTATGGCATATATAATATCATGATTTATAAATTAACATAATTTGAATGGTATTCAGAGGGAGAATGGAGCTCGGGGGAAGAAGCAGAGTCAAAGAACTTTAACAATTTTTAAGTTTAACTACCGTGGCGTGGTCCGTGGCGTAGTGCCGTTTCGTGGCGTGGCGTGGAAAAACCTCAAAAAGACTCTCCGTGTGGCGTGGTCCGTGGCGTGGCGTGAAAAAAGGTCAAGAAGACCCTCCGTGTGGCGTGGTCCGTGGCGTGGCGTAAAAAAAGGTCACGAAGACCCTCTGTAGCCTGACACAGTTGTGCAACCCTGCCAATTAGGCTTCCCTGAACCCTGACGTCTTGAATTTAATACCGCCTTTAATACTTGACAGTGATAGTTAAGCAAACAGCACTGGCACGTACAAAGCAGTCCAACCTACCCCATCAAACTATCAACCCAAATCTTGACGCAGTTCTTATGCTTGGTATAATAATTGGAAGAGTATTTGTAATTGTGAGTATCTCTTACTGCTACACGTGCGTCCTGCACAAGCATACCACCCCCACTTTAACAGACACACACACACTCTCTAAGCCTGTGATTTCCACACTGACCATTACACAGGTCCAACGCAACTTACACATCATGAGGAGCCTGATGGGGCGTCTTGGCGCCATGGAGGATTTCATGGCTGCTTTGCATGCCTCCTTGGTAGAATTGGTGGTGGAAGTTGGCCGTCGCAGAGGTGGCACGTTTGGGTGGAAGAACGACGCCCAAGCACAACCTCAGGTGGCCTTTACAGAAGACAAGGCAGGCAATGGCAAGGTATGCCTTGTCAGAAGGGGCCGGTGTGCACTTTTCGTGGGTGGGTGTTGGTGTATGCATGCGTGAAATTGTGTGTGTCTGTGTCTGTGTCGCCCTGTCATAGATTGTTTGAGTGGGTGGGTGTTGGTGAGTGCATGCGTGAAATTGTGTGTGTCTGTGTCTGTGTCTGTGTCGCCTCGTCATAGATTGTTTATGTGGGTGGGTGTTGGTGTATGCATGCGTGCGTGAAATTGTGTGTTGTGTGTGTCTGTGTCGCCCTGTCAAAAATGCGGCAGGTTTGGGCGGCAGTGCTGCACCTGAGATGAATTCATTGGGAGGCAAGGCAAGAGAAGCCATGCCACACCGTGTGTGTATAACGTTTTGTGTGTGGCTTTGAGATGGAAGAATAAGCTGTGTGAGTGCTCATATGCTTGTATGCATTTGCCACGTCTTGCGCTGACTCATCCCATGTGTGTTTCCTTGTGACACTTGTGAATAATTTGATTACCCAATGTACGACCTGTCTTGCGCTCACTCATCCCATGTATGTCTCCTTATGGACACTTGTGCCAAGTTCTCGCTTTTAATCCGTAACTCATGCACGTCATACTCATACTAAACCACAAAATACTTATCTGCGCACCATGCTTACGTCCAGCGCTATCTGCAAGTTAACAGCTAGGCACTCATGCTTGCCTGCGCTGCATGCTTGTGCCCAGTCGCACCCCTCCTTTACATACCTTGACGTGCGTATGTGTGTGAGCAGGCGCTTGCGCAGCCTGGGCAGCTCGTGGAACGTGTCAGCGGTAGCAGCCGTAGTGCATTGCACATGTCGTCAAAGGAGCGCCTGGTGCTGTTGCAGATGATGCTGCAGCGTCTCAAGGACATGGACACGCAACTCCCCTCCGTGCAGAGACAAGTAGGCTTGCCCTAGAAGCACAAAAGCCCACAGGAAGTGGGGCAGCCTTCCTCACACTCACGCTTGCCCAGTCATGCTCCCAAGGGGCCCACCCACTGTGTGTGCACGTGCTTAAAGGCTTTTCATGGCATGGACCGATTGCACTTCTCTGGTGCTTAGTGGTGGTGAACAAGGAAATATATGTGTGTGTTTGTGTGTGTGTATAGATTGTGTACGAGTGTCAAGGGGATGGCGCAATTTCAGCAACATTTGTGCGCACACAAACAAACACACAAACACACACACACACACACACACGCACACACATACACACAACACAAACATGCAACCCCTGCTGTGCTTGCGTACAGGTTGACCGGTTGCAGCGCAGCGTGAACAATCAGGAGCAGCGCATGGAGGGTATGGTCATCATCCTTCGCAACATGGAGGAAATGCTGCGTAATCAGACGCCTGCCGTCACCCATAACCCCCCTCCCTCTCGAACTGCTAGACGGTGTGTGCTTCTATGCGTTTGTGATTGTGTGAGGCTATGCATCATGGGCAGGAGGGCAGATAAACGATATTGTTTCCTTGCAGCTGAGCTTGTTCTTTGCAGCAGAGAGGAGGTAGCTGGAGAGACACTTGGCAGGGCACAGCTCTGTCGTTCGACAGGAGCTTGAATTCGACCATGCTCTGCATTAGAAATATGTTTTCTCTCTCTCTCTTCCTTTGATTCTTACTTTTGCATACTTTCCTCGTTATAAAATTGGTCAGGGAGGCCTGTAGCTGTGGCAGAAGTCCTCCAACTTACACGGCAGCCGTGTCTGCGCTTGCTAATTTTTAATCATACACACAGGGAAGTGTGCACCCATGCACACACACACACACACACACACTCATACATTGCAGGCCTCCTACAATGTCCAATGCGGAGCTAGAGGCTGAGGTCAAACGGCTGCTCAGGAGGGACGCACAGCAAATAACCGCTCTTGTCCCAGCCATCGAACACAAGGACGCTCTTGTTCCAGCCACGCTGGTCGAAAGGAAGCCTGAGGAAGTGTCTGAGCCTCCCTCACAAGGTGACGCTCAGCAACAGGATCCTCCCCAGCAGCAGGGTGCGGATAAGCAACAGGATCCTTTCCAGCAGCAGGGTGTAGATAAGCAGCAGGGTGCGGATAAGCAGCAGGGTGCTGCAAAGCAGAGGGGTGCTGTTGAGCGGCAGGATTCTTCCCAGCAACAGGATGCAGAAGAGGGTGGGGGGCAGCAAGGAAGAAGTAGGTCCCGTATGGGTTTGGATAGGTGGTCAGACCGGGGCTCAGATCACAAATTAGGCGTTGCTGCGATTGGGAAAGTTGAAGCTGGGGACATCCCAGGTGTAATTGCATACCAGCCTGACGAACCCCCTGCACCGCTCAGTCGGGTAGCCAAGGAGCAGGAGGACAACAGGGGATTTGAAACTTCCAGGCATGGGGCCAGAAAGCGAGAGTCCGCGGCTTCTGCGGGGTCGTCCACACCCGGCACTGCAGGGCACGCAGGCGAGAGAGAAGAGAGTGGAAGCTTTAAATCTAGTGCTGTGCGTGCAACCGCCCAAGCTGATGTTGACGTGAGCACAGCAGAGAGCTCAGGTCAGCAAGCTAGGGGCCCAGGTAGGGACTCCGTAAGGCGGAGGTCTTCTGGTGTGTCGCCGCAGTCGCAGTCACCTAGTACACAGATGTCACAAAACACAGTGACGTCCGTTCCAGAGGCTCCGTCAAAAGTTTTTGACACAAACGAGACCTTGTAAGACTCCTCGTGGATGGTTTTGAATAATCTCTTGGAGGCTTTTCCTTTACACCCTGCTTGTCTCTTTTGTGATGAAGGTGGGCTGGTCAGGTTGACATAAGAAGAGTTGCTTGTACATGCTATTCCTTGACACCGTGGGTTCTGCTTTGTAATTCACGCCTGTACAGGCCTAAATAAAGGGATTCACGTGTTTTTTTGTGTGCTTAGTTTGTAAGAAATAGAATCTGCCAATGCGTGCTATGACATGAAGCTAAAACGCTGTAGTTTGTATGTTGAATGCTTTGATTTTCCTGTGTTGTCCTTTGTTGTACATCCTGCTTTGTTCATCTCTGAAAAGTGAATATCTCTGTGACGTCCGAACGATAAATTGACACGTCTTTCATTTAATTTAATTTGCGTTTTGAGTGATAGCTTGTGCAAGTTATGCGACTACTTAATGCTACATAAGCGCGCCTTCGTGACTCCTGGCCACTAGTTGGGTAAAACAACACATCACGATCTTTTTTTTTCACAGTTGGCGTATACATAGGTCAAGGGGATATAGCAAACTCCCTACTACGAGGTTGAAGCGAACTGAAAATTGATGAATAAAAGGGAGCAAGAGAGGCAGGCTGGAAGAAGTATTAGAAAGTAGGGGGGCAACCAGGTTGATGAGAAGAAGGGCAAAACGTAAACAAGGTCTTAGAACCTGCTTGACATGCAAAGATTTCAGGAAAGTAGTGTGTGCTTCAACGCATTAAGCATCACACGCACTGCCTTCAATTGGTGTCTTGTTGCACTTTTGGCTTCTTTACAATCTTGTTGCAAATTGTCCACTAAACCTTTAGGAACACGGACATCAAGCTTTTAGTTTAGTTTTAGTTAGTTGGATTACAAGATTAAAAGCTTTTAGATTGTTGGCAAGCGGAGGGGTTTCATCCTGGACTGAATGCGTGGGACCGACCTGGTTTGAGTATATAAAGTTTTCAGATAAAGCAACCAGTCAAACCGTGCTAGGCTGCGCATGTAAAACGTGTAAAAATTGAGTGGATGTCGTAGCACCAGACTTGTAGCACTTACAGAAAAAACCCTTGGAAAGGGAAAAAAGGCACAACGCACTTTGTAACATTGCAGCGCTGAATAAAACCAGTTAAAAACAATCAAGCATCTTCCAGGACCAGCCGACCGCATTAAATCAAAGAGGGGGGCATCATCATCTGTGTGTTTTGGTTAGGTTAGGTTACATAGAGTTTTGGCCTTCAGCCAGGCAATTTGACTGCTCAGCCTGCTGGTCATTGCCAAAAAAGAACCCTGATATCTGAAAGAAAAAAGCACATTTGATTCGAGTCTTGTTCAAGAAAATGTAAAGCAGATCTCAGAATAATAGAAACCATTAGCTCCAAGGGACACAAATGTCTGTGAAGAAGCAGCGCCAAAAAATAAATGATCATACTTGGCTCTCACAGCACAAATTTCTGGACAACTGCAAAGAAACAAAACATGTTTCTTGTCCTGCACGTCCTGCAAGCACGGAGTCTAAATCTGGCAACATTGCGTTGCACGTGCCTCCCCAAATCCAAGTTCAGGTATCTAGGAACACAATACGGGCCAGTATCACTCTTCATTGGCAACAAATTAGAAGCAAACTAGCAGTAATAAGTCGCACGCTTGAGCCTGCACTCTCTAGGCTCAGTATCATTCAGCTCCTCCCAAACTTTGCACAAACGAGCACGCAAATCAGCTGCAAACTCTTTAACATTGACAGCTGAACCAGAGCGCACAGCAATCCTCCACTGGTCTCTCCCCTGCAAACTTTCAAAAGCAGGCATGAATTCAGCCGTCCAGCAGCTCGTGGCACCCGGCATGGCACACATATCCTTGTCTGCACGCCAAACCTTCTCGCACCACAAACACGCATATACACACATTGCAAACAACACACGGGTAACAAACGCCAGGACTGAATAATCGAAATCTTTAAGGCAGCATCCAGTGCTCTCACATTGGCCCTTAACACGTGGGCTGCATTTCAAATTAATTCAAATTATAGATCATCCCTAGGGCAGGCAGCATTTAGTCGTTCAAGGTGACTAACTTCCCATGCCCTATCATGTTGCGGCCCTAGGACCACTTCTGCACTAATAATGACGTAATAGGCTGCTGCTGCTGCTGTTGCTGCTGCTGCTGATAGAAGGGATGCTGTGGATCGGATGGCCCTACGTCACTGATGCTGTGCGTGGCAGGTGCAGTGTCCTGCGGACAACCGCGTGCGTTTACTTTGTTGTATTTGAAGGCAGGAGGGTGAGGGTAATGGTCTTCAGAGTTAAGACCTTAGTCTCAAGGTGCCAGATTAAAGTCTATGATAAGGTCTGTGATTTCGAACGCGCACTTTGCAACAAGTGGACGAGAGGTGCTGCCACACTCATTCTTTTCCCCTGCCCTCTGTCTATCTCCTTGCCCATCATCCAATCCTCGTCTCCCGTTCCGTGTGCGTGCAAGCCTACATCAGGGAGGCTGCCTCAGCCTCCAAAGGAGCAGTAGGGAATGTGACAGGCAAGTACGAGAGGCCTATAGGTGACCTATGAAATCGCGCACCTGCGCGCTGCTGCCTGCTGCGGGTTGTGTGGCAGGTGCAATTTCCTTTGGCACTGCTGCTGCTGCTGCTGCTGCTGCTGATGATGATAGAAGGGATGCAGATCCACAGCATCCCTTCTATCAGCCGCCGGCATGCTGTGGACAGGGACAAATTTGCTTTTGTAAAAGCAAGAGTTGTAGTTCGTAAGACACACTTCCTGGCTTAAAGGTTACCATAAGAGGCCCCCCCAGGAGACCGCGGTTGGCCGAATTGCTGCGCGGGGGAAAGCCAAATACACAGCTGGCGGTTCAAAGGCCCTCAGCCCCAGCCATAAGCATTACAAATACTTACTATTATAATGAGCCTATAACCTAAAGAGTTCAGTGTTCAAAAGGCGAGGATGAATAAATAACTCAGAGAATTCCTAGTTATGACCAAACGTTGCACACACGGTTGCGCGCGTGATGGGCTTCGCCAATTTTTCAGCGTCGCTAGCAACATTCCAGAGGGGGTCAACAGAGGAAATGCCTGAAAATGTGCGTTTTTGCATTCAGAAGGCAGCCACTCACAGCCACTTCATCCGATCGACACCATTTTAGTACCAAAGTGTAGCTGACATTGAGAGCTACCCGAGCATGTGCACAGTTTTATGTGGGCCGCTTTGCGTGCTGAGATAGACTGGACTAAGCACACATGGTGCATGTAAACCCTAATGTGGTGATTTCCATGGGAAAATGGCTCGAATCCTCATAAACACCAACCACTCAGCCGTTTTCTTATATTTTGTTGCAATGACATTATATCATAATACGAATTCTATACAATTAAAATTATTCCAGAATGGTGCAGTGGGTGATCTGGTATGAAAATTTTGTGGTAAAAAGTGGAGTTCACGCCGCGGGCAATTAGACGTGAGCCCCCCCAATTGCTGATTTCAAGCTCAGGTGCTATCAGCAGCTACACTTGGGTGCTTAGAATCAGCAAGTTGGGGGGCCCATGCTTAATTCACATTTTAAAAATACCCCCATTTGGGGCCTTAGATGCCCCCCTCTGGCAACATTCCCCAATTTGTCCGATTTATTACACTGATCCAGGAGGTAGGTAATTCTTTTGAAGGAAGGCACGTCCTATTTTTCTCTCGGTAGCGGCGTACCTCCTGAACCAGGAGACACGCCGGCTACGTGCCATCCTGGTGCGATGTGAAGGTTTTCAGGAATTTTTTATTTTTTTTCGTTTTCGAATCGCTGCCAATTGGCTGCAATTTTGCTCACCTCCCCCTTCCCCTAAATCAGGGGATTTTTTCTAGGATTCTTGGGATTCTAGAGTTCTGGAATTCCGCAAGGAACCCAGCTGCATCCGGCAAGGAGCGTTGCTGTTATCAGGGGTTCGCTGACTATGTGATCTAGATAGGTGATGACTAGATAGGTGATGGCTATGTGCCCAAATGCCCAAAAAAGCCTCAAAATACTCACCCGTACCCCAAAGACTTCCAAGTTAGCAGTTCCCTGCCTCTGCGGGTGTGGCTCGAGTAAATGCAGAGCATTGCGGTATTCTGGAGGGGCCCTGTGAGGACACACATTGTTTTTCGCCAAGCTCATTGTACGAGACAAGGCAAAACAACCTCAACTGAAAAAACAACTAACCAAATCACACGAACCGTCACAGCCAACAATTGGGCGTGACAAATCTGATCCGACCTCAAAATTTCAAAGTAAGCGCGGAGCAATACCTAACTACACCATCCCCAGAGAGTTACAGGCAGATAGAGACACGGAAATCAAGACTAGGGAAGACTGCTGTGAGGACACTGGCCCCAGGACCAGCTGAACGCCGCGCAGAAACAGCACAAAGATCTCTCCAAGAAGCTTCCACAACCCTCTCCACACCATCCTTTTGGGGAGTGGATGGCACCATTTACAAATCCGTGGAGGACTTGGTTCTTGATTCTCAATGGAATCTGCTTCCAAGCTCCATGTTCATACTGTGAACTTTTCATACTCAAACCCTCGTCAAACAGGATTCTAGCAATGACAAAACTAAAGGAGCAATGACACAGTACAGGAGTGATAACGTGTTACTTTTCGAATAAGCTGATATTACAAGACTGCAAATCACTTCTCCATGTGCAATACTAGCATAGTGCATGCACGTCCTCTGGGGCCAGCCCCATCCATCATGTTACGACTGCAACTCGGGCTCAGGTACAGGCACAAGCGTGTTTTCAGGCAGTGATGCTGATGCAGATGCAAATGGCACAGGTGTCAAGCAACCTCTCCAAATTATCAGGCGGAAATGTTGGAATACATCATTCGCGTGTTCCTGACAAATAAGGAATGTTTAAAGCCTTTTGTATTGAACAAGGAGCTTTACCTGATCTACCGAAATAGAAGGAGAGATCTTTGAAAGTCTCTCCTTTCATCTCGGTAAGTCCTGTTATTCAGCTACTGAGGCCATATATTACTGGTACAGACTTGTCATTGCACGGCGATTACTAGTCTGCAATTTGCAATGATCTTTGTCCACTTCAGCTGATGTGCTGCCCAAATCTGCATCTCATTCCGAATAGAGCGATCCAAGGTACTTTGTACTTCGAACAACACTTGCAACCCACGGAAATTATTCTGTGCAATTGAATGTACAGGTTTGCCATGCTGACGCGTCTCCCCTCGATCACTATCAGCCAAGCTTGTGCTACTCCCCTTATTCCTTATTCAATTACTTTTTCCTGATCGCTCATAAGCGCAAGGCCCATCATATGCGGGCTGTAAAAACTGTGCATTGTGAGATGTGCACAATCTATCGTGAGCAGTGTAGTGAGTATGCACAGTTTGCCTTGCTGTGCAGATTGTGGTGTGTGTCAAGTGGTTTGTCTGTGCAACAAGTATGCTATGTGCATACGCACAATGCACATCATGCACAGTCCTTGCAAATGCCCTTAGGTATTGCATCCAGCATGTCGTGCACTTTTTTGTGCATGTGTGCAACTTACAAAGGAACTGCTGAGTGCTCTGCAGCATGCAGAAGTGCTCACGTTCATGGAGGCAAGTGCAACCGAATGTTGATTGGAACTGTCTTGCCACAGCTTGTGTGGAAACCAACCTTCTTACACCTGGTCTTCAGTCAGCACTTAGTTTTCTTCTTTGTATCTCAACCTTCGCTTCTTGCTGCCGTGGCCTTTGGGTAACGGCCCAGCTCAGAACACTTCCTTTTTCCCTTCCAAGAGGGGCCTCAGTTTTTTACCATTTTATTGCTTAGTTTGGTGAATGGTGAAAGACCTCAAAGACTGAAGTAGTGCCTTTTGGGGGGATGTGTTGCGCTGTGCGCTTTTTAATTCTAGGCAAGCCCCTCTTATTCAAAACAAAAAGCAGACACAACTGTACAAAAAACACAAATCTAGGCGCATAACTAAATATTAGCGTCCTTTGTATTGAAGTGAAAGCAAGTAGAGACAACCAACGGCAGGTTTTTCACACAGATGTGATGCTGAGGATGTGGATCTACGACTAAACATGTTACCGAAAGGCTATACTTATTTATATTAGTTGTGGCATGGTTAGAAAACAAGAAAAAAAGTCATCCGGAACCAGTTTTTGCCAGGAATGGAATAAAAGTAACCCACACAGGCGTTTGAAGCTACTCCCCAGATCAATTGAGAACAATAGCAACTATTACTCCGGATCTTATTCTATGTACTTTAAATAGAAAACTTTTGCGAGGCTCATTCGATAATAAGTACTGCAAAACTCAACCGCAATTATAAAAATTGGGACTAAGAGAGTTGTGGTCAACTCAGCCTGATACCAGCTTCTGATGGATTCCATTTATCGTTCTGTATAGGGGAGCATGGAGCGGGCGTTCCTGTTCGTAAGAGTTGTCCTGCCGCTTTACAAACAAAGCAACTAAGCGTCAGGTTTCAAATCAAGGATAGGCCTCCTTCATTTTCCGTCCAGCCTGACTTGAGTGCAGTGTAAAATGCATGCGTGTCTTGTATCACCTGCATAATTTTAAAACGAGAAAGATCTGTGCTGATGGAAGGCATCGGGTTCAGGACCTGTATGTTGGCTCTACACACTGGTGCAACACTACGTCATATTTGTGTTGCACCCATGATTATGGCACCGTGATTTTGAAACTTGGTTCAAGCTCGGCTAAAAATTACAATGCAAAAGCAAATTACCTGCTGCGCCTCCGCCCTGTCCAAACACTTGCCGTTGAACCCAAATGCAATTGAAGGTTCCCCTGCTTCATTTCCTTCTGCACTGGCAAACCAATCTTTGATGACCTCCAGCGTCTGAGGGAAGTGCCTGTACATGTTCCGAGGTACATAGAAGCCATAGAAGCAAAGCCCTTTCCTTGCCGATTTTTGCTGGATTTGTGTCTGCTAATTAGAAGGATCTTAGCAAGCTAATTCACATGTCATTGGAATAGGTAGTAGGAAGCCATCAGACATACTGGCCCTAACGCAATTGGAGCCACATTTGTTTTTGGATGATTGTCCTTAATCTGCAAGCTTGGTAAGGTAAAAGACATAACACGCAAACTCACATCTCCACGTCTGCTACGTTGTTGACCATGGAGGCTTTGGGGTCGTCCAAGGAGATGGCAATGACCTTCCAGTCCAGCTCGCCATCGTCAATCATAGCGTACACGCCCAAGGGTTTGACCTGTAATAGGTGTTATTTTTAAAAGTTTTCTGTTCCTGAGAGTACACACAAACACCCCTGGACACCTAGATCAAGATTACAAGGAAAGGGCGTCAACACCAGGCACCCACCCACCATTACAGTACCACAGTATTTAACCACTCCCGTTGTTCACCTTGTAAACACCTCCTTGTCGGTGCGCGCTGCTGCCGATCTCCACCACATCCACGGGGTCATTGTCACCCTGTTCATGCACGATGGTGATGAAAGGTTGAATTGCAGGAATGTTTGCAACTTTTTGCTGCTGTCATTCTTTGCTATTGTCCTTGCCATACACGGGTCCGTGCTGCACACTCGTCCGTGCTGCACAACATGCCCGCTGTCGTTGTCTCAAGCAAACGAGTCAGAAAGTGCAGAACCTAGGTAACCGCTTAAAAAAACAAGCTGATCAATGATGCAGCAAGCTTATCAATCAACTCACAGCTGCGTCCAGTGCGGAGTCCTTGTGGCCTGGATCCTCCCATGTCTGCATTGGCAGCAAACGTAATGTACATGTGGTCATGAGCACGACGAGCCGCTCAACTCGCATTTGTTTGTTGCTGCTGCAGCTGCTGCCGGTTTGCCTACCTGGGGCAGCAGACCATAGTTCCAGTTAATGTTGTAAGGGTAGAAGCGGAGGTTGCCCTTCTTCACATCCTGCTTGATGGGCGTGCACTCCTCACCCTGCGTGTGTGGCAGGCGCCGAGCAAAAGCAATGCAAATTAGACGCACATATTAATAGTGCAGATACAAGTAAAAATCACATTGGCTTTGGCACCCATGTTTATACTTGAGGCTGCTGAGCAAGGCAGAGGTGCACTCGCTACATTTTTCCATACTACAACTAGTCTTGTTAGGTGATGACGGATGTTCCAGCTGATAGGCAGGTTAACCCTTCACTTCCTGTCGTTACCGCTTTTTTGCTCTAGCTTCACCCCCTCCACCTACGCACCGTGGCCACCTCCATCTTGGCGGAGGTCTCTTTGGGGATCTCGCAGATGTAGTGCAGGTTTCCGTCTCCGGCATGCAGAGGGATCTCGTGCCAAGGGGAGATGGTCTTGGCTGTGTGTGTGTGGAAAGGGAGGGGTACAGGTTGCCGAGGGCATGCATAGCAAGTGTGTCTTGAAAAAAGCAAGCACCAGCAACGCACGCACCTCCCTGCTTGAAGAACACACGGTAGTCCAGGGAGTCTTTGGGGCCCTGAGAATATGATATGGTCCACCAACGGGGGGAAGATTTACTTGATTGGATACAGATGCATAGAGCGGGAACAGACCTGGAAGCTACAGGACTGAGGGACAGATCTACAGGACTGGGGACAGATCTGCTGGATGGGTACACATTAAACGAGTATCCTTCCCATTCATAGGTTGTACCTTGTGC
>Ga0307951_1001890_pt1 | contig 12955 bp, 20 predicted proteins | sample OrgLakmetagen374_FD_201842 | JGI IMG/M metagenome (GOLD analysis project Ga0307951, IMG submission 201842) | Saline water microbial communities from Organic Lake, Antarctica - #374 | ecosystem: Environmental > Aquatic > Non-marine Saline and Alkaline > Saline | place: Antarctica: Organic Lake... | reverse complement strand
CTGCGTGAGCTCAAAATTGTCACCATGCTGTGATAGCTGCACACACACACACACACACACACACACACACAACACACACACACGCACGCAGGCACACACACACACGCACACACACACTCACACACACACACTTACACACACATACACAGCCACATGCACGCACGCACGCACGCACACATGCACGCACGCACGCACACACACGCACCTGACTGGAGTCCCCCTCCATATGGAGGGTAAAATCGCCTTACAGACCTCCTTAAAACCTTCGGGAAAGGAGGCTATGGAGGCCGTAGATTTGTCTGAACTCATTACGGACCACCTTATAAGATTATGTATCCTAAGGATCTCCGTAAGGACCTCCTTATCTTTCTTAAGGACCTCCTTAACATTCCTAAAGACCTCCCTGTCTCTCTTTGCAACTCTTTAAGGACCTCCGTATCTTTCTTTAAAGAAAAATTTGCAGGTCTTCAGGACCTCCATTACTTTCAGATCCTGATGATCTGACACTCTTTTATGACCCAAATCAGGCATACTAACTCAGCTCACAACCCTTTTAATTACAGGATCCTGCTTTGTCTGCAAGAATATAGGTAGCAAACGACTGGCTATGCAAAATTTCCAAATTCCCGATACAGCTGAAACTAGGATTATACCAAAATGGCTCTTTCCACCCTGCTTCCCAGACAAAAATAGGTTTACCTTTCTTAGCCGTCCAGATGCTGTACTGGTTGCTCCCATCTCCGCAAGAACAAAAAAGCAACAGGCCAGTTATCAAGGGAGGTGAGTTCTTAGGAGTGGCAGGGGCAACTGAGGGAGAATGGGAGCACTTCAGCAGTACCGCCAACCGCCACCAGCAGATCCATCTCCAGACAGCACCAACCCAAAGATCTCAGCATTCTCCAACGTGAAATTTGCCTCATCAAGTACTGTGAGGACACTAGACCGCAGAAACAGCTGAGCATTGCGCAGGAACAGCACAAATAAAGGCCTCTGCACCATCCTTTAAGGAGCCTTCGTTACCCTCCACACCATCCTTTTGGGAGTGGATGGCACCATCTACAACACTCACACCTTGAAGCCTTTTTATGATCTGGGTATTGACTCTTAAAGATGTAAGAAACTTGCTTCCAAGCTTCATGATCATTCTGTCATTACGCTGCCAAAATTGTCCATACCAGTGTAAGTTCCAGTACTATTATCAACTGCCGCCATCACAAGCCAGTTTCAGGTCAAGCCTGCAACCCTTCTGATTCCCATTGCTCTTTTCCTTTTGGAGGAGGATTCTACAGTACCCGGTACCAAAGCGGCTCCTTTTCCTTATTATTGTGGGGAGTAACTTTCACTGCCTGCGAGTTTCTTTTATTTAGGTTCTGATGTTCGTTTCTTCATACTTTTACACACGCCTAAATGATCTTCCAAAACAAGGGTACTCTGCCACCCAAGAGGGCAACAAGTACCAACCCTACAATGTCGATCTTTGGATTAAAGTTACCTTTGACATCCAACCCACCAACCCACAGGCCATTACGGCCACATGGCATTGTGAGTACTGGATCACGACCATTGATCTCATGGAGTATCAAGAAAAGTGAACCCTATCCTCCCCAGATGACACTATGCTTCCTGAAGTGTACACTGACACAGTAGCCTGTATTTAAAAATGCCGACGGAAAGTGCAAAGGTATGTTGCGCCTTAACATACTACAAAAGGCCTTAAACAGGGCAAAATGCAGCGGTCTACACGGTCACGTCCAGGCTCTTCCTATTAGCTTTGCATCAGAACTTGTAGGCTTCATTGCATGTAAAGACACCTCTGCCTCTAAACATACGAACAATAAAACCAAAGACTCTTTTGCACGGATACTCCCCTTCCACATCACCGCCGTCTTTCAAAAGCGGGCCCTGGTCACTAAAGAAAAAATGGCATCCCCCCTTGACCATGACCCCAAATTCCCCCATTACTGGAGTGAGCACCCGAGGGACAAAGTGTTTGGGGCAAACACCAACGCCTTCTCCTCCCAATTTCCTGGGTTCTCCATCTGCCATCCCATTTATTACCATGAAAACACCATGCTCTTAGCAACAAGACACGCCATCTACTCTGCTGCTGTCAGCACAAAGGAACCAGCCACACTCATGCTCCTCCCTTCCTGGAATAAAAAGATGAGCACAAATCCCTACGCAACACTCTGCTGCAAATATCCACATGTGTAAATTCCTGGGCACCATCCCATCAAGCCAACTCCAATATGCGAAAGTGCCCTTCTGGAACAATATACAAATACCACTTTCCAAACACTCCTGGGAATTGCAGATCATTGCCATATGGAAAACCAAGGGCAGGGTCTGCCTCAATGCTCACAACAAAAACTGACTAAAAGAACTTGCCATAGAAATTCCTGAGGCAAAGTGGGAAATTCAAAACATACATGTTCATCCCTACCAAACAGCCTTAGGTTCCGGACAGCACTCAGGACTCACCAATTTAATAAGCTACCCAATGACCACCCTCAAGCCTCAGAAGGCCCAGATAAAATAAGTGCCCTGATTAGCACTGACCAATTTCATAATTGTAATATCAACGAAGCACCCCAAAACAGCTCCAGCCAAAACCTAACTCGTAAGGTAAAAGATTGGCGGGATTGGACCTACACTGATGGCAGCCTCCAAACGAATGAAGTAGGGCAAGACACCGGATCAGGCGTATACCACCCTCACTTTAATGGTTCCCACTATGTAAACCCAAAAGGCATGGGTATAACCAACACCATCTCACGTGCAGAGCTAGCAGATATAGCAGCTGCAGTCATACACAGCTACTCACATATCGCCACAGGCAGCCTTACATCATTGCACCAAATTAAAAAGCAGCTCTCACACCCGAATCTCCATCGCCACCATATCCAAGGAGATGTCCTTCAATCCATTGCTAGAGCAATCCGCCAATCACCATCGCCCATCCACCTCTTCAAAGTAAAGTCCCATGCCGGTATTTTGGTAATGCACATGCCGACGCCCTTGCTAAAAGTCAGCCACCACCTACTCTGACATTGCAGACACCTCCATCAGAATAGCAGGCCCTGAGGGAAATCCCTTCTACAACATCCACTGGCTTGCAAAAGAAGACATAGAAAACCAAACACAAACCCGTAATCATACCCATACAACAAACATGGCCCATTCTCCTCCCTCAAAGCTTTGGTACCTACCAAACCACCGTGACGCCCTTAAAGCACACATGCATCTTCTCCATAAACTGGGAAATGCCAAAACTGAAGTGGACTACCATGCGTACTACCAGACCCTCATAAAGGACGGCACTGCCAATGGAGGCACTAGCAATGCTACCCAACATCATCCAATGTTTCTTTTAAGACCAAAGGTTTCATTATGAAATACAGAGCAGGCACCCTATGTAATCAAAAAACATGCGGTATTGTTCAAACTCTCAACAAGTCAAACTTGCCTCCTCTGCCCACAAGTAGACAGTGCCCTGCAAATCCTTTCTGGATGCCAACACACGCACATAAGGAACATGATCACCGAAAGACACAACTTAGCATGCCGCATGATATTTAAGGCTATCAGCAAAACAGGCTCCTTATAAATATGCATTGTCTCCAAAGATATAGGCAGCGACGAACGGATGACCACGCAAAATCTCCAGATTCCTGAAACAGCTGAAAGTAGAATTGTTTCTTAATGGCTCTTCCCACCCCGCTTCCCAGATAAAGGCAGATTTACCTCCCGCCGCCCAGATTTTGTGCTGGTTACTCCCATGCTGCATAAACATAAAAACAACAAACTAATGTAAGGGGATGGGTTCTTCGGAGTGGCAGGGGGCAATTGAGGGAGACTGGGAGCATCTCAGCAGCACCTCCAGCCACCAGCAGAGCCATCAACCCCAGACAGCATCAACCCAAAGACCTCAGCAAACCTCGGCGTGACATCCACCTCGTTGAGATCAAGTACTGTGAGGACACTAGACCTCAGAACCAGCTGAACGCCGCAAAGGAACAGCACAAAGACCTTTGCAGCATTCTCCAAGGAGCCTCCGTTACTCTCCACATCATCCTTTTGGGTGTGGGCGGCACCATCTACAACACCAACACTCTGGAGCCTCTCAAAGAACTGGGTCTCGATTCTCAAAGAGTTAAGAAGCTTGCCACCAAGATCCATGTGCACTCTGTGAACTTTGCTACTAAACTTGTCCATACCAGACGTACCCTTTCCAGTACTGTTATCAACTCTCATCAGGAGCCGGTTTCAGGCCAAGCCTGCAACCCTCTTGATCCCCATTGATTTTTCCTTTCCATTTCACGGTGGAGGAGCTTTACGGTACTTGGTACCAAAGTGGCTCCTTTTCCTTAGTTAATGTGGGGAGTGGATTTCACTGCCTGCGTAGTTTTTTCTTTTTTTCTTTTTCCACACGCCTAGAGCAAACATCAACTTCTTTGCCATGAACGCTCCACGCAAATCATATTGGATTTCACCAACAGATTAAACCCCAGCTCTAAGACCAAGAACGCACAGACGTATCAGATCAGATCGGTTGTAACAATAAAATCACACGCCCAGTTAGTGCATATCAATCATCTATTTTGGAATAAGCTACCTGTCTGAGAGTAAAGACTAATTGCGCAACATCGGACGCTGCTGTCGGCCATGCACCTGCTCAAGCTTTCCACCCACTTCACATTTAGAGCCTCGAGATCAGACACCATTCGCTGATGGGGTGGGTGAGGCTGCACTTGCATGATCGTGCAGTAACAAGCTGACCTTTTTGTGGAAGCTTGCTAATTGCACACAAAAGCGCAATTGTTAGAGTAAGAAAAGGAAATAAAAAAAGAACGCAGGTAGTGTAAACACCGGCGTGGATTACCAAAAGGTATTAATTTGTGTCTTGCGCCACGCATTGGATGCAGGGCCATACAACATCCCACCTGGAGAATAAACGGAGGAAGGGCGTTTAATGGGGATCAGGTGGTTGGGAGAAATCTGCACACTACCATGAGAATGGCCCAGATATTTGGGGGGTTTGCGTTTGATGCTGCGTCTCATCTGTATGTTTTTTGTCGCGGATCTGATTGCGTGTAGGCTTACAATTTTCATGAGTGCTGCGGTGTAGACCAGTAACTCCCAGGCTGTGGAGTGGTTTCCTTGTGTGGCTGCTGTAAATGCCTGTTTCTCCTAGAAGGATGGTGTGAAGGGTTTTGCTGTGTCCGAATAAGCGAGGCATTAGCAGCTTCTGTTATTCTTGTGCCTTTTCTGCTTGTTGGGTAGGGAAAGTATCCATACAGTATACCCACGCCATATTGATGGACTGTGGTGCATGTCTCTCTAGCACTTAGTGTATATTTTGGGCTGATCCCTGCACTATTCATTCACACATACCTTGATAGCACTACCCGGTAGGCTGCTGGGTTTAAAAGCAATTTTTAGCGCTCAGTACTCCTTGTCAACACAGTTAATTGTCAGCTCGAGATCCCCCTCTGCAGGGGAGGGGGCAAATTGTTTGTACACCCAACTAAAACTGTCCATTGATGTTATGCCTGCGTACTATAAATCAACCAAAATGTGGGAAGCAGAAAAGCCAGTTGGCCCCCCCAAGTGAAGTAGTTCACGAATTTCTTGTGTAAGTTGGGGACCAAATGGCCGGGAAAAGTGAACCCTCCACACAGGGCGGAAAAACTTCTCAGTTGGTCCTCTAGAGTAGTGAAGCATGCCTGGCTAGCCAGGGAGCTCCCAGAGTACTAACAGTGGCGGCCCTGCACAAAATGGTTAATAGCCTATAATAAGAGGAAAATTCAATGAAATTATAATAAATAATGGCTGGAACTTACAGCAGAATTCACAGAGCGCTTGAGACTGCATGTGAGGAGACAAACAGGTCAGTTCACAAAACTTGTGTAATGCTAGGAAAGGTTAGAGTCATAAGCACACAACACCTTTTGGTGCTCTTTTTGTGTGGAGTGGCTGTGGAGGAAAAGCATCTGCTGATGCTTGCTTCGGCTCTTTGGCACCCCCTGGCATTTTGTCAGTCCATGGGCGCAGGTAATTAAAGGCAGGCTCCCAGGGGGGTATCTGTTGCTGACATCAATGTAAGTAATGCAATGTATGGCATGCAAGTAAGACATTGGCCCAAAATGCCAAGATGTAGAAGAGAAACACCTTTTTGTTGCAGCTCGCACGTGCAAGTCCCCCTGGGTTTGAATGCATCACCCCTTTTTTGGGCCGTGCAAGTGCTTATCTGTGCCTGAAAAGAGTGGGTTGAAGGGGACTCAATTGCTGATGGCCAGATTTTTAATTGCCACCGTTGTTCACCAAATTTGGTGTATACTGTAATAAAGGGGCACTGCACACGTTTCTTTCCTCCATTTTGTGCCACTTTGAGATCTTGTTCAGTTTTCAACACCTGCACTGGAGGCCTATGTAGACCTGACCTCCATTTCGTGCTACTTTGAAATCTTGTTTAATTTTCAACACCTGCACTGGAGGCCTATGTAGACCTGACCTCCATTTAGTGCCACTTTGAGATCTTGTTCAATTTTCAACACCTGCACTGGAGGCCTATGTAGACCTGACTGTCAGACTGCTGACCCCCCTGCAAATTAATGAGTAATCAAACTGAGTTGACGTCTCTACGGGCTGCTGCAGGTGGGTTCTATTCCGGCTTGTATCCACCAAAATGCTGGAGGGGGATTTTTACTCTTGTGCCAACACCAAGCATTTGGCTGCAGCTCCCATTCTCACGTATTTATTTACCATCTTAAAACTAAGCTGCCAACTATCTAAGGCACAAGCATAAAAAGGATGGTTAGCACAGCGCAAGCGGTGCCAAGAGAGTACTAACTGACATTTGGTTGCACTCGCCTCCAAGAACTAGAGTACTTCTGCGAGTACTCAGCAGTTTCCAGACTGGCACTGAAAATCCTTGTGGAGCTGGGGCTACTCAAGCTAGAAGTTGTAGGGAGAGCCAAAGAGGCTTTGGAGGCACAGTGCGTCGCGCCGTTCCCAAGCCTGTGCCGCCTGACGGCCTCAATGATGAGGTTGGGGGGGAAAAGGGAAGGCAGCCAAGGAGCAGCAGGGGAGGCTTGCAGTGGAGATCAGCCAGAACCAGATATGGGACATGCAGCGGGTATCTGCCAGAACCAGAGGAGGGGTGCAGGGGGGGGAGGAAGGAGGAAATCAGGTAAGAATAAACAGCAGCGAAGTCGATTCACCTTTCACCTCAAGACCCAAGCAGAGGAGACGCTGATGAAGAGGAGGGAGCGTGAGCAAATTCTGCTTGAGGAAAGCGCAGCCGTGGGGGAAGATGCAGCTGCTTGAAGTCCAGCGCCAAGCGCACCTAGACCAGTCAGGCTCAGGTAGGGAGGAACATTGTCGATTGCATAGGGGAGGTGGAGGGGCAAGGGGATAAGCACGGCACGCATCAGTTGCAACAGGTATTTTTTTTTTGCCGTGTAAGAATTTGGTAAACAAGCATTGCACGTAAGTCTGTCTTCTGGTGTAAGTCTGAATGCAAATGTGCCTGTTCAAAAACGTATACTATTTAACTGGATCTTGTGTAATCTCAAATGTTTCAGGAAGTGTACATACCTATACACGTTTGCTTCCATGTTTGTGCATATGAAAGCTTACTTTTGCCATACGTGTTGCATGTTTTGGTATCCTACATAAAAAAATTGTGGCCGGCAGAATTGAGTGTTGTATTATGGGATTCCAAGTACACAAGGCGTACTGGAGGCAACAACGAGGGTCCAGACACAGTGGCTGCTACTGGTGTTGGTGCTGCCTCTGCCAATGCTGCTACCCAACCTCGGGCAGTGCAACAGGTACCACAAGGTATGTCAGCCAACTTGATACTTTATGCTGTTCCCCTCTATTGTCTAAAAGGAGTGCATATAATGAAATCCTGCTTTTGCTATACGTGTTGCAACTTTATAATTTCTTACATATAATATTTGTGGCCAGCAGATTTGTATTAAGGGAAGTTTGTATGGTGCTTATTGCACTTAATAACAAAGGAGTTGCGTTTGCACTTTTCATGTGGCATCGTCCCAAAAGAATGACAGCGCACAAAAGAAAGGCAAGGTTTTTCTCAAAGTAGCAGTTCACCCATCATCTGCAGAGGGGAAAAAGCGTGGCCGCCCTCCTGGGTCAAAAAATCAGGCAAATAAAGCAAAGGGGGAAAATATTCCTTTATGTGAATGAGCCTTCCCCCAAAAACGTGGCCGGCAGGCACCTGCTCGTTATACAAAAGATTATGCTGCATTTCCTGGCATGCTGACAGAAACTTCTAGCAAATCCAATAATCTCAGCCACAACAGTGCCTTCAGTGGCAGCGGCAGGAGCAGTGGCAGCAGCAGCAGCAGTATAAGGAGCAGCAGTGATGAAAGCAGCAGCAAAAGCGATCGCGCGTTTGAGCAGTTGAGCAGGTGAGAGTGTTGTCCGCCCTGTCGAATGTGCAGTGCAGAATCAACATGAACGTCTCCTATACTCCATAAAATTGGCATGTGCTTCTTATACGCTGAAGAAGAAGCTCGTGTCTAAGATAGAGGAGGCACTGAAGCGCAAAAGGCCAAGGACTCCCAGTAACTTGGCAAACTGCAGAGGTGCATCGTACGATGGATCAAATGCCGACGACATTTAAAGACCACCACCGACTTACACTGCAGTGCACAACTTGTGTCTTAAAAGATAGATAATTGCCTCGTGTATATGTTGAAATAGATGCACAGTTACTAGATAGCTTTGGCGTTGTTTTGGTGCTTGGTGGATTGGTCAGAGGCAAACTATGCAATATGCAACATGCAACAAAGTATGCAGGCAGTGAAAAGCCACTCCCCAGTGGTACATTAATCAAGGAAAGGGGGCCACTTTGGTATTGGGTACATAAAACTCTTCCATTGAATACAAAAAGGTAAATGGGGATCAGGAGGGTTGCAAATGTGACCAGAAAAAGTCTCCTGACGAGAGTTGCTAGGTCTAAACTTAAAAGTACCACAAAATATATACCTATCTTAAAACATATCTCGTATCATGCTGGGGTGTGGAATGGTGGAGCACGCACTCTTTAATCCACTGCCATCTTCTGTGCAATGTTGTGCCTGATAGGATAACACAGCCCTTATCTGATCAGACGCTGGTGACACCACTCAACGAAAGTTTGTTGCCGGGATTGTTTAATGCGTTATTTGTTCCAGATACAGTGCCCAGCAGTAACTTCTTACCGTGCCGTTACCCTCCACACCATCCTTTTGGGAGCGGGTGGCACCATCTACAACATCATACGCTAAAGCCTATCAAGGAGCTGAGTCGTGATTCTCAAAAAGTTGAGGAACTTGCTTCCAAGCTTCATGTTCATTCTAGCAATTACGCTGCCAAACTTGTCCATACCAGACATGCCCTTTCCAGCACTATTATCAACACATCAGGAGACGGTGTAAGTTCAAGCCTGCAACCCCTCCTGGTCCCCATTGATCTTTTTCTTTTGGTAGTGGAGTTCTTTTACAGTACCCGATACCAAAGGGGCTCCTTTTCCTTGATAAATGTGGGGAGCGGTTTTTCACTAGCTGCGTAATTCTTTTTCGTCTGCTCCGTGAGATGCTGTAGGTGGGCGATTTATTACCAAGGAAGTAACACAACTGCCAGTGCTCAAGTTCCCTCACAACTTGCTCTAAGAAGAGAAATTGCCAAATAAAAAGGAAGCTAAGATTATAATCAGACCCACCATTCCCAGCCAAATATGGGCCCTAAAACGAACCTCATCGTTTTTTTACTTTTAATGGTTCAGGGTAGAATATATGAAACACTTCTGCGCCAAAAAAAGGGGTATGAGGTCTGCTGTGTGCGTCGGGGGCTGGATTTGTGCTGTTTCCCTGCCAAATTAGCTAACTATAGTGACATGAGTGCAGTGGTGCATGTCCAAGCACAAATTTCGCCATTCTTTGTTCCCAGGTAGTTTTTAGGTTTAACCTTAGCCGTGGGGTCAAAAAAAAGGAGGGCAAAATATTTGCTCCAAAGGACTTAGTGCGTGGGCTTGTTTGCTAGGCAAAAATGTGCACTTTTTGAAGACCATGGAAGCACGGTGTTTGGGCTCCATCTGAGTATCAGGAGTTGTCCATTATAATCCCCAGAGGTGTCCTGTTTAGTTTTATGGTTTGGGATGCTGGGGGTGGGCTGTGGTGAACAGTGACAGGTGGGAAGTAAACAAAACACTTCAGGCTTCGCCAGAAGGCCCTGGGCGCACGGACATAGAAATAATAAAAACTCAACTAGTCAGATTTACGAGGGAATTTATCAGTTTATATACTAAAATGAGCCCAGCAAAACAATCGCGACCCCAAACGGTTCAGTGGTTGATGCCTGATGATGAATCGTACTTTCTGGTAGGATTTCCACCCAGGTCCACCCTGCTCACCTGGGCACCTCCCGCCACAAACTGAGTTTGCAGAGGTGCTTAGATATACCTAGCTAAAGGTCCTGGATACTTAAAATTGAAAAGCAGTGCAGGTTCGTTTTAGAAAACAGGCCTGGTGGGCCTGACTTATAAACAAATCTAAGTAGCAAGGAGATAAAAGAATGGAGGAATAACAAAGAAGCACAGATAAGGAGCATGAGTGATAAAGCAGCATATCACATCACTTTTGCTACACTACTGGAACTGGAAGGAACTGGATTTCATGTGCTACACACGAACTCAGCAGTTCTTTTTTGTTTGCTTCGTGAGATGCTGTAGCCGGGGAATATCCAAGCTCGCGCTGTGAGCCAGGAAGTCATGCTGACGTGGTACAGAGCTTGTTCTCCAGAAATTGTATAATCTAAATCTATTTTGGTAAGGTTTTGGGTGTTTTCCAAGCTCCATGGGAACTGGAACATGTTAACGCACTATTTTAGCAACAAAATTGGCACCTCCAGAATGTAGTAAATGTAGATATTGTGTGTCAGAACATACGTGAAAAGAGGCATCTGCTGCGTCAGCTAAACCACTCAGAGCAGGAATGCTTACTTCACTGTAGGGTCAGAGACGGGTGGATATACACATTTGGTAGTGAATCTTGCTCAGAGGATTAAAACACGGAAACATGTTGCTTGTAAATGCTGGATTTTGATTGAGGAAAAGGTGAAGTACCTGAACGGGACGGTCGTTTGATCTGCTCCTACGTCAGGTTCAATACGCATCGTCATACCAAAAGAAACCCGTTTTCCGTTTGAAACCCTACTTGATTGAAGGGTACAGAAAGCACAAACCACACGGTATTCAAATCACTGGCATCCGTGCCATTAGAAGGGTTTGTTAAGTCGTGAGCGATAGAAATTGCTGCGCTGGCTGCTTTAATTGGGGCAACGGAAAACTTGTTTTGACAGGCATAATGAAAGACAATAAAAGGTACAATGCAACGTGAAAAGTTTTCTCGAGTATATATAGGCTCTGGGATCCATGTCTGCTTGGTGATATTTGCTGGCCGAACTCAAGGAAAACATTAGATTGTCTAAATCAGCCAAGTCTGAAGATGGTAAAAAGATTCCATCCGGAATCTTGGTAGAGACAAGAACAATTGTTCACATGACCAAGATCCGAAGTAAGTTGCTGCTTGCCATTAGACTTGGTGGCGACATTCAGAGGATGGACGCATTTAGGCTGAATACACAGATGTGATGAAGCGTTAGCCCAATCCCACCACCGATCAGTGAGTTGCTTAAGCCCCCAGAGGTATGAATAGAAGTAAGAGGAGGGACTTCACTGCTAACAATGCCTGTAAAAAGGTATGAGAGAGGGTTGGGACAATAACCCATGGAAACGCTTAAATGACGTGCGTATTGATAGGACTGCTTGTGGGAGTAAAGAAGATTTTGTGGCTGCGTTTGCCAAGGGGAAAACAGAGAGCAGAAAGACTGACGGCTTAAAAGACCTATTGTATAACCAAGCACAACCACAGCCCATTTTTGGTTCCAGTGTCCCTGGTTTTGATCTCCAGGGCAGCTTGGTGTAATGACGAAGCCTACAGCGAACTGTAGCATAGAACTATTGTATAACCAAGCACAACCACTTGTACGATACGACGGATAGCATGCAACTGATAGCATGAATGGCAGATGCAATTTCTAACACTGAAAGGAGGAGATTGATAGCATATGAATGATAGCGTGACCGAAGAGCACATCCGTGTGTACGGCTTATAGCAAACGACTGCTTGCTTGATGGATGGATGGATAGCACAGGAAGGTTAGAACAAGGCTGGAAGCATAACAGCAAAAGGAAGACCGAAAGCAGAGGTTGGGGTAAATACAGAAATGTTCTTCGGTAAGGAAAGGGAGAGTGTATTGCACCATGTTTCCAACGAAGGAAAAGAGAAAAGTAGGACAAAAGGGAGTGGAGGACCTGTTCAGCTTGTTGTAATAGCCGTTGTAATAACCTGATGATCTGGTATAACCATGCTGGCAGTGCCCATTTGTTTCCAATGATAAAAGGGAGCGCACTCACACGCTTGTTGCATGTGGACACCTGGTTTGAGATTGATAGGATGCGTTTACTATCAGCGGAAAGTTCAGAGGAATAAGGAGATAGAGAGCATGATCAATAATACCTTGCATTATATAACTGATTGCATGACCAATCAAGCACGACTGCCTGCACGACTTGAGCGTATAGGCCTGATTGCATGAAAGGAAGATGTAATTGCTGAACAATAAATATTTCTTCAATAGAGGGATCCATTATGCCACTGATGCAAGTGACTGATGGTCATCATTATAATACGACTGATGGCTTGGATGACTGATAAACAGAGCTGGAAGCTTGACAGGTAAAGGTAACTGAGAGAAAAGCTGGTGTAAAGAGGGAAAGAGACCGAAAAGCACCTGTCTGACCACAGTCTCCAGACTGGCCAAATAAACCCACGGCAAAAAGTATTTGAATGTGGAAAGCTCCCCACACACTGCACCGTTCCGC
>Ga0307951_1001881_pt1:10000-12984 | contig 12984 bp, 14 predicted proteins | sample OrgLakmetagen374_FD_201842 | JGI IMG/M metagenome (GOLD analysis project Ga0307951, IMG submission 201842) | Saline water microbial communities from Organic Lake, Antarctica - #374 | ecosystem: Environmental > Aquatic > Non-marine Saline and Alkaline > Saline | place: Antarctica... | reverse complement strand
CTTGGGACTGGGGCTTTTTTGAACGGCAAGGAAAGATTGATGCCCACACCTTCACACACGCAACTCATTGTTCACACACACACACACACACACACACACACACACACCACACACACATACACACACTCGTCTCACCTGATGGACAATAGCACTGCCTGTTTGGGCTAATGGAAGTGCCATACATGCATATGTGTATACCGTGTATAAGGTGTTCTGAGCAAGGAAATTTACATACATAGATACATAGAGTGTATGTACTACGTGCAGTCATATGCGGTGTGTATATGTACAGTTCTGGCCAGCCCTATGTGTTGTATTAAGATCGCACAACCGGTATGTGCTTACTGACAATGATCCGACCGATAATTACTGCATATAGTTGATTGCCCGCCCCATTCTCTAGTGCGCACTTTCCAGAGCCATTCTCACCTCCCCACTCTAACACTACACTACAGTCACGACTGTTTCCAAAAAACTAAGAGCTCCTTGCTCGTGCCATACTCCGGTGCGCGCTTTGCACGACCCTCTAAGTTCCAATTCCTTTATAATTGCATTCAAAAAATGAGAGCTCCTCGCCCGTGCCACACTCCGGTGCGCGCTTTGCAGGGCACTCGCTTTTCCAATTCCATTTAATCATTCCAATTATGACTGCATTCAAGCAGCTGAGAGAGCTCCTCGCCCGTGCTACACTCCGGTGCGCACTTTGCAGGGCCCTCTTTTTTCCAATTCCATTTAATCATTCCAATTATGACTGCATTCAAACAATTGAGAGAGCTCCTCACCCGTGCCACATTCCAATGCGCGCTTTCCAGAGCCCTCTTTCTCCAACACTATTTCATCATTTCAATTACGATTGCATTCAAACAGCTGAGAGAGCTCCTCACCCATGCCACATTCCAATGTGCGCTTTCCAGAGTTACAATTGCATTCAAACAGCTGAGACAGCTCCTCACCCGTGCCACATTCCGGTGCGCGCTTTGCAGGGCCCTCGTAGGTGTACACCACCTTGAGAGGGTTGATAGTCCACGCCACAAGTGTCTTGGCCACCACACACACAGGGGTGCCCTTCTTGACAGGAGTAGCAGGGTCAACCTGGGGGGTGCAAAGTCTTTTGACAGGTCAGGGTCAAAGGGTTGGGGCCAGGGGGTCAAAGCCAGTCGGGTTGGGGCCAGGGGGTCAAACCCAGCCGTCCATGCCACGAGTGCTACTCACTTCTCGGCTGCTATATAGATGGGTTAGGTTTGTGGCGCGCAGTGGTGGTGTGCTTGGTGTGTTTTGGTGTGTTTTGGTTTTGTGACATCCTCTGAATACTCATACGAGTGCGCTTGTCTCGGTAGGGTGACTACTCAACGTATAGTCACCATCTTGGCCACCACATATAACTAGGGTTGGCCCAAACCGCAAGATTTCCATATACTGTATATACGCCGTATTTCCGTATGTACGGTTCTGGCCACCCCTACGTGTAACATATAAATGAATGAAGGACAGACACGCCTCTTGATCGGGACAAAGCTAGAACGTTTGCCGTTTGACCTGCAAGGCTGGGGTCACCTAGGGATAGGGGAAGCTTCCAATTGTTCGCATTGCTGTGCGTGGCGTTCGATGGTTTGCATTGCTGTGCGTGGCATTGAAGCACTTCTGCAGCGACCGCTTCAAACAACAAGTCACCCTTAGTAATACACAATCCACCCCATTTCAAACGGTCACAAGTCACATTTAGAAACACACGTCACCCCGTTTCAAACGGTCACAAGTCACATTTAGAAACACACAAGTCACACCGTTTCAAACGGTCACAAGTCATATTTTAAAAACACACAAATCACACCATTTCAAACGGTCACGAGTCATATTTAGAAACACACAAGTCACACCGTTTCAAACGGTCACAAGTCATACTCTGGAACATACGCCTCCCACTTACTTAATTCAGGCTTGAAGGGGTCTATGCGTCATTACGGAGTGTATGAACGTATGAACAAACGTGCCAGACCTTGGTTGGTGTTTGGCACACAGATCTCACCAGAGAGCAGCAACTCAGTTCCGTAATTCCAACAAACAATAATGCATCACCTGAACCGCGCCTGTAGACAATGGACAGTCAGGTGCTGTAAAATATCTCCGTAAACAACGCGTACGCGTGTTGTTTAGTTTCCCAGCCTTTTAACCCAGCCATAATAGAACAGCTCTATAGCCGGCAAAGGAGGCGACCACACCAATCAAGGACAGGAAACCATTTGGGTTGTGTTTTTCCACCATACACTGCACAAGGCAGACCGTACACTGCACAAGGCAGACCATGCACTGCACAGGGCAGACCATACACTGCACAAGGCAGACCATATGCACTGCACAAGAAAGACCAAGGCAGACCGTACACTGCACAAGGCAGACCATACACTGCACAAGGCAGACCAAGGCAGACCGTTCACCGCACAAGGCAGACCAAACAGGCCCTAGAAAGCAAGCAAGGTGCGCAATTGAAGAGTAACATTACAGGATGCTCACATGCTCACCTGTGCCCATCCTAGCTGAAAGTGTGCCCATCGTTTGAGCTCTGCTTTGGCGTGCTCGTACGCACGAGCACCCTTCCCTACCTATGCAAGCAAAATGGATACACAGGTACACGCATCGACATGTATGTAAAGGGAGCCACGACTGAATTTGCACTGCAAAAGGCGCTAGAATGCCCATGCGGGGGTAACAGGTGGAATGAAGTAGCAAGGCGAACAAAGAGTAACAAAGTGGTTGCATTGTATGGGTATGCATGCATGCGTGGGAGATACTAGGTTTGATATTAGTAAATGTGTGGTTGGTACGTGATTGAGGACATCAACAATGTGTTTGCAAGAAGAACAGCCAGGACAGAGGTAAGCCTTTGTTCACCTGCACACGCTTGTAATCAACGACCCACGGACGGCCTAACTTGCTCAACTCGATGGGAGTGGTGCCCTCTGTTGCGCCAGGATTGGGGTAGTTGA
>Ga0307951_1001881_pt1:0-7500 | contig 12984 bp, 14 predicted proteins | sample OrgLakmetagen374_FD_201842 | JGI IMG/M metagenome (GOLD analysis project Ga0307951, IMG submission 201842) | Saline water microbial communities from Organic Lake, Antarctica - #374 | ecosystem: Environmental > Aquatic > Non-marine Saline and Alkaline > Saline | place: Antarctica: Organic... | reverse complement strand
AGTCCAAAACTGCTGCTCGACAATAATTAAGCGCTGTCCACTGAATGTGTATGTATGTGTGTGTGTGTGTGTGTGTGTGTGTTTCAACGTACTCGTGTTATCAGAACACGCTTGATGCTGTAGCGCCAGAGGTTCACAACGCGTCTGCAACCCCAGCTTTTTCTGCACGTGGTGGCAATTGGTGTGGAGGTGCTGAATGCTGGAGAGCCAAGCTTTGACGTTCCTGACCTTTTGATTTACCACCTTCTCACAACTGGTGTGCATGACAGGACGTGCTGCGTGGTGCCGCTGACGAGGTGCTGGGTGTGCTCAAGAACAAAGACATCTTTGATTTAACACCTTCTCACAACTGGTGTGCATGACAGGACGTGCTGCGTGGTGCCGCTGACGAGGTGCTGGACGTGCTCAAGAACAAAGACTCTTCGATTGACCACCCTCTCACAACTGGTGTGCATGACAGGACGTGCTGCGTGGTGCCGCTGACGAGGTGCTGAGTATGCTCAAGAACAAAGACATCTTTGATTGACCACCCTCTCACAACTGGTGTGCATGACAGGACGTGCTGCGTGGTGCCGCTGACGAGGTGCTGGGTGTGCTCAAGAACAAAGACATGAAGGACCCTGAGAAGCAGGCAGGGGTGGAGGAGCTGTTGGGCCCGCTGGGCAGCGACAAGATGGCGCAGCTAGTGGCCATAGGCAAGCTCATCACCGACTGGGTGCGTGCTTACAGATAGTGTGTTTGGGTGTGTGGTGGCTGTTTTGGCTTGTTAGGTAGAGAAGCTGCTGGGCCCGCTGGGCAGCGACAAGAGGGCCTTGCTGTGTGCCTTGTGCCTGCTTTGCGTGCACACACTATACCAGTGAAAGTTTATTGTAGTACATTCCTTGTAATCGCAATCCGGGAGGAAACAAAGCTTCTGGCTTCCAAGCACATATGCACATATGCCCTCAAGCGCTACTCGTATGTCAGCCAAAATGTTGAGTATGCACACTATCACTGGGTCTTTCTTGCTTTGCTTCTCTGCGTTATTTGCTCCTGTAGATGTATAAAAGCATATGAATTGGATGTCGTGAGTTTCCTTCATAATCCGAGACAGGTACGCACTTAGCTGAGTGCGTGTTGAGCGTCACTGTACATCAATGCGTAGGATGGCCAGGTTCCCTCGGGGGTGTCCACCCCAAAAAGTAAACGTGCCTTCCACACAGAAAAACAGCCTCCTGGGATGGCAATATATTTCTTTCCCATTTCCTATTTCCATAACGCAGGTGTCAGAGGCCGACCTGCCCCCTCCTGACAACCCCATGGACACAGAGATTGGTGTGGCTGTTGAGTTTGATGCTGAAGACGAAGACGAGGAGGACGAGCGCGACGTGGTGGTGGATGAAGATGAGGACGGGGACGAAGAGGAGGAAGGTGTGTGTGTGGTGTGTGTGTGTGTGTGTGTGTGTGTGTGTGTGTGCGTGCGCGTGCAACCTACTTATGAGAGTTTATTAGGCAAAAATATATCAAGAGTTAATTGGGCAAAGAAGGCGAAGAGTGCGACCTGGTGGTAGACGAAGCTGAGGACTTGCGGGTGCAAGGAGGGTTTGTAAAACTGTGTGTGCTTTGCAAGTGTGTGTATAGGAGGGCGTGCTTGTTGGAGGTACGTCACGCACACTAATAGAAACACACTCTCCTGTTGGCTCGTGTGTGCACGCAGGCAAAGTGGATGCTGACATGCGGTCAGAGATGCGCACCAACATGGATGTGGATGCGGGAGAGGAACAGAGGGATGATGGGCTGAGGGTGCAGGTGCGCACGTGTTGTGTGTGTACGTGTATGTGTGGGTTTTGTGTGTGTATGTGTGTGTGTATGTGTGGGTTTTGTATGTGTGTGTATGTGTGGGTTTTGTGTTTGTGTATGTGTGGGTTTTGTGTGTGTGTATGTGTGGGCTTTGTATGTGTGTGTGTATGTATGTGTGGGTTTTGTATGTGTGTGTGTATGTAAGTTTTGTATGTGTGCGTGTGTGTGCGCGTTCCCTTCTCAGTCTTCCGTTATGTGCTTGGATTATTTTTTATTTGCGTGTTTGTGCCTCCCAGGAAACCGTTGTCCACCCTCTTGCTCACTTGTCGTGCCTGTGTGCTGGTGTGTGCGCAGGAAATCGATGCCTACTGGCTGCAACGTCGCATCGGCCGTGCCTATGGTGACACCATCGATGCTCCTCGAGCTCAACAGCTTGCAGAGGAGGTGCTGACCACCCTCGCTTCGCCTGCTGACTCTCGCACCCTGGTGAGTGGGAAATGCTTCAGACTGCAGAGGAGAGAAAGTTGCCAGTAAGGTGAATTCAGTTTGCCAAACAGCGTAAAGGGTGGGTGCTTGCTACCCTCGCTTCGCCTGCTGACTCTCGCACCCTGGTGAGTGGGAAATGCTTCAGACTGCAGAGGAGAGAGAGAGTTGCCAGTAAGGTGAATCCAGTTTGCCAAACAGCGTAAAGGGTGGGTGCTTGCTACCCTCGCTTCGCCTGCCGACTCTCGCACCCTGGTGAGTTGGAATTGCTTTAGACTGCAGAAGAGAGAGAGTTGCCAGTAAGGTGAATTCAGTTTGCCAAACAGCGTAAAGGGTGGCTGCTTGCTACTCGCTTTGCCTGCTGACTCTCACAGGGTTATTGATTGACTGATTTCCATCTGACCAACCTGCACACAAGCATAAACACACACACTTACACACACACACAAACTTACACACACACACACACACACACAGGAGAATGACCTGGTGCTGTCCCTGGGCTTTGAGCAGTTTGAGCTCATCAAGGAGCTCCTGCGCAACAGGCTCAAAATTGTGTGGTGCACACGGCTGTCGCGCACTCAGGTGGGGGTTGTGTGAAGGTTGTGCGTGTCTTGCATATGCTTCTGTGCCATTTTCTTGGTGACTGGATGTGCTGCTTGACAGTTTGGAATCGTTTGTTGCAAGTAACTGTTAAGGGGTTGCAAGTAATTAGGGTTGGCCAGAACCGTATAAATATACGGTGTATATACGGTATTTTTGGCAGGGAAATCACCAAATATACGGTCACATATGGTGTATATATACGGTTCTGGCCAACCCTACAAGTAACTGTCGTGGACTCTCAGACAGGGACGTGTCGCTATCGAGGGGATCACACACCCTGACAGGTCATGATGTATCCCACCTGTCAAAAGCGTCTATACCAAGGGGTTGTTGCGTGCGTGTGTGTGTGCGTGTGCATTAGTGTGTGTGTGTTTGTGTGTGTGTGTGTGTGGTATGCGCTCCTCTTCCTGTTTGATGCGTTTGTGTGATGAAGGTGCTGAGCACCAGGCTGTCACATGTGTGCCTAGTTGTAGTGGGAACCCAAAAAAAAACCGTAGCAGTCAAAGCACGCACAGCATGGCGCACGTCATCGACGCGTGCTAGCAGACTCGCAGAGTGCTCACATCCTGCCCCCTTACACTATATCACTGCATAGGACGATGTGGAGCGTGAAAAGATTGAGGCCGAAATGGCAGGCAACCCGGACTTGGTGCGCATCTTAGACCAGCTGCGTGCCACACGCACCAGCGCGAAGGAGCGTCAGAACGCCATGGAGCGCAACATTAGGTAAGAAAAAGGCAGACGCATCTTAGACCAGCTGCGTGCCACACGCACCAGCGCAAAGGAGCGCCAGAATGCCATGTAGCGCAACATTAGGTAAGAAAAGGGCAGACGCATCATAGACCAGCTGCGTGCCACACGCACCAGCACGAAGGAGCGCTAGAATGCCATGGAGCGCAACATTAGGTGATAATAAGGCAGATACTGAGATGGGCTCCCCATGTTTCTCTGCAGTGTGCCGTTCAGATTGCAAAAGGGGCACCGACACGCAATTACAGCGCGCTTGCAATAAGAATTAATTAATAAGGTGATGAAAACAATTAGCAAGGTGATGTTTGTGATCGCCACTAAGTTCTGCTAGGCATGTCCTGTGCACAGTCTGTGCGCTTTTTCATACACAGTTGCTACTAAGAAGATGCGAGCGACCCCCAAATCCTCGTCACTTTTTAGCAGGATCTTATGTTTAGCTTATATTGCCTGTCAGCCTGCCAAGACCGCTTCAGCCGCTTCCGCAGACTATCCTATATTATTAGTTTCGCATCTCGTTGCATCTGCAGTCTCATTGCTGCGTGTTGAATGTAAGCAGGTGGCGTGCCTGAGTAACTGAGCGAGCGCATGCGCTCGAGTGGGTGTGAGTGAGTGAATGCGCTCGAGTGGGTGTGAGTGAGTGAATGCAGGTGGCGTGCCTGATTAGCTGAGCGAGCAAACGCGTGCGCTCGAGTGGGTGTGAGTGAGTGAATGCAGTTGGCGTGCCTGATTACCTGAGCGAGCGAGCGCGTGCGCTCAAGTGGGTGTGAGTGAGTGAATGCGACAGCTGTGCCTGTGCGTGCCTGTCTGATGCACCTGGAAGTGTGAAGTGTGACACAAATGCCTCTGTCTGTACGCAATTTGTTGGCAGGGAGGAGGCACGCAAGCTGCGCCAGGGAGAGGGCGTGACTGCCGTGCGCCAAGAGCCTTCCTCTGTGGGAGGCGTGTCTGCGCAGGTGTGTGTGTGTGTGTGCGTGTGCGTGTGTGTGCGTGTGCGTGCGTGCGTGTGCGTGTGCGTGTGCGTGTGTGTGTGTGTGTGCGTGTGCGTGTGCTTGTGCGTGTGCGTGCGTGTATGTGTGTGTGTGTGTGTGTGTGCGTGCGTGTATATGCGTGTGTGCGCGTGTTTGTGCGTAATTGGTTTTGTCAGGTGCGTGATTGCGTCACGTTTTATAAGGGGCAAGTAGGCGTTTGTCACTCATAGAGTCTATGTAAATTAAATGAGTGAGATAGAAACAAACGCCTCTCACCCATATTTGCCTGTGCGGTGTTTCAGATGTGTGTTCAAAGCTGTTATATTAATTTAAACTTTTATATTAGTGTTTGATAATTATGAGAGACGATGGGCATTTTATCCGGGCACGTGCCCACCAGGCATCTGGGGTATACACAGTCAGTAATATGGTGCAGTTGCTGGACGGGTTAAAAAAGAAGATAGAGCCCACAATTCATGCATTCCTGTGTATATAATTCCTATTATTAATGAATTACTATTAGTAATGCATCAGATTGCCATTAGTTGCTGGACGGGCTTATAACTGAGGAGTCCGCGATTCATGCATTTCTGTGTAGTATTGAATTATTGCAGTGAGTTGCTGGACAGGTTCATAAACAGAGGAGCCCACAATCCATGCATTTTTGTGTAGTACTGAATTATTGCAGTGAGTTGCTGGACGGGTTCATAAGCAGAGGAGCCCACAATCCATGCATTTCTGTGTAGTACTGAATTATTGCAGTTAGTAGCTGCTGGACGGGCACATGACAGAGGAGTCCGCCATTTTTGCATTTCTGTTGCCCTGTGCTTGGTAGGTGGCCAACCGCCAAGTGGTGGACTTTGACTCGCTGTCTTTCAAGCAAGGAGGGCACCTGAAGAGCAACAAGACCACTGGGCTCCCGGAGGGCTCCTTCAGGTGCTTATGCCGTAGCTCTGTATGTGGGTGTATGTGTGTATGTGTGTGTGTTTTTGTGTATGTGTGTGCGCGCGTGCGTGCCTGACTACACAATGCCTTTTGTGTTTGCCACCAGTGCAAGCTTCTATAAGTAACAGAGCTTTTTGGAAGCACTGAACTGTCATCAACGTGCGTGCATGTGTGTGTGTGTGCGCATCCCTTTGACGCAGAGCGAGCAAGAAAGGCTATGATGAGGTGCACGTGCCTGCCCTGAAGGCAAAGCCCTTTGCCACAGGAGAGAAGCTGGTGCCCATCAGCGAGCTACCTGACTGGACACAGCCTGCCTTTACTGGCATGAAGGAGCTTAATCGTATCCAGGTGCGTGTGCGTGCGTGTGTGTGTGCGTAGTGTGTGTGTGCGTGCATGCCTCCGTGCGCGTATGTGTGAATGTGTGTGTGTGCGTGAGTTTATACGTACAAGCAGAGGTAATGCATCACACATTAATTTGCTTAACATATTTCTTCTTCTATGAATGCCCTCAACCCCACCTCATTTTATTGTATTTTCATATTGCTTGTGATAAACGAAACATTCATAATGGAATGACATTTTTCTCTACTTGCATCGTGCCAGCATTCACATTAATTTTGCACATTAAACGCCTGGAAGCAAGACCGCAGTGAAGCTTGGTCACCTATAGCCACTTGCGTGACTTTTGTACACTCGTGCAGATCGAGTGGGTGCAAATGTGCGTTCTGCAGCCATGAGATTAATTGCCCGCAATTCATTTCATGCACACACTGCATACTTAGGGTTGGCCAGAACCGTACATATACACCGTATATAACCGTATTTGGCGATTTCCTGCCAAAAATACTGTATATACACCATATTTATTTATGGTTCTGGCCAACCCTATGCATACTCTATGCATGTATGCCGAGCTGTTGTGCAATTGTACACTGAATAGCATCGAGATCACGCAGCCACATACAGTTTGCTGCTCACATGTAACACGTACTGCGTGCACCATGCAGAGCTGTGTGAGCGAGTGTGCTCTGTACAGCAGCGAGAACTTGTGTCCATGTATAGATTGACGCTCACATGTAACATGTGCTGCGTGTTCCACTACGCAGAGCCGTGTGAGCGAGTGTGCTCTGTACAGCAGCGAGAACTTGCGTCCATGTATAGATTGACGCTCACATGTAACATGTGCTGCGTGTTCCACTACGCAAAGCCGTGTGAGCGAGTGTGCTCTGTACAGCAGCGAGAACTTGCGTCCATGTATAGATTGATGCTGACATGTAACATGTGCTGCGTGTTCCACTATGCAGAGCCGTGTGAGCGAGTGTGCTCTGTACAGCAGCGAGAACACGCGGCCACATACAGTTTGACGCTCACATGTAACACGTACTGCGTGTTCCACTACGCAGAGCCGTGTGAGCGAGTGTGCTCTGTACAGCAGCGAGAACTTGCGTCCATGTGTAGATTGACGCTCACATGTAACATGTGCTGCGTGTTCCACTACGCAGAGCCGTGTGAGCGAGTGTGCTCAGTACAGCAGCAATAACTTGTGTCCATGTATAGATTGACGCTCACATGTAACATGTGCTGCGTGTTCCACTTCGCAGAGCCGTGTGAGCGAGTGTGCTCAGTACAGCAGCGAGAACTTGCGTCCATGTATAGATTGACGCTCACATGTATTATGTGCTGCGTGTTCCACTACGCAGAGCCGTGTGAGCGAGTGTGCTCAGTACAGCAGCGAGAACTTGCGTCCATGTATAGATTGACGCTCACATGTAACATGTGCTGCGTGTTCCACTACACAGAGCTGTGTGAGCGAGTGTGCTCTGTACAGCAGCGAGAACTTGTGTCCATGTATAGATTGACGCTCACATGTAACATGTGCTGCGTGTTCCACTACGCAGAGCCGTGTGAGCGAGTGTGCTCTGTACAGCAGCGAGAACTTGCGTCCATGTATAGATTGACGCTCACATGT
>Ga0307951_1001871_pt1 | contig 13001 bp, 10 predicted proteins | sample OrgLakmetagen374_FD_201842 | JGI IMG/M metagenome (GOLD analysis project Ga0307951, IMG submission 201842) | Saline water microbial communities from Organic Lake, Antarctica - #374 | ecosystem: Environmental > Aquatic > Non-marine Saline and Alkaline > Saline | place: Antarctica: Organic Lake... | reverse complement strand
CCTCTAATACAGTACGCAAGTGCTTCTCATGCTCTTCTGGCGTGCGTGACATGACCAGTATGTCATCCAGATATACCAGCACAATCTTCCCTATGTGCTCTTTAAAGATCTGGTTCATGACTCTCTGGAAAGTGGCGGGCGCGTTCGTCAGCCCAAAACACAACATTTTCCACTGTTTTTGTCCCATAGGTGTGATCATGGCTGTCTTAGGCTTATCCTCATCAATTATACGTATCTGATGATAGCCTGCCTGCAAGTCTAAGGACGAGAAAATCTTGCAGCCGTGCAGCCTGTCCAGCAAATCATCTATAGCTATGCGTGGCAGAGGGTACCTATCTCGCACTGTGATTTTACTTAGTGCCCTATAGTCAATGCACATTCTCAAGCTCCCATCCTTTTTTGATACAAAAAGCAATGGAGCACCGTACAAAGAACAGCTTGGCTCTATCAACCCTTTGCCCAGCGCATCTTGTACTTGCTTCATGCACTCTTCCTCTTCATGTTGTGACATACAAAAAGGCCTCATGAATGAAGGACTGGACCCCTGCTGCAGCCTGATCACGTGGTCTACCCCTCCCCTTGCTGGTGGGCACGCATCAACCGGCTTAAAGACATCCTCAAACTCATCCTTTATCTTGTCCACCACCTCTGGAGCTACTAGGCTTTCTTCCTGGCCTGCGACCATGCTTGCGCACGTCGTGCCCTGGTCCATTCGCTCCATACTGATCCTTTTGCACGCCACACCCGCCACCAGTTTCCAAAATGCTTTAGTATTCTCTGTGGATATTTAGGTTTAAAATGGGGTAACTTTCACTTGTAACTTGCAAAGCTGCATTGGTTTGCCACTTGCACCTTAAACAGCAATTCTCAGTGTTAACTTTTCTTGTGCCACTTGGACGCTGCAAAGAATAGTACAGCCCATAACTACTATGTTGCTTTATCTTCTTATATGAGTGTCACTATATGTTGTTGCGTGAATTTTGACAGGTAGCTGACGTGCAGTAGATATCCCTGAAGTTTTATCACCATGTTTACAAGTTTTACAAGGAAAGGCCTTCAGTCAAAGCGTGCGATTGCGAGCCTGCTCATAAAAAACAATCAGTTCATCTGAGTTCATGTAAAAAAATGTAGAGTTTGTTGTTGGTCTAATGCAAAAAAGTAAAAACGTCCTGTGCTCTTGCCTCTGAGAAGAAGGTAAGGTAAGATTACATTGCTACATATGCCTCAAAGGGCATCTCAGCGGAAACTTGGCAAAAGTCTGAATCCACAGCTAGCTAAACAAAAGAAATAGCAGCTAAAGGATGTCTTAAACAAATATATTTGTTTCATGTTTCCCTTAGCTTCTGTTTCTTTTGTTTAGCCAGGTGTAGTTTCAGGCTTTTTTCCAAACTTCCGCTGAGATGCCCTTTGAGGCATATATAATGATGTAACCTTACCTTAAACAGATGCATGTAGAAGAGAAAGTGTATAGAGAAAGAGAGCGTTTGTTTTGAAGAAGCGCGAAAAGAAGGCATCAAAATCTTCTCTGGGAATAAGGACTCATATTCCCTGCGAAGAGACACTGTATGGGGTTGTGTGCAGTGGAAAAGCTGGATGTGTTTACACTACACTTGCTTTTCTTCTTTTTAGCTAGGTAGATGCATACAATTGAGATCGCCTCTTTTTGGTCAGTAATGCCAAGGTGAGAGCGAGCTAAATCACTCTTGCCAGAAAAATGAAAATGGAAGTGTGAAAACTGGCTGTTTAGCTTCTAGTAAAAGCTTGCATCATTATTGCAACTTTGCAAAAGCTTGTGTTGAAGCTGTTAATTATATAGCATACAAAACAGCTGGTATTCTAGCCTACACGACGAAAAAAAGTACACTAAGTAAGAAAGCTGTTTAAAACATCAAGATAGCTACCGACAAAACGTATTATAACTAAAAGAAGATGCCGTCCTTTTGCTTATTTCCACCCCGGAAAGAAGGTGTTTAATATATGGGTACAGGGAAAAAAATATGCTAACATGGTACAGGAATGCTTCATTCCGTTAGAGAACATTAAATGCAAATTTGAGATAAGTATGCAAGCAAACAAATAAACGATAGCAGCTCTCTGTGCGCCCCCAGCTGGTGCCTGTGTCTACAAGAGAAGTCTGCCTTAAAATCATCATATATACCATGCTTTGATTGCACAGCATCAAAACTATTCCAAAGGCAAGGCGGCTCCCAATGCAGCTATATCCTGTGCCTCAACCTGAGTGGAAATTTTGCATTAGGCTCAGTCAGTTTGGCGAGATCATGGATTGGATACAACTCATGATACGAGAATATTTGCTGTGCACATAGCACTCTCTTTGTACATATGAAAGAGGTCACAACAAAGTGAGTGGCTGCACACATGAGCTGCAACTATGCCCTACTGTGACACTAGGAGTACTCAATCAAATTTCTCAGATCTTCTAACATGTCCTCAGCCATTGTGCGCACACACACACTCTAAAAATCTTAACAGCTGTGGCCTTTAAGCGCCTTTCTTTGCACTCATACATAAGCTTCTTTCAAATGGTGTAACGCACCTTGGGCATGTGATCTAGCAGCCCAGCGCAAGATAATGAAGTGCGTAGGTAACCCCACAAGTGAGGGGCACCTGGGTTGAGCTGTAGGGCACGTACATAGAAGCGGGCAGACCTGCATGTATATTGCGGATATTGGTGTGTGTGTGCATGTGCTTATATGGATGTGTGTGTGAAGTTGAAGGGACTAGCGCAAGATAAATGCCAATTTTGATTTGTGCAAAAGGAAAGATAAAATATCCAGCAAGCTTGGCCCAGGGGATGAAATGAATTGCAGAGCAGCAGAACAAGCCCAAAGGCATAGTCATTTTTTCTTAATTTCCACCAATTTGCAACCCACTTTTCATAATCCCCGATGTTGGCATAACTTATGCCCATGTTGGTCCAGGCGCGCATGTAATTGGGCTTCAGATTCAATGCGCGCTGGTAGGCATGGATAGCCTCGGCACTGTGGAGCAACGACAGGTGGACTGATGGTTTGGTGTGTGATGCGGTGGCCTATTGATAGTAATTTTGCAACTTGAATAGCGTTATAAGAAGGCAGATATGAGCACAAAACATGCCTCACCTATTTCATCGAACAACGTAACAATGGCGGCGTACCCTAGCTCCAATTGGTCATCCTTTCAATATTCTATCCAACTCAATCGAAACAACAACATAACCCCCCACACACCCCTGCTCGTGGTCTTGTTTGCAATTACATGCGCGAGTGCCTCGTGAGCGTGGCCCCAACTATTCAAGCCTCACGACTATTTTTGAATGCAAACACAGACACACCACGCACACATACACACTTTCAAACGCAACATTATGAGAATTTCCTTTCCATTCACCTGCGTGAGTGGTTTGCAAGCGTCGCCCCCAGCTTATTCCATAAGCTGTAGTCCCCTGGCTGTAGCCTTAAGCCACCCTCAAAAGCAGCGATGGCAGCATCATACTGCAAGCAGAAACTCAAGGCACTGATATATTAAGAATGGGAGGCAAACACTGCAGCAGAGTCACATGTGTGGCACACAGCATGGGTGTAGTGTCAAGAAGGTAGGCAACAGAAGAAGAGAGCGAGAGCAAGTGGAGTGAGGTTGGTGAGTACGCGTAATACTGAGCAGGATGTCACAACACTCAGGAACATGATCCCACCTGACGTGCAAGGTGGTGCAAGACACCTAGTGCCACCTGCAGCTCAGCGTCTGCAGGGGCGGCCTTGGAGGCGGCACTGAACAGCCGCACCTGTGCGCGAACAAGCGTGTATTTTTGTGCGTTCAAGTACACGTGCATGTATGGGTGAGTGAGTGACTATGTCACACAAGTGTGTGTGTGCACAGGTGTCACGAGCAAGCCTTCTATGTTCAACGCTCTTTGTTCCTGTTTGGGAGGGAGGTATTAGGCTAATGTGGCAGAACAGTACAACCACACCACCCACAAGGCTTAATGTTAATCAGCTCTCCGCACAAAAGAGGCCTTGGCTGCCGCCTACCCTCTTTCCCTATATACATACAAGGTGATACTTACCACGTGGGAGAGGCCTTGGCTGCTATCCGGAGGCATTGGGCCTCCCATCTCTTGCACTGTTTGTCCGTAAGCGGGGTGGGCAGTGAGCCACGCTGCCAGGTGCTGGACGGCCTCCCTGCATGAGCAGGTACACAGAAGTGCAGGCATCGGAAAGGTTTCTTGACATCCTAGTTAAAGGTGCTGTTATCCATGCTGCCGGGTGCTGGACGGTTTCCCTGCTTGAGCAGGTACACAGAGGGTGCAGACGTTGACAAGATAATTTATTAAGTTGCTGATGTTTATGCTGCCCTGGCAGGGTGCAGTTCTAGCTAATCTGACCGTGGGTCGCTGCTGCAGGTCCACACACAAGAGAGGCCTGTGCGCCAAATGGGCTCTGTATGTGAACTTAGTTTTTCAAAAGCGTACAGAGGTCTGTGTTTGGTAATCCTTGAATCTCCCGACACACAAACCAGTCTGCTCACCCTGTGTCTAGCTCATTTGTGTGGCTCACGCCCAAAGCCATCAGCACGTCCATGTTGGATGGGTTGGCAGCCAGGGCACGCAGCATGGCGGCAATGGCCTGTGTGATGTGTGTGCATAGGTAAAAGTGTGTGTACGTGTGTGTGTGTGTGTGTGTGTTCCATTGCATGCATCCACGTATGCACACGCAGCAATCGGTATTGCCGCATTGAAGATCCGCCTTGCACAGGGAGAATGCACAATGGTGAATGTGTGAAAGTGACAACAGAGCCATCATCTTTGTGTGCAGGATACTAGCCATGCTTCACCTGCATATGCGCGTTGCTCTTTTCAACGTGGAGGTTAGGTGTAATATGTGTTTTTAAGAGGCATACAAAGGAGATACAAAGCATTTGTCGCGTTCATGAGAGGGGGGACATGGGCATACTTGGTAATTTTTTTCCATTGATGATGAGCGTACCACATGTATGTGCTCGGATGAGCAACGGCACACCAAGCTTAGCTAGATCTCTGTTCGGCAATAGTATAATATATAATATATTTTACATGGTATAGTGACAGGACAAAGTTTCCAGAGGGGGGACACTGGACAAAAGCCAAAACATGCTCCTTTTTGCATGAAAGGTGCAACTACTCACACGTCACTTCATCAAATTGGACCCGACCTAGCTTTAAACTGATGCTGACTTTATAAGCTACCCGAGCATGTGCTCAGATTTAGACAAGTCGCCCTACGTATGGAATGACAGGACTAAAAGCACACGTCGTGCACCTGTACCCTAGATGGGTGCTTTCCAGGGGGAATGGCACATTGATTTGCATATCTCGCCAACCACTTAGTCTTTTTGCCCCATTTTTCTTGCAATGATCTTTATTTATTTTAAGGATTTCAAAACACTAAAAATCACCGGGTTTGGTGCACTGACTGGTCAGATACAGCATATGACTGCTCAAAAAGTAAGGTTCACACCGCGGCCGATTAAGTAAGGGCCCCCTAACTTGCAGGTTTCAAGCTTAACTGCATTAAAATGCTGCATATCAGAGCTGAGCTTGAAACTTGCAAGTTAGGGGGCCAATACCCTAGGAGCATGCAAAAACCATACCCATTTTGGGCCTCAGTGTCCTCCCTCTGCAAAAATTCATCGGGAAACAGTATAACAGTGTAACAATAATAACGACTTCCGGCATATGCATGTACGAACCTGGCTTGCCCTCAGACCATCCAACCGTTCCTATCCATGCACGTAAAACTTTGCACATGCTGCCTTGCAAATTGCAAGATCAGAAGACTACGTGCAGCAACTTCTGCAAAAAAGGCGTGCAGCTCTCAAATCGGACCTGCTGATCATCGTCATTTTCTGCGTGCACTGTGCCCAACAGACGCCAGGCCTCTGCGTGGTCAGGCTTGGCGGTGACCTCAGACTCTAAAGCCAACACCGCCTCATTTAACACGCCTCGCCTGCATCAACGCATGTGTAGAAACCAGGGCGTGTGAATGACCAACGATGACCTTTGTACTGTGAGTGTGTGTGTGTGTGCTTGCACTGTCTCATACAGCACACCTGGCCTGCCAATAAGCATACGCAATTAACAATGTTCAGGCACTCTGCAATGAAGGCATGGCCTCAGCGCATGTGACCTTAGTGTTCAAACCAGACTACTTTGTCCAGCCTAGCAAGTATGCATGGAATGTGCGACATAAGGGATTGTGTTCAGCATGTTTAATTGCAAGTGTGCACACAACCAACCCAAGCGGCAAAAATCATCAGAAAGATGTATCCTACAAACAATTGACCACATTCCTGTCAATTGTCGAGAGATAACTACCAGACTGTACACGTACACCATTGGAATTTGAACAAGCAAAGGCTAGAGGGCTTTGCTTTAAAGTGGCTTGCAACTTGCTTGAAAGAAGAGCGCAGCTGTTGTGCCTCCATTTTGGCTTTCTGTGATATAAGGTCAATCCAGCAGCCTGCCTTGAAGGTTCAATCACCCACCTGAACAAATCCTTGCCTTTAGCAAATGCTTGGGGGTCGCCATGGAAAGGATTGTCAGAAGCAAACACGTATTCTCCCTTCCTGTAAATTGAAAGAGCAGTACATCCACACATGCACTTATTCTGCATACCAGTGTTCTCAGTCTTGGGCCACCAAATGCATCAGCGATCAGGACACACACTCACACGCAGTCCAGTGAAACGTACAATGCGGATATGCTGATGGTGCAGTCAATGTATGGCATGTGACTGATTAAGGCATAAATGCGTTTATGATGTCCTGAAAACCAGGAAGCTCCTCTCCAGCCTCATTTTGCTCACCCCACCAACTGCAAGCGCCGTGCACTTCCAATCATTTAAGGGAGCATGGACGTTTTTAGCTCACAGACCAAAGTTGCACGAGCAGCACTCTCTTTGCAAGTCACGCTCTGGTTGGACCAAGCATACCATTTGCAGCCCATACCCTTGGCCAAACCTAATTAATCTACCCCAAACTACTCGTACCTCTATCCTTGCTACCACAACAAACCTTGCACACCCCACACACCCTACACAACTCACGCTCTAAGAGGGCCCATCAAGCCATCCGCAGTCTGGTGCATCTGGCCAAGCCCATAGATACGCTCCCACTCCTTGAACTTGTCCTCATCACCGGCTGTAGCAAACTCCTGAGCCCACTCGTCAGTGTCTTGCTGCTGCCACGCGTCCCCCTGTGGAGAAGGATACAGGGAATCAAATGAGCCAGGCGGCAAAGCTGTATTTTCGTTGCTACTGCAAATTGAAGGCAGGGGGTGCCTGTGTGGTGACTGGAAATTCTCCCTTTATTTATACGATTTGTTGCAAAGCTGTATCATTTATGCGCTTAATCTGAGTTGTTATGAATTCAAGACAGAGGGGCACTTGTGGTGCCAGAGACCTCCCTTAATAACAAAGGTAAGGGGAAAAAACTGACATTCACCTGGAAAAAGTCAGTGTAAACAATAAAGAGTGCGTGTTTCCCAACCCCCTTGCTACGGCGTACAGTGACAACTGCGAGCGCTGTTTGATAACTCACAACGGACCAGTTCATGATAAATCTCAACACCACCCCCAAAAGACCTAAAAACCAATCGCACTCGGATTCCTGCCCAGCAGCCCAAACAGTATGTCAATACGTCGCAAAGTACATCAAGTCACGCCAGCACCTTTTCTTCCGTGTTTCACGCACCGATGCCTGCCATGCACGCTCCAGTTCTGCATCCGTGCCAAGATTTAATCCCTGAGCCAGCTGGGAGGCAAACTCGTCGCCCCACATTTGGGGGTGGGCCCCCACACCAGCCCGCACCTGTGAGCACCCACAGCCCAGGAGTTAGGTCATAGTAAGCAAGTGGCACACTTTTTGTATTGAGCCTCAGCATTCAGCGTCAACGCCTGCCTGCGCCTGTGAGCGTACAGTGTGAAGGAGATACGAGGTGCTCATCGTTTCGATCCCTGTGACAGCTGGCAAATAGAATAGCGGCAGCAGCTGCATCGTGCCTCGACACTCCTCCACACCTGCGCATACAAAGAGACACCATCTTGCCCAAGCTGCAAGTGTTTTGCGCGCCCTTAGGAACCTGGCACTGACAACCACGCACGCGCACCTGCTGCTGCTTCTGCTCTTGGCTCCCAAACTCTGCTGCCCACTGCTGGCCGTTTGCGCCCATAGCTGCCACATGTGGGGGCTCTGCCTGCTGCTGGCTGCCGAACTCAGAGGCCCATTGGCTAGCCGCTGTGGGGCGCTCCACGACCTACAGAAAACAATATATGCGGGACACAGCGTTTGAGTTTTACCCACAACCTGTGAACAGCAACTGATGCAACAGAGTAGATGAGAGCATGGGAGATGCAGAAGGACATATGCTCCATGACCACTGCAAAGGAGATCACAATTTTAAAATGTCTGTGGGTGCTGGGCAGAAAGACAAAAGCTTTCTTACTCGGTTTTAGGGACCCACATATTGCCAAACGTGGGAGCAAACCGAATTGCATTCAGGTAGGCCATGGTTTCCTAAATCTGCAAGAGTTGTAGGCTGTTACAGCTTGACAGTTTGCATTAACAAAAGCCAAGGAAGAGGGTCACTCAACAATGGGAAGCAAGAAATGCTGAATGCCTGCCTGAATCTGCATGCAAGTATGCTGAGGGTGAAAGGGTCAAGGTCGTGCATGTACTGCTCTCATTTGAGACAGGACAAAGGGGTCTCACCTAGTCCACACAAGGTCAAAAATGTGTTGCTACACACTCCCAGTTGCACACACGCTCATACACCGATGCACACATACACACATTATATCGACCACGTGCACACACGCACCTTATTGTCCTCAAACATGAGTTCCCCTCTGCTCATTTTGCTTACAAACTGAAGGAACTGGCTGTTGCGCATCTTAGGGTTAGCATCCTTGGACAGCACGTCTGCAAGGGCACGCGTGCTTCGCAACGCATCAGCGCTGGATACACTGCGGGCAGGTAGCACAGAACACATGGAGCCAGCAAAGTTTTTACTGTATATATAACATGAAATATGATATAATACCAAAGCATTAAACATGCCCCAGCACAGGGGATTGCCATAGAAACTTCCTCGGACACCATTAATCAATAAATGAGTGAGACATCACACAACTTTGGCCACCACATGCTTCTCTCCTCTCCTCATATTGATCCACTGGTTCACAAATGGATGTACGGCCAAAGCTGCAGAGACACATATTAGTTTATTTGCCGTTCCTTCCCTAATCCGCACCTTGCATTAAAACCTGTGCAAGCAAGGTGCAGCTTACAAAGACAACTACTGCACCGCAGCTACCCTAGGCTACGGTGCAGGCAGGCAGGCAGGCAGGCAGGCAACGTGCGTGCACATACATGCATAAACACACAAGCTCCTGAGCGTACATACACACACGCACGCACAACACACACTACGCAACTTGAACTCAAAATCAAAATGGGGCAAACACTCAAAACCAAAAAAAACAAGCACACACACCGGAATGCGACACCAAAAAAACGCCCACAACAAACATGCTTGTGAATCGCATCGCATCATTGCTCACTTATGCGCCCGTGCTGCGCTGGCGTGCTGTGCTGTGCTAAGCTCCTCTGCCCATGCCTCCCCTGGTTGCTGCTGCTGATGCTCTGCGGCAAAGCTGTCCACCCATGCCTGCCCTGGCCGCTGCAGTTTGCAAGATGTTAGCAAATATAATCAGTGGTACTTCATATGTCTGATGCTTTGTGGCAAAATTTACCTACCCTGGATGCTGCAAATTGGAAAGCAAGACGGAAAAAAAAACACAATGGTATACACAATGGTATACACAATGGCTGTTGCTCTGCAGCAAAGCCCTTAATTGAAGCTGCTACATACAATAGGATGAACAGAGGGATGAATTGGTGTTCATGAGCCGGATGCTACTGCAGCAGGTCCGTCTGCATAGAGGCCACTGTCGAGCCTGCCAACATAAAGCGTGCATTCACATAGAGTAATAGAGATTGAAATGGGGCACGTTGTCACAGCAGAAAATATAACCAGCAAATCTTTAAATTACGCTTATGTGAGCATATGGACGTCACGTGGTACAAATGCCCCTTGTCCCAACGTCCTTGTCCCAACGCCCAGGCACGCCCCTTAGGCACAGTGGGCACGCCCCATGCAGGTCGAGCCCTCCGTCTCAACCTGCACGTTGCAGCTACTATTCTCACACCCCAACCCTTTCACGCCGATACCCACAAATCCTAGGTGGCCCAGTGAGCTTCCATTTTTCACAGGGTTGAATCAAACATGGAGTTAGGCGGGCTAGCGATCACATCTGGCGCTGCACGAAGCTCCCTGTCAAACACATGCTCTTCAGACATCAAACCCCATGTCTCAGCTGCGCATGATGAATTTGCTCAAAGCTGCGCCACCTTGAGACACACACAGGCGCTCTTCCCTCTCACCTGCTGCTGTTGCTGTGCAAAGCTCTCTACCCAGGCATGTCCTGGCATAGGGGGCGGCAGCCGTCGCTGTTGTTGCATGGCAAAATCCTCTGCCCAGCCGCCTGCTCCCCCGGCTTGGTTGACGGCAAACTCGTTGGCCCATCCAGTGGATAATGGCCGACCGTCTCTGCTAGTGATTGAGTAGAAAAGGTACCATCAGGCTGCTACAGGGAATCTGCTTGAAGCTTTGTAAGGGTATGGCCGATCGTTTCTTCTGGGTCTTTATGCATTGCTGCTGGGGATTTATTTTCGCCCAAAGCTGGAAAGATATGCTAGGATGTGTGTGTGTGTGTCCTGGCAAGTTGCTGCAGGCGTGAATAAGAACCCGCCGTGCTACGGCTAATGATCAGAAAGAAGGCAGACAAAGGGATTGGAGATTGATGAGCTGGACGCAGCATGAGCATCAAGGTCCCTGGCACCTAGGGTCTGCCAGAGCCTTTTTTGGCAAGATGTTACAGGATGTATACAGAAGCTGATTTATAATCCCTTTCAGACACACACATCATGTACCGAGCACTGAGTATGTTCACATGGCTCTGGCTGTCTCTGCTGGTACTGCACCAGTGGCCTGCCGTAACACTTCCAAGGCAAGATGCAAAACGTGTAAGGCAGTCGCTCAATGCAACACGTGATGCCTACTCAGTGTCCAGCGGCTAGTTAGTCACAAAGATGCGCGCGAAAGAAAAGTGTTGCGCTGCCTGCACCGACTTGCATCACATGCACATCGCCCTCAATAAGCTGTGCGTACATTGAGCCACGCTCAATCCACTTTGACCCTAAGGAGAGCTCACCTCAAATTGGGCAGCTACAACAAATTCAATCAGTCCCACCTTTGAAGCCCCGCCACTCCTCTGCTCCCCCAAATCTGATCCCAATTCTCTGCCGCTGCTCTGGCGTCTGCTGCGACCTCGGTACCCATGGGGCCAGCAGGCCCTGCGTGGTGTGTATATATGTGTGTACTTGTGCACGGGTGGGTGCGCGTGTGTGTGTGTGTGTGTTTGGTAGAGTAAGAGTGAATGTGAATGCAGTTATAAGAAAGAATGTGCAAGCACAATGCATGTGTGTGCACGCGAATGCACGCAGTAAGGAGCGGCTTGGCACACTGGACGATGAATGGCACACTCATATGAACACAAGATTTTGGCACAGGCTAAAAAAAACTTACACAGGCTCAAAAAAAGTAGTATAGGCTCAAAGAGATTTGCATAGGCTCAAACACACCTTGCTGGCCCTGGGCCCAAGCTTCATGCAGTTTCGCATCGTGCACGTGGGCCATGTCTACTGGGAGCTCAGAGGGGTTGATGTGCAGGGAGGCAAGCAAGTTGCTGACCTGCATGCAAGAGTGACTGTACACATGAGTGAAGAATGCAGGAGGCTTCATTCATTGGAAGCTTGAGCATCAGAAGCAGAACACCTCATTTCTTTCCCTTCAGATCATCATTCAATGTAAGTGGTGAGTGCCAGCACACCTAAACGCTCGATTGCAGCAGATTAACAAAACCGTTGATCTGACTCAGTGTGTGTGGGGGGGGACGTATGTTGATCTGAATGAGATTGTGGCATACTCAACCTTCATTTCAAAGAAGAGTGGTCAGGGATCTGCTGAATCAATAGGAGCACCACTTACTTGTGTTGCTTGTTCACACGCATGGCACACACGAGAAAGCAAGCTAGACTTTTCACAAGTAGACAAGCACTTGCAGAGCACCTTACAATTCAAAACACGTTAATTAACGCACACACACAAAAGACCACCCACACCTGTTGGACTGCAAGAGTATGCCCCTGCTCTGCACATGCATAACAGGTTAAAGCAACCTCTCACACGTACATGGACATGCACAACACACGACACGAACACACCTGCTGGTCTGCGAATGCGTCCCCCTGGTCTGCATACACATGGCGTGACATGATGGTGGCCCTATCCCTGATGCGACACTTGTCTCCAACCTGCGCAAAGAACAAAAACATCGTGATGAATCAGCTGGACGAGTGTAGAACATACAGATTATGTTGTCAGCTAACGACTCCTGAACATTGAGCCGCTTTCTTTTTACCAGGAGTATCTTCTGCTGACTGTGCTTGGTGAACACAAGAATGAATGGCCACAGTATGGCGATGCGGTTAGGTGCAATTGAAAGCTCCAAATAAACAAATCATCATGGATGCACGCAGCATCTATCAGGAGCATGCTTGCAGGATATTGCAAAGATGAAGCTGCCGCATTTACTACAGGGGTACACACCCTCAGGATTTCATAGCAGAGCAAAACAAATGACTATGCACCCATGCACATACGCACACAACACACACAAGCTTGCATACGCACCGACAGGCTTCCACCCAGGGCAGCCGGCGGCAAGGGAGTGAGGCCTGCGCCTGCAGGTGCCCCCGCGCGCGCAGCATGGAAAAAGCTATGCAGGTGCTGTGCGATGGCAGGTGGGGGTTGTTGCTGCTGCTGGAAAGGGCCTGCCGGGAGG
>Ga0307951_1001866_pt1 | contig 13011 bp, 12 predicted proteins | sample OrgLakmetagen374_FD_201842 | JGI IMG/M metagenome (GOLD analysis project Ga0307951, IMG submission 201842) | Saline water microbial communities from Organic Lake, Antarctica - #374 | ecosystem: Environmental > Aquatic > Non-marine Saline and Alkaline > Saline | place: Antarctica: Organic Lake... | reverse complement strand
CTCTCTCTCTCTCTCTCTCTCTCTCTCTCTCTCTCTCTCTCTATCTCTATCTCTCTATCTCTCTCTCTCTCTCTCTCTATCTCTATCTCTCTCTATCTCTATCTCTATCTCTCTCTATCTCTCTCCTTTTCACATTTCTCTCTGTGTGCTCGCTGCTCTCCCTCCGCCCCAAAGCCAACTAATCCCCTGTTGGTACAAGGCTTGTATCGTCGCTAACCCAATTTTATAAACTCACCTTCAGGCTCCTTATCAGCGTGGGCCTGCCCCCCCTCCACCCAACTTACAAATGCTCACCCTCGGCGGTACTGAGCTCACGACCCCACGCACACTCGGGCATCGTGGGTCTGGCAACATTCCTCTCAAGAGTCCCAGGCTGTCTCAGAGTGAGTGCCCAAATTTGCGCAAGCAGTGGCAGCACGTTGCGTCAAAAAACTCAGGAGGGGGTGCTCGTTACTAGTTACTAACGTAGCATAAAACGCTCTCTACCAGCACATCTCTACCAGCACATCTCTACCAGCACATCTCTACCAGCTAGCACATCTCTACCAGCACACCGCTAGAGTGACTCAACGCTGCAAGCCTTGTATGCAGGTATGATGGAGCAGCTGTCTGGTGCCGACCCACCTGCAGGCCCCTCTCAATCGCCCCCACCAGTCCCCACCAGGTGTGCTCATTTTATGTGTACAAAATATAACAAGTAGAATTATACAAGCAGTTCCAGTCCCGCATAGTTGTCATTTGTATTGCTAACAGTACTGATTATCGAACATAACACACACACTCACACGCACTCACACGCACATACACGCACACACACACACACACACACACACACACACACACACACACACACACACACACACACACACACACACACACACACACACACACGCACACACACACACACACGCAAACATACGCACACACATACAACACACAAAAACACACACACACCAAACCACACCAAACCAAACCACACTCCACCACACCACACCGCACACACTCACACACACGCACATATATATATATATACACACACACACACACACACACACACGCACACACACACACACACACACACACACACAATCACACAATCACACACACGTGCTGTACGCCTGCCTAGGCTCACTTGTTAATTCACAGGTAATGCCTTCCTTTAGAATTGTGTACTTCCCTCTTGAGCATATGGGTGGTTTGTTAAGTTGATCTTTCGTCCATGCATTCCTGAAAGGGCTATGCAGCAAGTTTTCGCCTTCGTATGATGTTGTTACCAATTCAAATGGTGGGTCTCTAGTTAGTATGAGCTAGTCGAGAGTTGTCTTTTCCTCAACTGACTTTTCCTCGACTAACTTTTCCCCTCTCTCACCCCCTAAAACCCTCTTTACCTATACTCACCAGGTATTCTCCTGGGGTGGCTTCGCTTGGAGATGCCCATATTAATCTCACCACCCCAGTGCACCTAGCCGAGCGATGATGAATTCATGCTGTTTGTAGCTCCTAGCACTTACTGGCTTTGACCCGTTCTTTTTTTTCTACATAATTGAAAATTGATTAATGACATTGGCTGTCTTTTTGAAATGCGTTGAAGTATTTTTTTCAGGCTGCTTAAGTTCATCTCTGTTTAGCTTCTGAGCCACGCTTGTAGGGTTCATAGCATTATTACGTATCTTTGGGTTGTGGGCAGTCGTTAATACTTTCTTTGAGTCAAATGACTAACAATTACCTCGAATTTCTATGTAACTTCATGTGGAATTCAACCAATGGAGTCGTACAGGAAGCCCGAGACAATCATGCTCTACTTTAAAAACTGAAGGTCTAACCATTCCATAAGTGAAATTAAATTTGGTGTCTCGTGCATTTGACAGAGTCATTAAGTCTCGTGCATCTCCTCGCTACATATGTTGGAACAAAAACCATCCCCCAGGCTATGCTTTTTGGACCGTGCACCAATTTGGTTAAAGTGAGCAATTTTAAGGATTGCGTGCAAACCATTTGAGAGTGGAGTCTTGCAAATGGCATGGTGGTTCTAGCATTGCTTTGTGATAAATGTGAGTGTGGAGAAGTTCAAGATGAGAAGCATGTGCTTTTCTTTTGCAAGTGTGCTGAAGTGTGCGAGCTGCGCATGAGATACAGAGACCTTTTTGAAGGAATGTTTAAGACTCTGCGTGCGTTTGCTCCTTTGAGCTCTGGATTTTTTCCTTTCTTGGCTTGTCATCACAGTATCACTGATTTTGAGATCAATGCATTCCTGAATCAAGACTCACACAGACTCCTCAAGTTTGTGTCAGATTTACTTTCAATTTTCGAAACTGGTTAATTTTGTTTCACCAGCCAATTGCCATTAGCCAGAGTCTCGGGCTGTAGGCCATCCTTGTAACCCTCCAAAGGGTTGGATGGATTTCAGATGTGATCTTAATTGTGTACATTACTGCAAATGCGATCAGCCCAGCTAAGATTATGTGACGAGTTTCTCAACCAGACCTCTTGGGCAAGCAAGTTTCGTTTTTAATCAATCGTGATCTACGCCCCCAACAGTCATGCACAGACCTGCTTGATCTCCACCAAAAATCTCCAACTTTTTGCCTCGCCGTCCTCCTGTCCTGACTCCTTGTCTAATGACAAAAAGGAATGCTCGCAGGTATTGAGCAGACAATCTCACCCTGTACCATCAAGTTCTCAGCGTATTTCACATGATAGAGGGAGGCATATCCATAAAGAAATGTCACTTATGATCAGGCGAATATCAAAGCCAAGCCAAACTGACAGCTGGTCCATAAACATCTGCTGCCTACACCGACAGAATTGTCAATGGCTAGCATGCACCCTTCTTGTCCACCCCATAAGTACTAGTAGTAAGTACTAGTAGTATAAGGCCTGTTGCCTCTATCACAGCAGTGGGCATATCAAATTGCCCGGCCTACCGACCACCGCAATGCCTCAATGCACAGGCTAGCCAGCTCAAACTTAAATCTGTTTCACCTTTTCACACAGCACAATAAGTACATACATAAAAAACAGTGAAGGAGCAGCAAGCGGTTATTTCACAAGCTCTAGGGGTTACCGCAATGCTGCAGATCACAAAATTCACGCACAACCCCAGAGTACGCTTAAACTGGCTGAGACGAGCGTTTTGCATATTGCAGCTTGACCAGGCGTGGCTCGTCTTGCACAATGGTTACAATGGGGGGTGACCCTCAGCCAGGTTGTTTCGCTGACCGGCTGCTGACTTGTCTTGCACAAGGAGGCGTCAGCGCCAGCACCAGCACTAGCCCTGCTGCAGCCTGCCTTCAAGCACAACCCCTGAAAACAGATATCCCCCCATCCTCGCGTGCTCCTTCTTGCCCTGTTACTTGTCTTGCACAATCCTCGCGTGCTCCTTCTTGCCCTGTTACTTGTCTTGCACAATCCTCGCGTGCTCCTTCTTGCCCTGTTACTTGTCTTGCACAGGCTGTCTATTTGTTCATGGTCTTCTTGGTGGTCTTGATGATGTCCTCTATTTGGGGCAGTGCAGCCAGCTCTAGGCTGGTGGCGTAAGGCATGGGCACCTCAGCACCTGCGGCGTTTTTGATAGCAAAAGCTTGTCTAACATGCGCACATGCATTCACAGGTTTGGGGAGTGCAGCCAACTCTAGACTAATAGCGTAAGGCGTGGGCACCTCAGCACCTGCAGCACTTTGGACAGTGAGCATGTCAAGCTTATGCACATGTGCATTGCAGATTGAGGGAGTGAAAGCCTACCCTAGACTGATGGCAATGATGTTTCATGCGATATGATGTATCATATTGTACACACATTTTATCATATTGATGAAATTCCTCCGTATCATACGATAGCAAGGATACTTTTTACCCATTTCAGGCAATTTCCGCCCAGCTACCTTCCAGCAAGTTTTTTTTGCCAAATTACACTACAATTGTACCGTTTTGCGTTTTTAGTATAGCGAGGCCTACTTATTGCAAGGTGCCAAAATAATTAAAAAATTGCGATCATTTAGCTTTTGCAAGGTCCTTCAAAAGTAATGAAAATTTGCAAAATTTGCTTTTTTTGGGGTGTTCCTGGGGCTTCCCTCCCCCCCCTTGGATGCCTCGTGAGGCTTCTGCTTTTGCTGCTTGTGCTGCTGCTGGAGGATGGCTGCCTGCGACATGCAAGCACACCGTGCTCCAGGAGTTTGCACCTGAGAAAGCAGCAGCTCTGCCTTCATGCTTCTCTCCTGGAGAAGCCTGAACCTCCATAGGAGGCTGTGCGTGGGACTGCCCAAAGTCCAAATGGGGCAGGAAAGATACCCCCTGGTCAGCAGCAGGTGCATGCAAGCTTGCTAACGGCATGTCAGCCTCAAAAGCTCCCAAGGCGGAACCCTGGTCCGCTCCTCAGGGTGCAACTCAGCCATACTGATGATGGTTGCCCCTAAACACAATGGAGGTCTTTTGCGGAGCCCAGATTCGTCCCCGATGGAAAGTCGAAGTTTTGCAAGGTCCGATTGATTTTTTCCGGCCTGACTTATTGCGAGGGATCAATAATCATTTATTTATTCGCAAAACAACCGCAATACAGTAGTAATACAGTAGTAATATCTTGTGCATTTGAAAGGAGTTTGGACTGACGTTTAGGGTGATTTTGGTGTCCAATTCAGGTCAAAGCAACTTGATTTTTTGCAGGATAAAATTCTATAGAATACAAAAGCAAAAGATTTTACACGTATATCACCAAGGTCCGTACAAAACATCCCTGGCTGGTGGCGTATCTGCTCCAGCAGCATCATACTGAAGCTTTCAATTATTAGACTCTGGCAGCCAGCCTTAGCGTGTGGCGAGAGAAGGTCAAATGGGCGGCGCTGCTTTTGTTTCATGCCTAACGGGCCCACTTAAAAAGATGGATGTGAATTTTGATGCTTAGTCTTGAGCACGCATACAGACATGTACCAGACCAAAAGAAATATTCAATCTAAGAGCATGCTGCACATGGGGCAACATTGAGATGAGGTGCGGAACATGTCTTAATTCTTATTCACGACGAATTACATCTGTTTCCAATTGACTATGAATCTTTCTGAGCACAACGTTGCAACATCGAAAACGAGTCCTGAAGGCGCAAGTTTGTCTGTGGACAACAACCCAATGGACACGGTCACACACACACACACACCACTCACCCGTTACTCGTGAAATGGGCGCATCCAGGTCGTCAAACGCGTGCTCCTGCACCATGGCAGCAATCTCTGCACCCACCCCACTCTGTGGCCACCCCTCTTCTACGGTCACGACGCGGTGGGTGCGGCGCACGCTGTCTAGGATGGTGGCACGGTCAAGGGGCTTGATGGAGCGCAGGTTAATGACCTGCGTGGCAGACCGCATTTGTGTGTGCTTCAGTTGTTGTTGAGGGTGCAGGTTAATGGCCTGCGTGGCAGATCGTTTTTGCGTGTGCGTCAATTGTTGTTGGGGGCGCAGGTTAATGGCCTGCGTGGCAAACCGTTTTTGCGTGTGCGTCGTGGTTGTTGGGGGCGCAGGTTAATGGCCTGCGTGGCAGACCGTGTTTGCGTGTGCGTCAGTGGTTGTTGGGGGCGCAGGTTAATGGCCTGCGTGGCAAACTGTTTTTGCGTGTGCGTCGTGGTTGTTGGGGGCGCAGGTTAATGGCCTGCGAGGCAAACCGTGTTTGTGTGTGCTTCAGTTGTTGTTGGGGGCGCAGGGTAATGGCCTGTGTGGCAGACCGTGTCCATGTGCAACTGCAACTTACGTTGTTGTTGGGGGCGCAAAGGCTTAGTGGAGCACGGTTTTGTGACTATAAGTCAGGCCCATCGATCCTGTTTAATCGAACGAACCTGCACGCTTTTCCTCTTTTTTTAGTCAGGAGCCTTAGTCATATCTAAGCACCCCTGCACACTCAGTTTGTGCAAATGAAAGCCCAGGTGGGCAGGGTGGAAATCCTGCCAGAAAGTGGATTTCCAAAAGCTCCTCCCTGGTGCTATTAACTTACCAGGAGTGTTCGCAATAATATTGGGGACATTTTGGTGAAGGTCCGGGGGTCTGGGGTGAAGGTCCAGTTTTGGACCCCCTTTTGGCAGGGAAACTACGAAATGCAAAGGCTTTTACCACACTTACCAGAATCTGGGCGTGTTTTTTGCAACGAGTTTGGCAGTTTTGTTGCTTAGTAAATGAACTTTAATTGGAGCTGGAAAAGCTTTGACCAGAGCTTTTCCAAGGTGAAAAAACAAAGTTCACTTTCCTTTTTATCTTGTTCGTAATGTCTGGCTAAGTAGTAAGTCACTGGAAGGAGTCTACTGCAAAAGTCGAGAGCAGATGGCATAAGAAAATCTCAGCTGTTGCTGCCAACCACGGCCCAACCCCAGCATTCCAGACCATAATACTAGACAGGGCATACCATGGGAGCATGCTGAAGGGCCCCTGACACTCAGGTGGTGACTATAAAGCGTGTTTCCTGGGTTTTCAGAAGTGGACCATTTTTGACTAGCAAACAGGCCCATGCACGAAGTCCTTGGGGGGCAAATTTTCACCCCTTGTTTCTACCCAAAACATTTCTGGGAACAAATTAATGGTGAAATTTGGATTTTGAGTCACATTTCTGTACCCATGCATAGGTACAAACCCCTTTTTGGCAGGGAAATGGCACAAATCCAGCCCCCGACGCACACAGCGGCCCCCACACCCTTTTTTTTGGTGCAGAACAGGGAACTTCATCCCGTGCGGGCGCGGCACTTATTAAGCAAACTTTGGGTTTGCCCAGAGGGCCAATTCCGGGCTACCCAGAGAAAAATGTGATACCGATGGAGAGAGGCCCGGGACTCCAGTGTTCGGGGTGGGGGAGGACGCAGCGGAGGCTTCCTCTCGTGCCCAAGGGGAGGATTCCAAGAGCAGCAAGGAGCACAGGCTAGCAGGAAGGGCAGGTTTCTGCTCTTTGGTGCTCATTGCTGGGCACCTAGAGAGTGTGGCTGCATGCGCCTTGCGTATGTGTGGGACGTCTGTATGTGTGGTGTGTGGGGCTTCCGTATGTGTGGTACTACGGCATCACTGGGCACTCAATGAGTGTGTGCATGCTTGCGCATGATAACATGGATGGTGTCCATTGCCTGCATGCGTGTGCATGGCATATGTGTACGTGCGAGTGCTTGCATGGTACAATGTGCACTGTGTGTACGGCTGCACAAACTCATGTATGTGTGTGCGATTGTATGTGAAGGTGTTTGAGTTATGCTGCATGTGCAGGCGTGGACTTACACGTAGATTGTACGTGCGATGTGCGTGTCTGCCCATGCGTACACGGCTGCACATGTGTATGTGTGTATGTGTGCGTGCGTGCTTGCTCATGAAAACATAGATGGTGTTTCAATTTGTGCATGCATGTGCACGGCATTAAGCATGGCATGTGCGTGTAACACTACCTGTGGTGCAAGTGCATGCGCACATTAATGCACGAATGCGCATCTGTGCTTCTTGTGCGTGCCCGAATGACGTTGCTGTGACTGCTTCCTAAATGGCCAAAAGCCTGTGACTGCTTCCTAAATGCGCCAGCAGCCCAGGCGGAAATTTACCCTTACCCGCACATTTCGTCACTTAGGGGGGAAACAGCTGAGGGCGTCCCACACAATAAAAATTTGAGGGAAAACCGAAGGTTTTTCAAACCCCCTGAAGTTCCCTGGTGCAGAAGTGTTTCATATGTTTTTTTTACTACCCTGAACCACTAAAAGTAAAAAAACCAAGTGCGTGCATTGTGCGTATGCGTGGGTGTGTGTATGCGTGCGTGAGCGTGGCCTTGTTCTTTAATCGTGAAGATTACCTGAACGCCAAGCACCCTGCCTATTTAAAATTCCTGGCTGAGCCAACACACACACATACATGCATGCACGCACGTGCATACACACCACTTACACTTGAACGCAATTGCCCAAACGCACACACACTACACACACACTCACAAACAGAAACACACACGCACACATACAATAACTCTCACACACACACACACACACACACACACACACACAAACACACTCGTATGAACACACACACACATACACCTACATACACCCACCTCACAACTGATGCCCTACACACACTCACACACCTACATCCCCCCATCTCACAACTGATGCCCTGCGCGCGCGCACACACACACACACTCACACACACAGACACACATACACTCACACATACAGACACACACACACTCACACATACAGACACACACACATATGCACCTACATATATGCACAGACACGCACATGCACCTACATCCACCCACCTCACAACTGATGCCTTGCGCTTGCAACTGCTCGGCGGCCTTCAGGCAGTAGCCCACCATTTTACTGAACGAGACCAGCGTGACGTCCTTGCCTGACCGCATGATTTTAGCCTTGCCGATGGGCAACAAAAAGTCCTTGTCCAAAACCTGCGCAGTGCAAGATGGGCAGCAAAACATCCTTAACTAAACCTGTGTGTTGAAAGATGGGCAACAACAAGTCAATGTCTAAACCTGCGCAGAGAAAAATGGGCGACAAGAAGTCATTGTCAACAACCTGCGCAGTGAAAGATGGGCAGGCAGCAAAAGTTTCTGTTTAAACCATAATTGTTCAGTTCGAGGTTCGGCCAAAAATTCAGGTTCGCGAACTTTCACGGATTTTATAAGTGCCGTTCGGAGTTCGGTCAAGGTTACTTTACAGCATGCGTCTGTCAAGTTTGCACGGGACAGCAGCCCCCCTCAGTTCAATCGTTCCACTCTTTCCTTGCAGTAAAAGTGACATGTTCAATGATTTATATATGAAATATGATCTGTAATCTGTATTCAGGCCAGGAAATTTCCTTGGTCTTAAAGCGAATCTCGTCACACATTTCTGAACTGCTAAGGATTTGCACAACGCGGCACTTGCACTACACCTGAAGGTTCTCCTTTTTCTGCTTTACAATGATGACATGGTCCCATTCCGGCCCCTTTTTCCCCCTTTAAGTTATTTATAAACATACACAACTACTTGGGAAGATTTGAAGGTGGGGGGAGGAGGGAGCCCAAGGGCCCGTTTCCCAAAAATGCACATCAAACCCTTCGAACAGTTCAAGGGTTCTAGAACGTTCACAAACTTTATCAAACCTTTGCTCCCAAAGAAATGAACTGAACAACCCTGGTTCGAACCCGCGCAGTGAAAGGACAAGAGCCCTGCGGCGCTGACATGTTTGCGGTGATAGTGATACTTTTTGGCCTTGCCAATGGGCAACGAGGTCTTGCCTGATGCTTACAGTGAAAGGGATTTCAACAAATATAAGCTCAATGATACGAATGTTGACGACTAAGTGCTTCCTGGCCAGCCAAACACATAACTCATGCTGACACTTCACGGCAGTGCTTTATACCTTTTCAGGAAGGACCAGCTACACAGAACCCCTTCAGTTTAAGATGAAAAAGAAAGCTTTGGAAACGCTTGCTGTACTTGTTTGGCTTAGGTTGTGGGGCACCAACTTTAAGCAGCAGGCTTCAGGTTGTATCTGCGGAGCATATTTTATGGGTTTCAAGGGGCAGAGGGAGCAAACACATGTAGCCACGCACAGGCCACTCCAGCACGCCCTGTGCCTTAGCAAGGAGAGCATTGCGTGAAGACTTAACGCGGGAACATGAGGATCACTGCAAAGTACAAATATGGACAGCTCACATGCATGACACATGCAGATGCAGCCCATTCACTGCAGAACGCAGGTGTGCACAACTCAATCGATGCAAAGCACATAATTACACAGTGCTGATAGAATCTCTGTAAGCGCAGAAACAAACAAACAGCCGTTCGCTGCGAGATGCAGAAATACATAGCACTGACAAGAGAACATACACATACACACACACGCAAAGCATGCCTGACGCAGCGGAACTCACGTGCGAGGTCACAGGGAAGGACTCCCCGTACATGATCTCGTTCTCCAAAAAGATGATAGGATCTGGGTCCCGGATGGCAGCTTTGAGCAGCCCTCTGCAGTCCTCTGCATCGTACGGAGTCAAGACCTGCATGCAAAAAACCAACGTGCATAGAAACACAAATGTGCATTGAGAGGCTTTGGGCAGGGACCAAGGCCTGCATGGAAACAAACAACATGTGTAGAGTAGGTTGGGGTGAGGTGCTTTTAAGGTGCTGGCACCTAAATACTCCTTCCCTTGATCATGCTGGATGTGTTTGCACATCAGCGTAGCATTTTCATTTTTCAAGAGGCTTTGGGCAGAGACCAAGACCTGCATAAGAATTGGTGAAGCGAGCAGACGGCAGCAGAGTGAGCTCATGCTCTGATTGGACACAGGCTAGTAGTTTTGAGAAACTGTGTCTTCTGGCTTGTGTGACGTTTTCGAGCTGAGCTGGTCATCCATGGTGTGGCAGTCAAACCCAAACTCAACCCACCTTGAGGCCCGGAACCTGACTGTACCAGGCGGCAAAGCATTGCGAGTGCTGAGCAGCCACACCAGCGGCAGCTCCATTAGGGCCGCGGAATACAACAGGGATGGGGATGTCTCCAGCTGACATGTACAGTGTTTTTGCTGCTGAATTGATAAGCTGGTCCACAGCTTGCATGGCAAAGTTCCAGGTCATGAATTCGCACACAGGCTTCAGGCCGGCCATGGCTGCACCCACTGACAACCCAGTGAACCCAGCCTGCACGCGTGGTGGTCGGGAAACGCACGAAGATGAGCCATGGAAAGGAGGAGGGCACGAGCACATCCACTCAGGCAACACGCACCTCTGTGATGGGCGTGTCCTTCACCCGCTCAGGCCCATACTTTTGTAACAAGCCCCTGGTAATCTGTGGTGATAGCAGGAGGGGCGGGGTGAGTGGCTTTGGGAGGGCACATGCTCGAACGCAACGCTCAACTGGAGGATGATGCATCATGCTGCACGTTTGTGCACGTTTACAAGTTGACAGGAAACTCACTTTGTAGGCACCTTGATATTCTGCTACCTGTGAGGGAAAGAGGGAAGGGGAGGAGAGGCATGTGTGTTAGCCAATAGACACGCCAACTGATCCGAGAACTCACCAAATGCGGTCCCGCCTACCTCCTCTCCCAAAACAAACACGTCTTTATCCCGCGCCATTTCCTCGTCCATTGCCGAGTTAAGGGCGTCTCGCACGGTCATTTGGGTCGTGCCCGCAGGCTGTGTGTGTATGTGCCAGAGGAAAGCACAAACGAGCAGGAAATTACTGCCAAAATTCATCTCAGACTTCAGAGCGTCACGAAAGTGCCTGGAACAAAATGGAGCACCTGGGTCGCGAGGTATCTCAGGGGGGCAAACGCTGATTGGTGAGAACAGGCTGCTGCTGCTGTCGCTGTTGCCGGGGAGAGAAGGGAGCACGACGCAAGAAGAGTGCTACCCTGCCCCGCATTTCGAAGAGAGGTTCCTAAAGCCCTCAACATACCGCAGATTCACAATTATATACTTATTAATGAAATGGACCGCAGCAAATTGCAATTCAGGGTAGAATTTGGAAGAAATTTGGAGAAGAACCCTATATGTTTTCTCCGATGACCCTGCATGACTGGTAAAAAAAGAAGGAGCTACGCAGGCAGTGAAAATCATGATGATTTCAAGCTACCTGTTCTGTAGAGTTTTAGAATTAAATTGCCACTGCTAGTCAAGAAGAGGGGAGGCACCAGTGCCTAGTAGCAGGCCGCAGCGTGAGCCTTGTTTTTTGAGCACTTTTGTGTGGTGTATCTGACCGGCGAGAGCAGCAGTGCTTGTACCCGTGACCATGTTGGTTGACCTTGTTGGTGAAGTTTCAGACCGTTTAGTGATCATTAAGAAAAGAAATAGAACACCGGCATGACTGAGGAAAGGGTGTTGTTTTGTGTTCTGTACCACCCAATGGATGCAGATACACACGACATTTCACCTGCAGAATAAATTAGGGCTTTTCAGTAAAGATCAGGTGGTTGGAAGGCAGAAGCCTGCACACCACCAGGAGTATTGCTCAGATATTTGATTGTGGGGGTAGTGATCATTTTTGCAGAGGGGGTTATCTGAACAAAAGTCCAAACATGCTCATTTTTGCATTAAAGGGGCACCTACTCTCACGTCAATTCACCAAATTGCTTCACACTGTTGCTGATATTATAAGCTACTAGAGCATGTGCTCAGATATAGTTAAATCGCCCTGCGTCAGGAGTGAAAGGACTTAATGCGCACAAGTGTACCTGTTCCCCTTTATGCATGGGTGCTTTGCATGGGGAATGGCGCATTAATCTGCATATCTCGCCAACCGTGATGTATTTGCTCCATTATTTTTGCAATGATCTCTATTTTAAGGATTTCAAGCACCAAAAATCACCCAGTTCGGTGCGCTGGCTGGTCAAAAAGTGGGGTTCACGCTGCGGCTGATTAGGTATGGGCCCCTTAACTGGCAGGTTTCAAGTTCAGCTGCATTGAAATCACTACATATCAGTGCTGGGTTAGAAACCAGCCAGTTACGGGGACCATACATTAGGAGCATGCAAAAACCATACCTATTTTGGGCCTCAGATAACCCTCTCTGTCTTTATTAGCTACTAATTTTGCTGGAAAGGAAAATTCTTCCAAGTGGGTCAAAACATATTAAGTCCCTTTCATACCAAAACTTATGCGCTCGCTGCATTTTTTCACATACGTATCTTGAACACCGGCAGCGTTCTAGGCAAATTCCACCGTATTATCAACGCAACTCATGGAATCAAACCTTAGATCTTTATCAGATCAAATTACTATCACTGCAAAGTAGGTATAGGATTCAGCACATCAACCGACAATTTTAAGAGGCTTCCTGTGCGCTGGCTGGCACAGTACGTGCTTCCTTCCCTTCCAACCCGCAAGCTTTGCACTAGTAACCGGTCACTTGCACAGGGGTGTGTCAAACTCTGTTTGTGCTCGGGCGTAGGGCTCTGAAACATGAAAAATATCCTTCCCGAGCTCTCTGTGTGCTTCTTGTACGGCGCTTTCTCTCTCTCTCTCTCTCTTTCTCTCTCTCTCTCTCTCTCTCTCTCTCTCTCTCTCTCTC
>Ga0307951_1001863_pt1 | contig 13014 bp, 10 predicted proteins | sample OrgLakmetagen374_FD_201842 | JGI IMG/M metagenome (GOLD analysis project Ga0307951, IMG submission 201842) | Saline water microbial communities from Organic Lake, Antarctica - #374 | ecosystem: Environmental > Aquatic > Non-marine Saline and Alkaline > Saline | place: Antarctica: Organic Lake... | reverse complement strand
CATCGAGCACACGCGTCGGCGGGTGCCAGATATCCTGTCGAGATCTATGCAATTGTGCGGTTTTCTTCAAGTTCAGATCTCTTGCCTGGTGTATACCATTACAATGTCAAAGAGCATACCCTTGAATATTTGTGGTCAGATACCCGTACAGGAGTTGATCCTAACACGTTGGTAGCGGATCAATGGGCGCTTGAGGCCAGTGTGATGTTTGTGGCGACGGCTGTCTTTTGGCGTAGTCAAAACAAATATGCGGATCGTAGCTACCGGTATATCTGTATGGAAGCCGGAGCTCTTATTCAAAATGCGTATCTCTACGCCAGCGATACTGATTTGCAAGTGGTGGGTTACGGGGGAGTAAACGACGATAAGGTGGAACAATTATTACGACTAGATACGAGACTAGAATCGGTACTATGTGCATTCTTGGTCGGTAAGTAAAAATATGGAAAAACGGTATATCAACCCAGAGGAGTTACATGAGTTCGCTAATGTGTTGCCACGCATCACAAAATCGTGGGTGGTCCGGTTTCTTAGCTGGAATCTGCAACGTATTTCAGACTTACTTGGTTTTCCGGTATACATCGCTCTTCCAAATGAAGTCATAGAATTAAGAAAATATCCAGATTCGTTACAGGCTCTACGGATAGTGAAGCGTCTGCAACAAGCTGGCTATATAGCTGAGTCGGGCTACCAGGTGTTTGGTTATCCAGATGAACCACCGGCGTATCTCGTGTTTCACACGCTCCCAGGCGAGCAAGGAAACGGTTGGTCGGGTAAAGCGGCTCATACCAGCAGTTTAGCCTATATACAGTGGCCTGCACTGGGTGAAGCGGTTGAACGATATAGTTTACTCCATCCGCATTACAGATCAAATGAATTAGTGCATTCGAGTTATGCTAACTTAACAAAGCCCAAAGCTGATATTTTTTCAATTAGTAGTTTCACCGCTGCCGAGCGTAAGTCTGGTAATGCTTTGGTTCGACTTACGTACGATAAAGACACCAATTTTTGTTGGGCACCGGTTATAGATGCATTAACCGATAAAACTGTATACGCACCGTGGCAATGGTTTTCTTTTGCCCAGGTACGCAAGGTAATAGGGTCGCACCGGCATACTGAAAAGCAAGAGGCATTGTTATGCCCACCCATTACTACTGGTGCTGCCGCTGGTCAAACGGTATCGGAGGCAGTGTTGGTGGGCTTGTTAGAAGTGATTGAGCGTGACGCGTTTATAATCTACTGGTTACAACAGCTACCAGCTCGACGGATTGATTTTAGTTCGATTGATGATGAAGAAGTTCAGGCGTTGTATAAACTCGCAAAGGATTATCACATTGAGCTACATTTACTGTATTTACAAACTGATGCGCCCGTACACACAGTCTGTCTTGTCATGATAGATCGGACGCAAGCTGGACCAGCTGTCATGATAGACGCAAAGACTGGGTTCAATGTGCCAGCAATGGTGGTTGACTTACTGCAAGATCAACTGGCACAACGCGGTGCAAGGCGTGACAAGAAAGCAGGGTCTACAAACAAAACCCATACTGTACCAATCAATCAGTTTGACCAAGCTGCTCGGTCTAAACATTGGAACAAACCAGATCGATTAGTTGAGATAGAACCATTTATATCTGGACCACTGTGTTCTATCTCGGAGCTCCCTGTCTTTGAGTCAATTGTATCCACTGAAAACAAATTAAGTCACCTATATGAGTGGTGTAAGCAAAAAAAATATCCAGTGTATTACCGTGAGGTGATATCCCCAGAACTTAAGGCGTGTGCCGAAGGTATTTCCGTAGTCATGGTTCGCGTACCTAATTTGCAGCCGCTACAAATAGACGAGGCGTTTAAAGCAACCGGTGGAAGCAGGTTGCAAGAAATCCCACTTAGTCTGGGATACACACCACATTACGGTCCTGATAGTGGTTATTGCCCAATACCGAGTCCTTTTTTGTAATTTACGCGATTACTTTTTTGAAGTGAGAAATGTTCTGTTTACGAATTGAGACGATCTAAACTAATGAGACTAAGCACTATACTCGCAATGAGAATGGCTATCCCGGCCGGGAGCATATATGGTTGAGCAATGCTAAGTAATACAAACGAACTCGAAATTCCAAAGAAAGAAAAAACTAGTATCAGTGCCGCGAAACCACACGAAATGCAGCTTATTCCAATGGCTATTCCGACAGTGCTAAAAAGACTAGTTACGAAACTGCCCTTTGAAAAATAGTTTTTGTAAAAAAAAACGTAGCGTATTGTATTGATATATATACCACCAAGCGTTGCAATCAGTATGTACTGGAACAATGAGTGTATTGAATCTCCTTTAATAAACGATACAAATGCATCGATAAGCAAAGCGAGCGGCAACGTGCTGCTTATAAGTGTATATATCAACGATGTGTGGGATATGATAAACAAACATATAAAAATAACTAAAGAGTAGAGTGCAAACAATACCCACCCGAAATCTTTAAATGGAAGTAAAGCCGTCGTGGCGAGCCGAGCTATATATTGCATACTAGTACTCTAGAATTACTGCTTTAATTCGTCTATTGCAGATCGGAACACAGCTTCTGAATAAGAACGACGGAAGTCAACAATCTCGGTATCAGATACCACAAACGTTTGTGGTACTGACACTATATTGAGAGCCCCGCCAGATCGATGGTCAGATAGAATGCGATCTTGGTTATTAAAGTTTGCGACACATAGACGCAACTCATCGAGATCACTCCCAGCATTTTCTGCTGCGTACTTCATAAATGATTCATCTATGGTATCCAGTCGTTCACGTGGAGGTAAGGAAGAAAATAAAGTTTCGTGGTACATGAAAAAGCCATCATCACCGATCTGTTCTGCAACACACTCAGCGTACACCTCACTAGTACTTACTTCTGATCGCGTGTTCCAGATGGGGAGATATCGGTACACAAAAGCTACCTCACCGGCAGGAGTCGCGTCAACGAGGTTAAGTAGCTCCATAAACTGCCACCGGCAATAATTGCACGTGGCATCGGAATATATGACAACCATAGTATCCGCATCACGGTCACCGTATACATGATCCGACTCTCTGAGTGCCAGTAGTTCTTGACGGGCTTGCTCGCTGGATACCTGATTACCGTCTGTTGTGGTCGCCTGATGGTTTAAGTTCAGGTATAACACTGTGATCAACCCGATCAATATAAGCAACACACCTGTAAGTAGTAAAGTTGTTTTGTTGATTGAGGAGAATGACATGACGGGTGTGTTAATGACTAAGTGTAGCGAGTACTACATTAAATACTGTTGGTGACAACTGGTAGACCTGCTGCAGCCCAGGCTTCTATCCCACCTTCAACCCGTTTGATGTTAAAGAATCCATAATGCTGTAAATAACTATAAGCAACACCCGAAGCTGCACCACCACTACAAATTAATATGATTTCTTGATCAGTATTTTTTGGTAAAAATGCTCGCTCTATATAAAAAGTATGGAGTTGTTGTAGTTCTGACCCTTCAGCGTGCAATCGTTGGTACGCAGATCCGTTCCGCACATCGAGAAATATATATTTGTCAGGATCTTCACTGTAGAGTTCATAAAACGCTTCAGGGCTGATATCTTCAACGGTAGGTTCGATAACAGCTATGTGCTTGAGTGGTGTTAAGTATATAGCTGCTGCAGTCAACACGCTAGCTATAATAAACAGTAGTACGCCGTTAAGAATGTGTTTTAATTGTATAGACATATTATTTATTGTAGACGCTTTAGTTTGTATATTTCGTTGGCAAACGTAGGTGCGTAAAAAGAATCATTTCTTTTATTATATACCACATTGTTGACCATTCTTTCTCCGGTGTGGAAAAAACCGGTCGGTTTGCCATCCAACCCCAACTCGTACAAAAAACCATCATTTGATCCAACGTATACTCGGTCGTTAATTATCTCCGGCGAGCTGAGTATTTTACCGTAGGTTTCAAAATGCCAAATCTTCTCAAGAGTACGCCTATCCAAGCAATAAATACACTTATCCATAGAGGTTACAAAAACACTGTCTTGGTAGACTTTCGGGGTTGAATAAATCTCACCGGCAGTAGCAAAAGTAGCTACTACTTCACCAGAATCAACTGCACAGGCGTAGAGATTCCCGTCGAATGATCCAAACAAAACCCGATTATGCTTGGTATCAAATGCCGGGGTGTATTTGATATCTCCTTTGGTCTCGAACTGCCAACGAAGTGTACCTGACTTAGCGTCGAGGAGGTAAAACATATGGTTATTACAACCAATTCCTACCGCGTTGTATTTTGATTCGTAGGCTGGTGATGCGTGCGTTAATCCGTCCATGGCAAACTCCCACTTTTTTCTACCGGTTTCGCTATCTAAAGCTGCTATACCTCCACGATGTTTGAAAAGGCCAAACTCCAAGCCAATAAATACCAGTCCCAAGCGCGCAGCAACACACGGTGAGCTGCCAACCCAGTCAGCTTCATTAAATGTCCATTTTTTTGTGCCGTCTTTTGCGTGTCGCGCGTACACGTTACCATCGTATGCCCCATAGATAACCATTCCTTTGTGTAAGATGGGAGATGAAAAGATGGCTTTGCCAGCTGCTGTGCGCCATATATGGTGTTTCCAAACAACCGCCCCGGTAGCTTGGTCAAGCGCCCAGAAGGTACCGTTGTCAGCACCAAAGTATAGGTTGTCATGATCTAGAACTGGTCTTGATTTTGGGACTACGTAAAAGAGGTTTGGGTTGTCGGAATTGAATTTCCATACCATTTTAAAGTTTGATACTTGTGGTGGTTTATCAGACTTCGATGAATGAGCAGCAAGACCAAAGTCGGTCGGTGTAAATAAAGAATGAATATTAATATTGTTTTCCGAAGCAAAACGATAATGACGATTTTCTCGGAATCGCACTATGGTAAAAATACCGGTTACTGTTTTACCCAGGTTGTGTAATATAGAAAGTTGCTGCTCTTGTGTTTTTCCGGAATTAATCAAGTCGTCAACGAGTATGATTGGGTGGTCAGTAACTTCACCCTCAACGTTTTTTTGCAAGCCATTTTTTTTGCGTTCTTTGCGCAGGTAAAAGCCATTAACAGGCGTACCTCTACGACCTCCTTGAATCACGATGGCTGCAATGAGTGGGATGGCAGCTGTTTCTTGGCCACCCACTTGAAATGGGTATTGGTCTTTATATTTAGACCAAAATATATCGGCAATAGTTTCTAATGCAGTACTATCGAGAAATATGTTCCTGAAGTCAAGCAACCAACTGTGCGGACGTGAAACCCCTGATTCAACGATTGTGTGCGTATCGCCAAAAACCACTACCCGTTGCTGAATCATCTCTCGTAATCTAATAACGGGATTGCTAGACTGGCTGTCTTTTTGACTTGTAGTGATTTTTACATTATGGGAGGTCGAAAACTGGGTCCATTTTTTTTGCATGAGTAATTGGTAGTGAGAGAGAAACTCATCATAGGTACAAGATACACCATCGATCGACACCGTGCGGATAACAAAAAAACCGTTTCTCATATAAGCTGATGTCACAGTTACTTCCTGGTTTGTGTCGGTGTTAGTTAATTGCAGGTAGGCGTTACCATTCCATCCAAACGCACAAAATGTGCGCCACAATACAGTGTGGTCTTGTTCGTGATTGAGGACACCTGTCTGTTCTCGCAGTATCTGTTTGGTATACGAAGCACCTGATTCATTTTGAGCATGTCCAGAAGTCAGAGGAAGGTCAGTCTGGATTTTGTCCACGAGTAGGTTTGCTCCGAGATGACCCAGCTCAAAGCTAAGTCGCGCTGCCGACATAGGCCAGATAGGCGGGTTGTACACTGCTTGCGCTATAATTGGTCCGTGGTCTATCGTGTTGTCAATGATGTGGATAGTCACACCAGTATGGTGGGCATCAGTATAAATCTGCGCTATTTCTGGTTCACTACCCCGAAATGCGGGCAGTAAAGATGGATGAATGTTTACCGTTGCTTGATGTGGTAACTCAAAAAGCTCCTGCGGTAGCTTGCTAAAGCCAGCGACCACAAATAGATCGGCGTTATACGTGCGTATGGCGTCAATAAAATTTGGTTCAATTAATGTAGCTGGAGTAAGCGTTTGCAACTGTCTTTCTGTCGCCCATTTGTATACAGGTGAACCTGGATACGTAACGACAGCGGTGGGAGTAGTATTACGGGCTTGGAGCACCTTTAAAACAGTCAGAGAATACCCACCACTGCCGAAGAAGATAAGGGGTCCTTTCATATCATAACAGTATTACAAGCACTCGATACACACGACTATACGCGTCAATCATGTGGCAATTGTACTATGTCCATATTGTTTCTCAAAACTAGCCGAGTAACTAAGTCGACTGGGGATAATCTAATTATGCAAAAGGGAGGAATGAATGTATTGTTAAATAAATAAACTAAAAGTTTCACACACATAAAACACAATGATCAACCAAATAGAAGCAACAGCAATCAAAGGTAAAAAAGCGATCAGCTTTTTGTTGGCTTTTAGTGTGACCACAGCCTTAGCTTTAATTGGCATCAACCAAGCCAGTGACACTAAGTACACTGCAACCAAAAATGACGACGATACAAATAGCAAAAAGTACGGCATAATTCCGAACGTGATGGTGCCTAACGCACATGCAGCAGGCGTAAGTCAAGGTGGATGTGGAGGTGGAGGTGGAGATGGATGTGGAGGTGGAGGTGGAGGTGACGGTTGCGGCGGCGGCGGCGGTTGCGGCGGTTGCGGCTGCTGTTTTCTACCTACTACGCAAGTACAGACTCCCGATGGTCCTGTAGCGATATCACAACTTACAGTCGATCAAATTGTGACAGCGTATGATGAAGTGACACAAGAGTACACTACCGCGACCGTTGCACAGGTGCTACGGCACGGTGAAGCTGGTGTTGATCAGCACGATTTCAATGCTGCTCCACTATTAGAATTACAACATGAGCAGGGTAAGCTAATCGTCACTGCTAACCACCCAATTTATGATACTGTCACTGCAACCTTTAAACCAGCTGGGGACTTTGAGGTAGGGAATACCCTATTAACCCAGACTCAGCCAGTATCTATTACCGGTGTCACAGAGCTTGAAGAAGCAGAGCACCTAGAAGCTGACAAAATTGTCTATAACCTCACATTAACTGCTGGTCCTCATACCTACATCGCAGACGGTATTGTGGTGCATAACAAAGGCGATGGAAGTGACTGTTACTAATACGCTGATATTCAAAAATGTATATCAACCATATGGAAAATAAATACAACGAAGACAACCAGAGTAGTGGATACAACGGAGACAACCAAGCGGTGCAAATAACAGAAAAATCACCTGTAAACATTACGTTGATACTCTTGTTTATAGTCTTTGCCCTCGTCTGCATTGGAGTAGCATTCTTGTATATGTCCAGTAATATTAATTCACCTATGACGCAGTTTCCAGCTGATGGATCATCAGAGCAATCAAATACAACGGATGGTGATCTTACTAACCGCGAGTCCGCACGTGCAGACAACTTTAACGCCAGAATTGCTGAAGGGGGGAACATTTTGCGTCAAATGGGAGCTGCTGAGGCGGCGATCTATTTTAATCGTATGCTTGAGTCTGCATCGAACCCTCAAGAAAGAGGTCGAATCGAATTGAATCTCGGAAACGCCCGTTTGCAATCCAATCGTGTAGAAGCAGTTGCTCTATTGAAAGCAGTGGCCATTAACGAATCATACTTTGACTTCACTCGAGCCAAAGCAACTAATTTTGTGCTCAATGAATATACAGCCAGCAACGACGAAGCATTCGCAAGAGAACACATTTTTACCGGACCAGTATGGGAAAATTTCTTAGGCGATGACTTGCAGGAGTCTACTTTAACCGGGTTTTTCTATTCAGCTGACTTAAGTCCGACACCCGAGGCAAACATGCGAATTGCTTCCGACTTGGCGGCACAGATTGCCTTCACCAATCTTACGTTAAACGAACGAGATCGAAACGCAGCAGCGGCACAAGATTACTTAAGGTTCGGTAATCAACTAATAACCGAACTGATTCAAGATGGTGGGGTTGTCTATGGTGGCACACCGCCCGACGAAATTGCTTTAGCTATGAATCGGCGTGGGCTCGCATTAGATATTCTTTACTTTTCTGGCTACATTGACGATGCAGACGAGGTAAAAGATTCGTATCGAGAAGCGATATCGTATTTGATTGATAATCCAATTGAAATTTCTGATGGAACCGGTTCTTTTATCCGGTACAACTATGCAGATTTTTTGTTCCGACTCGATGCTGAAGCCGAAGCAAATAATATCCGCACCGTGCTGTCACCAATAGGTGGCCTGATCAGCCGTAGCAATTTTACGACTTTTGTTGATGGTAAGTTAAACAACACCGTTCCTGATAGCCGACCACTTAATATGATTGGCCATCCCGAAACACTAAGGCAGATAATCGGGTTGTCCGATGAATTCCGTCGCTATCTTTTGGTAACTGGAGTGAGAAATGTTCCAGCCCAGTCTGAGTAGTTGATATAGTATGGCCCATTCAGGGAATATTGAGCAACCTGCAACTGCGATATATTACTATTAGTTTTCAATGAAGCATTACTTACTACAAACGTCTCTATTGGTAGCAGCAGTATCTTCCTTTATTGCTAGCTTGGTTTTATATAGTGGAACGCTGGCAGAATCGTCTATTATCACTGAAGACGACCGCAACACCACCATTAGTGCTACAAATGATGAATTGCCAGCTCATATACAAAACGATAATTTCGCACTAGGAGAGTACTATTTTGTGCAAGACGCTGATTCTGCTGATCGATATGATCTAGACAAAGCAAAGTATCATTATCTGGCAGCAATCAGAAAAAACCCGGTTGAACATCCTTCAGCGTGGTACCAGGTCGCCCGGATTGACTTTGTTGAAGGTAGGCTTAGTTCAGCGATATTTAACCTTGAAAAACAGCAAGAATACTTTGGAGATAATCTTCCCAATGTTTATTACATGCTGGGTTTGACATACGGCTATCTAGCCTTAGAAACAGAGTCACAGCAGCACTGGCAGCTAGCTGAAGAAAATTTCATTCGCTATATGGAGTACGCACCAGAATCAGCGTGGCCGCGGGTAGATCTGGCCTGGGTATATTTTTCGCAAGGGAAGTATGAAGCAATGTTGCCAGTATTAGAAACCGGTTTGGAATATAATCCTGACCAAGCATGGTTGCTAAATACCTATGGACTGGCACTTTTAAATACTGGTGACAGGGAGGCTGCCCGTCAAACTCTCTTGCGAGCACAGCGGGCCTACAAAAAGTTAACAGTTGACGATTGGCAGCAAGCATATCAAGAAAATGACCCACAGTCATGGAATCGAAATTTTGAACTGTTTGGCGACATTATTGACAGTAATTTGCTTTTAGCTTCACAAAGATAATTGCAACGATTGGTAACCCGTAGCTGTATAGTTGGGTAAGTGTTAGAATAAGCATCATGTATAGCTTTTTAGAGCGTCCAGTAATGTATGTTATTGCAGGTCTTGCAACATTTCAGTTTTTTGCTCTTGAATCTATCTTGCTACTTGCTCTTGATGTGACGACCTCCTACTTTCAAGCGCAGCTGATTATTGCAACCAGTTTGCTGGGATTGTTGCTTGGAACCATACCAGCTGCTCGATTTTCGCAAGCGAATTGTATTGCGTACACACGGTATTGTTTGTACATGATATGGGTATTACCGCTGCTCAGTCTTGGGTTAGTATTGATAAGTTTTGCGTATCCAATCATCGCGACCATTGGTTTGATGTTGGTGTTTGCTCCACTGGGTTTTATTGTGAGTGCACTATATCGGTTTGCGTCACCCTGGTTACTGTATGCGAGTGAATTGTTTGGTGCAGTCTTGGGCCTTGGGTATTTTATAATCGCCATTCCGTATTTACGCAGTGAAAATGCGTTAATCGCATTAACTATTGTGACAGCTTTGATTGTTTTGTTGATCCTGCGCAAACATACTTCTGTACCAGCTAGCTTAGTACTAGCTGCAGTGGTGCTGGCGAGTGGGGCTGGTCTAGTTTCGAATGTCTACAATCACCACGTCAATTTTCTGATTCATACTTTATGTCCAGCTGATCAAGTCAGTCGAGAGTATACTGCGAACAAAGTCTTTTGCACTGATGATAGGGGTACACCTTACGAATTAGAGCTGTCCTTGGGCAGTCTACAAAATCGCATCGACATATATCGTTTATATACCGATGGTTTTTACTTTACCTCATACTCAGGCATTCGAAATGATCTGATCCAACCTTTTTCAGCAGATCACTATAAGCAAGACGCCCGAATAATCGGTGGTCTATTCGAAGATCCCAAGACACTGATAATCGGTGCTGGAGCTGAAGGAGTAGCAAAGGTAGCAAAAGCGAACGGAGCTACCGATATAACCATTGTCGAGAATAATCCAGCGGTACTCAACGTCATGAACGAAAATCTCCCGTACGCCGAACTAGCGTATTATCCGTTTGCGGATACAAAGGTTGTGCTGCAAGACGGGAGATCGTTTGTGAGCAACACAGATACTAAGTACGACATCATCACGATGATGAATACGCATCGTTCGTTGCATGTCGCGCAGTTTGGTTTTCCGAAGTTTTTACACACCAGGGAAGCGTACGCTGCTTATTACAACGCATTGACTCCAGACGGATTTCTTACTATCGAAGAAGTCAGTATTAACCACACCGCCGACGAAGCGATTGCACAGGCGGTAGCGACGGTACTTGCAATGCTGCAAGAGCAGGGGGTGTCTGACCCGCGTACACATGTGCTTATGTACCAATGGAGTGGCGCCACAAAAGATAGACCTGTCCCTCATACATCTAACCAACTTTACTCACAAATCGTGGTAAAAAAAGAACCATGGTCGACACAGGATTTAGTAGCATTCCGTAATTGGGCATCTAGATCGCAGCAAACCCAAGATTTTTTGAAGACAGACAATATGACGTTCTACCATACATTATGGTCACCCGACGAAGGTCTGAACCTGCAAGTCGCCACCTCGTCAGTATTAACCGAGCCATTCATTAACGACTCCGCGCAAATAAAAATTCTGACTGATACCGCACCGTTCGTTGCCGAATTAAGCTCGGTCGACAGGAAAATGGTATCGGTATTCTTAGTCATCAGTGGTGTGTTGGGTGTGCTGTTTATTGTTTGGTATCGACGCTATGCAATCAATTACGGAGCAGGCTGGCTGTGGTACTTCTTTTTGATTGGTGTCGGATATATGGCTGTCGAGATGTTTTTACTACTGTGGCTGCAATTGTATTTAGGGTCGATTTTTATTACGATGGTGGTCGTTATCGGTGGACTGTTTATTTCTTCGGCGTTGGCAAGTTTATACTACCAAAACACTTTTTTCACCATACGGAATCTGGTACTGAGAAGTATTTTGTTAATGACAGTGCTAGCAGGAGCGATCTATTTTCCGTGGTCCGTTGCGAGTTTTGAATTAAATGTGCTGCTGAGCGTAGTAATTGTTGCTGGGGTGGGTGTATTGCTAGCGCCATTCTTTCCATCAGTCATGCAGCGAGCGGAGCAGCGCTCGCGCCATTACACGCCAATTTTATTTGGTATAAATGGTGTCGCCTTGGCGGCAGCGGTGCCAGCCTCACTGTTGCTCGTTAGCTATACCAGCTTTGTCGTTTTTTTAGTTAGTACCGCTGTGGTGTATCTAGCAGCTCTGATAGCACTACGATGTACGTAAACCCAGTCACCAGTCAATTCTCAGTTCGCACCTTTGTTGGTATTTGTATACTGCTAGCTTTACTAGCGCTGTTTTTTGTACAAAATCGCGTAGCTGTCTCAACCTGGTGGTGGAATACTACACACACATTGCCAGAGGTGGTACTTTTTGTTAGTCAAGACACTAGTTTAGGGCTTGAAATGGCTGCTTATTACTTTGATGTTGGTTGGATGCAAGAAGCGTATGATATTAACCGAGCTGAAAGGCTATACGATCGTATCCACTCGCTTGATCCTACAATTGCCTGGGTATGGTACCAAAAGGGTCGGATGGCATTTTTGCGTGGTGACTACGAACAATCACTAGAGTATTTGACAATATATCAGGCAGCGTCAACCGAAGTCTGGCCGCAGGGTTTGTACTTACGCGGAGTTGTACAAGGGTTTGCCGGTCAACCAGAAGCTGCACTGGAAACGCTACTTACGTATTATGAGTACGATAATGCCAGCTGGTATATATACAATAATTTAGCCTGGACGTACTTCCAACTTGGGCAATTTGATGATATGAATACTATTAGTGCAGTTGGCTTAGAGTTACACCCGAATAATCCGTGGTTACTGATGAATCGTAGCCTCGCTTTATACAATTTGGGTAAAGTTGAGCAAGCAAAAACCTTTATAAATCAATCGTACGAGCAGGCAGTGCAGCTCTCTCAATCAGATTGGAGTACCACCTACCCAGGAAACGATCCTGCCATAGCAAGTATGGGGTTAACCGAATTCCTTTCCGTTGTGGAAGCGAACCGCAGTCTTATCAACATGGCCGAATAAACTGCAGTATAAATAGACTATACTTACATATATGGGTAATACACTAAAGAAAAATACCAGCTTAGGCATAGAATCAGTTATAGCGTATGGAATAGCTATCGCATTTTCTGCGTTAGCTATTTTTTTTACCATGTCCGCCAGCTCTCAAGATCAAGCTTTTATTTCGAGCGAATTAGGGATAGCAACGTTTTCTCCGAACGGGCCGGCTGGAGGAATGCTCGTTCCAGCATCCGGATGTTCAGGTTACGGCGGGGAAGCTAATAATAATACTATTAAGCACTGCCATAGTATTATTATTAGCCCCCCACCCCCACCTCCCTTAATCCTTGGTTGTAGTGACCCAATTGCTAACAACTATAATCCGTCAGTGGACTTTGATGATGGTTCGTGTACGTACCCACCACCTGTAGGGAACTGGTCAAT
>Ga0307951_1001860_pt1 | contig 13020 bp, 9 predicted proteins | sample OrgLakmetagen374_FD_201842 | JGI IMG/M metagenome (GOLD analysis project Ga0307951, IMG submission 201842) | Saline water microbial communities from Organic Lake, Antarctica - #374 | ecosystem: Environmental > Aquatic > Non-marine Saline and Alkaline > Saline | place: Antarctica: Organic Lake... | reverse complement strand
TTAAGATACGGTTCCATTTATGCTGAAACGCGACATATCGGACCACCACAAAAAGTGTATGATATGTTCTATAACTGGGGCATCAAAAATGAAGGCTTTGCTTCTCCTTTTAACGCCAGATTATTAGACAAGGAAAACGCTCAGTTCTATAGTTTATTTAAAGATACTGATGAAATCTTTGGAAGTGCAGGGAGTTTTTTCCGTTTGAGCCAACCAGAAAATCTTAGCCACTGGTGTCTGGATCCTCCGTTTACAACTGAAATCATGGCTAAAGTTGACAGCATTCTAAAAGACTGGCTGGCAACTTATAAAGACTTGAGCTTTTTACTTATTATTCCAGAAAGTCACACGCCAGAAAACATACCAGACGAAACAGTGACTTTGAAAAAAGACATTCATTATTATGAGGGTTTGGAAGGAGTCTTAAAACCTTTACCAGTTAATGTTTGCATTCATAGATACGGGAAGCTTGATGGTTTTTCTGCTGAAGCCATTCTAGAGGGTTATTCCAAATAAAAAAGCTGGTTTGAAAAAGATTTTCAAACCAACTTTTTAAATACATTTGAATAACTCAATTAGGAATTAGTCATGTCCTCTGGTCTTACCCATTTGTCAAATTCTTCTTCAGTAGTATAACCTAACCTAACGGCTTCTTGTCTTAAAGTTGTTCCGTTTTTATGAGCAGTATTGGCAATTTCTGCTGCTTTGTAGTATCCTATTTTCGTATTTAAAGCAGTAACCAACATCAATGAATTTCTCAACAATTCATCAATACGTTCTTGATTTGGATCAATGCCAGCAGCGCAGTTTTCATCAAAAGACACACAGGCATCACCAATTAATTCTGCAGACTGCAAAATATTCGCAGCCATCACAGGTTTGAAGACATTCAGTTCAAATTGACCTTGCATACCTCCTACTCCAATGGCTACATCATTTCCCATAACCTGAGCACAAACCATCGTCAACGCTTCACATTGAGTCGGATTCACTTTTCCTGGCATGATCGAGGAACCTGGTTCATTGGCCGGAATGGTAATTTCACCTATCCCGCTTCGTGGTCCGGAAGACAGCATTCTGATATCGTTTCCAATTTTATTCAATGATACGGCTAGTTGCTTTAATGCGCCGTGAGTTTCTACCAAGGCGTCATGAGCAGCAAGTGCTTCAAATTTATTTTCAGCAGAGACAAATGGAAGATTAGTGAATTCTGCAATGTATTGTGCGACTTTATCAGCATATCCTTCTGGAGTGTTGAGTCCAGTTCCGACTGCTGTTCCACCCAAAGCTAATTCTTGTAAATGAGGTAAAGTGTTTTCTAAAGCTTTTAGTCCGTGATTCAATTGTGAAACATAGCCGCTAAACTCCTGACCTAAGGTCAATGGAGTCGCATCCATGAAATGTGTTCTTCCTATTTTAACTACATCTTTAAAAGCTTTAGCTTTATTCTGAAGTTGATCTCTAAGTTGTGAAACCCCTGGAATAGTAACTTCTACGATTTTTTTATAAATCGCAATATGCATTCCTGTAGGAAATGTATCATTGGAAGATTGAGATTTGTTGACATCATCGTTTGGAGAGACGAACTTGTCGCCTTTTCCTAATTCATGGCCTTGCAATTGGTGAATTCTATTTGAAATCACTTCATTCACATTCATATTGCTTTGAGTTCCAGAACCTGTTTGCCAGATGACTAATGGAAACTGATCATCATGTTTTCCTTCCAAGATTTCATCACAAACCTGAGCAATCAAATCTCTTTTTTCTTCTTCAAGAACTCCTAATTCTGCATTTGTAAATGCTGCAGCTTTCTTTAAATAAGCAAATCCGTAGATGATTTCTAAAGGCATAGAAGCCTGTGGTCCAATTTTAAAATTATTTCTCGAACGCTCAGTTTGGGCAGCCCATAATTTATCGGCAGGAACCTGAACATCGCCTATGGTATCTTTTTCTATTCTGTAAGACATAGTATGAATTTTTGTTTGTCAAATTTAAGAAATATTAAATTGAGTAAACTTTAAAGTCAACTTTCTGAAGAATTATTTTAAAGAAATAGGAGCTTGTATTTCATTGTTTAATTATCTTTGCAGAAACAAAATTTAATCTGATGTTCGAATTTGATCAATATTTAGGGTTTTTACTTTTTTTACTCATCTTAACCATAGGTTTTTGGTTATTGATTTTTTTAACGGCAATTATCCCGTATTGGATTGGAGGTTCGTTGATTGAACGTTTAAAAGAAATCAAAGACAGTAAGAAAAAGAAAGACGACTAAACTATATTATACTTAAGATAGAAAAAGGGCTGTAATTATATAATTACAGCCCTTTTTGATTTGATTATGTCCATGAATTTAGTAATCAGAATTCACCTTCATCGTAATCATCGTTATTATCACCTCTTCTTTGATCTCTTTTTTGTTGATTAAATCTATACACGACTGTTGCAGTGAACTGTCTTACTCTCCATTGAGATGAACTATCGGAAGTGAAATTTTCTGTAATTGTAAATTGGTCTCTTTTTCTAGAGTTAAATAAATCTCTGACATTGAAAGAAACGGTTAAGTTTTCATCTTCCAGAAAATCTTTACTGAAACCTAAATCTACAGAAGCGATAGGATCTGTTTCAGTCTGTGCATTTTGTCTAGGACCTCTGTAAAAAGCATTAGTCTGCCATTGTATTTTCCAAGGTAAAATAATATTTGAACTAAATCTTCCAAAATAACTTTCGTTGGTAGCTCCGTATTCGATTCCCTCAAATTCTCCTTCTGTTTCAAATCTAAAATAATTGAAACTTAAATTAGTCCTTAGCCATTTAACCGGATTATATAGAACACCCACTTCTGCCCCATACCTTTGTTCAGTAGCAAGGTTAATAGGTATGTTTTCTATAATAGGAATACCATCTTCTTCAGTTACTCGTCCAGTATCTCTTTCTACACGCTCAAAAGCATCCGTTTCTCTTTGGAAATATACGGAACTGGTTAAGGTCAATTTTTCCCAGCGTTTTAAGTATCCTAAATCAAAAGCACTCGCAAATGATGGATCTAAATCTGGATTTCCCTGAAAAACATTTATCCTACTAGACTGTGATGGAAAAGGATTTAAGTACCAGCTTCGTGGTCTATTAATTCTTCGGTTATAACCTAGAGTTACATTTTCTTCCTCACCTAATTCATAAACCAAATTGACTGTTGGAAAAAGTCCATCAAAATTTTTATCAAAGTCAAAGTTTCTATCAAAATTTTCAGGAACTAATGGTACAGTGTTTCCTTTCAATTGAGTGTTTTCATATCTCAAACCTAACAAATATGAAAACTTACCCATTTTATCACCATATTGTGTATAAACAGCGGTGACATTCTGCTGAAAGTTAAAATCACTGGAAACAAATTCATCGGTCAATAGATTTCCGGTTTCTAGATCTTGTCTCTGAACTAAAAATCCCTGAGATTGATCTTCGTACTCTCCTCTGAATCCGGCTTCAAACTGAGCATCACCAATAGGTAAAACATAATCTGCCTGAATTAAAAAACTCTCTTCAAATTCAGTTTCAAGATTATCCTGAAAAGCCACGAGTGAATCTACAGGAATTGTTTGATTTTCATTGATTTCTGCATTCTTAGTTTCATCACTATTAGAATATTGTAGATCTGCAGTTAACTTATGATCTCTATTTTCCTTATCAAATCGCTTTTCATAATTTAATGCATATTGAAAACGTTCATCTTCTTCCAATTCAGTTTCAATTCTTTCTGTTGTACTATTTTCGATACCTTGATCAAATCTTCTATTGATATTGGTTGAAATATCTCGATCATCTCCTAATCTTGTAAAAAAGCTTGCAGTAACGGAGGACATATCATCAATAAAATACTCAACACCCGCATTAAGATTGAAATTTTGACCAGTTCTGTTAAACTCTCTGTCCTCGATTATTCTATCAAAACTTGAATTACCAGTATATCTTGTATCAGTAAACGCGTTCCCTGGTCTTGTTCTATCTGTATAACCAAGACTTGTAAACACATTAAAATTATTGGTCCTCAAGTTTAAATCCAGAAAAGCTCCAGAGTTAGTTGGATCTCCTAAAGTTCCTCTTACAGAACCATTAAATCCAAGTGTATTCTCTCTTTTAAGTATAATATTTATGATTCCTGCGGTACCTTCAGCGTCATATCTAGCAGAAGGACTTGTAATTACTTCTACCGATTCTATTGCATCAGCAGGTAGTTGCTGAAAAATATCCTGGTCACCAAAACCCGCAATTGAAGATGGTTTCCCATTAATAAGAATTCTTACATTTTCATTCCCTCTTAAACTTATAGCGCCGTCAATATCTACTGTAACTGAAGGTACGTTCCCCAGAGCATCGCCTACTGTACCTCCGGAAGTGGTAAGGTCTTTACCGACATTGTAGATTTTCTTATCAAGCCTGACTTCTACCTGAGTGGTTTCTGCTACAACAGTAACTTCATCCAACTCACCTGCTTTAGCTCCAAGACCAATTGTACCTAAATCTGTGTCTTTATTTATAGTGAAATTATTGATGTTTTTGATTTCAAAAGAAATATATTCTATTTCAAGATTATAAGTACCTTTTTCCAATTGAATAGAGAAAATACCTTGCTGGTTGGTAACTCCTCCATTTACGATACTTCCATCTTCAATGCTTTTTGCTGATATTGAAGCATATTCCAAAGGAAAATCCATTGACTTATCTATAACTTTTCCGGTTAACTCATACTTCTGTGCAAATCCAACGATAGGAAGAAACATAAGTATGATTATTATCTTTTTGTACACTATATTTAGTTTTAGGTTCAGTCTTAAGACTTAATGAAGTGAATTCAGTTTAATCTGTTGTCGTTAAAGTTGAGTTAACACACTCTAAGCCGATTTATAAGCGAATTTTGATCAAATTTTTGTGAGGTAACTGAGTAGTTATTATATTTCAACAATATTACGAACCTTAACATTGAAAGATATGTCAGAACAGAAAGATCCCAAGGATTTAAATGAAGAAAGCGTCTCAAAACCGACTGAAGACACTTCAGAAAATAATACTAGTGAAACTTCTATAGATGAGAAGACATCTAGTGAAACTGAAGCAAATTCAGAAGGAGAAGACAAAAAAGATAACATCTCGGAAACAATTGAGGGAACTTCTGAACATGACGAATCCAAAACTTCTAATAATGACGAAGTAACTAGTGAATCTGCATCAAATTCAGAAGAAAAAAATGAAGGTGAAGAGAGTTTAGAATCTGATAATGACTTAGCGGAGAATGAAAATTCAGGAGCGAAAGATCAGGATGTGGATGAAGCCAATGCTGAGGATAATGAAGACCATGATGTTGCGAGAAGGCATGAGATAGAATTGAAGGATTATCATGCGATGTCTCTAGATGAACTTGTGCTCGAGCTGGAAAGTCTTGTAAAAAAAGAGAAGGTTCAATCCATAAAGGATCATGTCAATAATATTAAAATTGAGTTTGATAAAAAGTTCAATGATATTATCGAAGAAAAGAAAGAGGAGTTTATTGCTGAAGGAGGAAATATTATAGATTTTCATTATTCTTCTCCCGTTAAGAAAAACTTCAACACCATATACTTTAATTACCGCGAGAAACGGGATCAGTATTATTCTCAGCTAAAGAAAAACCTCAACACCAACCTTAAAACAAGGCTAGGAATCATTGAAGAGTTAAAGAATATGATTGGTTCTGGAGAAAGCATGACTGCAAGCTTCAAGCAATTCAAAGAACTTCAAGAGCGTTGGAAAAATGCGGGCTCAGTACCTAGAAGTGATTACAATACGGTTTGGAACAATTACCACCACCATATTGAACGGTTTTACGATTTCTTACACTTGGACCGTGAATTTCGCGATATGGATTTCAAGTACAATTTAGATCAAAAGTTGAAAATCATAAATCGCGCCGAAGAATTAACTCAGGAAGAAGATATTAACAGGGCTTTCCGTGAGTTGCAGTTGCTTCACAAAATGTGGAAGGAGGAACTAGGGCCTGTAGCTAGAGAGTTCAGAGATGAGATTTGGGAGAAATTTAGCGAAGCTACAAGACTCATTCATGATAAGCGCCAAGCACATTTTGAAAAGCTAGATGAAAAGCGTGAAGAAAATCTGAAAGTTAAGTTGGAAATTATTGAGCAAATTCAGAAACTAACTGAAAGCAAAATCACTCAACATAAAGATGCTCAAGAACGTATTAAAAATGTAAACAAATTAAGAGATCTGTTTTTCAAAGCTGGAAGTGTTCCAAGACAAAAACAGGACGCAACCTGGGATGCCTTCAGAAAAGCGACTCGAGAATTCAATAAAAATAAAAATGATTTTTATAAGGATCTAAAAGCTGAGCAATACGAAAATCTTGAAAAGAAAAAAGAACTTATAAAAATTGCAGAAGAACATAAGGATAGTGATGATTTCAAGACCACTACTCCATTGATGAAGAAGATCCAAAACGACTGGAAAAAAATTGGTCATGTCCCTAGAAAGGATTCTGATAAAATCTGGAAGCAATTCAAATCAGCGTGCAATCATTATTTTGACAGGTTCCATGCCAATAAGAACAATGAAGATAATGAGGAAATGAAAGCTTTCAACCAGAAAAGAGAGCTCATCCAAAAACTCAAAGATGAAAAGATCAGTGATGATGAAGACAAAACAATTGCACTTGTAAAATCTTATATTTCTAAGTGGAATGAAGTTGGAATGGTACCAACCAACAAGCGCTACGTTGAAAATAAATTTAACAGAGCACTGGACCAAATTTTCAAGAGAATTGACATTAGTAAGACGGATGCAGAGTTGATGAAATATCAGAACAGGCTTCAAAATCTCGAAGAGTCAGATGATTCTCAACGAATTTATAAGGAGCAAACTTTTCTTAGGAAGAAAATTGATGACACTAAGTCTGAACTTCAACAGCTTGAAAACAACCTTCAATTTTTCTCAGTCGATGCTGATAGAAATAATCCACTCGTAAAAGAAGTGTATAGTAATATAGACAAGCTAAAAGATGATCTCGAAATGTGGAAAACGAAATTGAAGAAAATCAAAGAGCTTTAATGAGTAAAAGCAAACCAGAATCAAATTATAAATGTCCGCTATGCAACAGTATAGCGGATTATTTTTGCTCCATCGGTAAAAAAGGAAGAGACTATTACAAGTGTGTAACGTGTCATTCTGTTTTTCTTCATCCAAAAAAATATATCGATTATTCTTCAGAAAAATCCAGATATGAAGAGCATAACAACGATGTTGAAGACACCAGATATCAAAACTTTGTGAGTCCAATTACAAAAGCCATCCAGGCTCAATTTCCAAAAACTGCAGATGGAATAGATTATGGTTGTGGTACAGGACCTGTAGCCTCGGTAGTTCTGGAAGAAGATGGTTTTAAAGAAATAGCTTTATACGATCCTTTTTTTCAGCCCATTGAAGATAATCTATCCAAGACTTATGATTTTATCATTTGTTGCGAAGTAATGGAACATTTTTATAACCCTAAAAAAGAGTTCACTCTTTTACGAAATTTACTTAAGCCTAGTGGCAAGCTATTTTGCAAAACAAGTATTTTGAAAGATGATAGTGATGAAAATCACTTTAAAGATTGGTGGTACAACAATGATCCAACCCATGTCTTTTTTTATACTCCAAAAACTTTGAAATATATATCTCAAAAATTTAATTTTAAAAACGTTGAGATAGAACCGAAGTTAATCACCTTTGGTTAAGTATATCAGTCCAAATTAAACTTTGGAAACAAATCCTTCATTATATAACTGTAGTTAGGATCTAGGAAAAATGCCTTTTCATAGTGGTCTTTGGAATCTTCTAATTCACCAAGTTCAAAATAAATTCCTGCATATCTGTATTCTAATTCTGCAAAGTGAGGGAAAAAGTCTTCAGCATGTTTAAGAGTTTGCAGTGCATCCTCAAAATGCTTTAGATCGATAAGAATATCCAAACGTGTAATCCAAGTTTCTAGTTCGTAATTACCCAGCTCTAAGCTTTTTTTGAAACCAAAAGCAGAGTCTTTGATATTGTCCAACTCCAAATTGATGATAGCAAAATGCTTCCAGTACAAAACATTTTCTTCATCTATGTTGATAGCCTTATTAATGTAGTAAAGCGCTTTTTTATAATCCTTGATTTTCACATGATAGTCTGATAGGGCTAACCATACTTTATCTAGGAGCGGATCTTCATGTAATGCTTTTTTGTAATGTTTTAGAGCTTTTTCTGGATCATTGAGCTTCAAAAAACACTTACCTATTCTCAAGTAAGCAAAAGCAGTCGGGTCATCTATCTGAAGGGTCAATGTGTAACACTCTATTGCTTCTTTGTAACGACTTAATCTTTCTAAGACTTTACCTTTTTCGAGATAAGCTCCAATAAAATAATCATCTGAAATAATCGCAAAATCAAAAGCCTCAAGAGCTTTTTCATATTGTTTATTTTCAAAATATATTTTACCTAATTGATGCCAAGCGACTTCACAGTAAGGTTGGCGATCTAAAAAATCTTTTAGAAAAACTATAGCTTCTTCATTTTGATCTAAAAAATCGAAACAATAAATAATATTGTAGAGGGCTGTATAGTCATTTTCATCATTCTCCAGGCATTGTATGTAACTTTCTTTGGCATTTTCAAAATCTTCAAGAAATAGATACTCCATACCCATTATGCTATGTATTTCAATAAGATCGTCTGCAAAATCCAGAGCCTCTTTTAAAATCTCAATAGCATCAAAATGAAGATCTTGTTTTGAATATATATTCGCAATTAGGATATAAATTTCTTCATTATTGGGCTCTAAAGCTTTAAGGCGCTCTAGTAACTCCATAGCCTTCTCAAACTTGTCTTCAAATGTAAAAAGCTCAGCTTTCATCAAAAGTAAGTTGACGGATTTTGGGTGCTGATCCAATGCAAGTTTAATAGCTTTTTTGGCCAATGCTAACCTTCCACTATCGATATAATGACCTATAATATTCTCAAATTCTGCAGCGTCAAAAAATAAGACCTCATTGGTTTTTAGCATCATTTCAAATTTCTCTATAGGAAAATCGAAGTCTTCGTTGTGAGAGGATCCTAGTTGCATATAAAATGATTTAATTTTAGGTTAAGGTAAACGTCTTTACTCAATAAAGAATAGAATTTTTAAAAATGTTATCCACAAGTTATTCACTTATTTTGGATTTTGAATATGAATCCAATATATCAATTATAATGCCACAGCCTTGGGCTATTTCTTCTTCAGATATAGTTAAAGGTGGGGATATTCTCACCGCTTTATTTTCGTAAAGTAACCAAAACAAAATAAGGCCTCTTTCTTTAGCTTCCAAAACCAAATGATTAGCAATATCCGAGGTTTTGAATATTGGAGCTAACATTAATCCCATCCCTCTTATTTCAGTAATCAACTGATGTGAAAGTAGTTTTCTGAATAACTTTTCCTTCTTTTCAATATCTTGAATGATGCTCGTTGTTGTCAAAACTTCCAGAGTGGCCTTACATGCAGAAGCAATTACAGGGTTTCCACCGAAGGTAGTAATATGGCCGAGTTTTGGTTTGTCGCTTAGTAAACTCATCAAAGTTTTAGAGGCTGTAAAAGCTCCAACAGGCAAACCAGAGGCCATAGCTTTTCCTATCACTAAAATATCTGGAACAATGTCAAAATGCTCAAAACCGAAAAGCTTACCGGTTCTTCCAAATCCTGGCTGAATTTCATCCAGAATTAATAAAGCACCAACGTTTTCACACCGTTGTTTTATCTTTTTCAGGTAATCGGTTTTTGGTACAATAAAACCTGCACCTCCCTGAATGGTTTCCAAGATGACAGCTGCCGTGTTTTTTGTAATGACATCTAGGCAGGTTTCTGTGTTAAACTGAATGTGAGTGATGTCTCCAACTAAAGGTCGAAATGGAGCGATACGTTCTTCATAATCCATTAAACTTAAAGCTCCATAAGAATTACCATGATAGCAATTTCTGGCCGCAATAATTTGACTTCTTCCTGTAGCTCTTCTGGCTAACTTCATTGCTCCATCAATAGCTTCAGTTCCACTATTAACGAGATAAGTCTGTGATAAAGGTTCTGGCAAATGCTCTGCCAACAGTTTTGTAAAATCAACTGCAGGAGATTGGATATACTCACCATACACCATTACATGCATGTATTTGTCGAGTTGATCTTTGATCGCTTTAATAACTAATGGATGTCTATGACCAAGACCGCAGGCTGATACTCCAGCAACAAAATCTAAGTATTGTTTACCGTCGGTTGTATATATAAAAGATCCCTCAGCATGACTCACTTCCATACCAAGAGGATGAGGAGTCGTTTGAGCCTGGTATTCTAAAAAATCACTCTTCATCAATTGGTTTTATAGTTTTAGGCTTTGGTGATTTCTCAAGTGCTTTTGGTGGAGTATTTTCTTTAATATTTTTCAGAGTGGAATTTTTCAAATTAGAATTTGAATTTAATTCATCCATACCTTCAAAAAAATCCTCATAAATTTCTGGATCTTTTATTCCCTTTATTTTAGGTAAAACTGGTCGCTCCCTACCTTTTAATAAATCAGCTTTGCTTGTAAGCCTTTCTTCTCCTCGCCAACTGAAGCCTTTCAATTCTTTGGAGTTTTCCGGAAATTGAGAACTTGGAAAAGTCTTTGAATCCACATTATTGTAATAAGTCACATCAAGAATCTCTTGCTCTTCCAGGAGAATTTTGATTTTTGCCGATAGGGATTTATCAATTCCTACAAGATCGGAACTATCATCTCTTACATAAAACAAAGATTCTGTGTTTTTAATGATATCCACCTCATAGATCTCATTGTTTTCAAAAAGTCCGTAAAGTTCCTTTCCCTTGATTTGATTATAACCTTCGATAGAATCTTTTTGAATCATAAAGGAATTTTCAAAAACTCTAAGAGAATCTAGTTTTTCAGTTTCAGTATTGCTAATTAGATGTATAGTATCTCCAGTGATTTGACTCTCTCCAGACCATAAAACTGGATTTCTTATCAGTTTGGTCAATCCGGTTTTTTCACTACTGTGAATGGAGTCAGCTTTGCCGCTCAGATCAAATTTGAATATTCTCGCGTCATAATAAGCTCTTATATCTCTATTATCTACTTCGCCGGTCACGAGCAATGTATCACTAGCCAGGTAAACAGAATCTTTCTCCTGTTTGATAGCTACTATTGGATTTTTAGTTATAAATAAAGAATCCTTTTTTCTGAACACCTCTGCATAATGACCAGTAATAAGCGACTGGTTTATAGTATCTGTAATCTTTATATTATTGGTAGCTGAAGCAAATCCACTAGGTCTGTCAAAAAATATACTGTCGCCTTCTAGTTTTCGATTTTCATAATCAACTTTGGAATTTTTTACAAAAAACCCGTTGTCATTTCTTGTATCATAAAAACCACGCTCACAATAAACAACACTTGTTTCGCTGGTAATTGTGGAAGGTCCGTATAAATAAGCATGACCTTCTTCAGAATAAAAATCTAAATTTTCAGAATCAATATCATATTCTGGATTTCTGACTTTTACATTCTGTTTAAAAGAAAATTTTTCTTGATTCATAAAATATCTTCCCCTTATGCTGGTAATGGTCGATGCAGAATCCTGAACTTTCCCACCGCTGCGGTAAAAGGCTTCTTGCTTAACCCTGTTAAAAAACAAAGAATCTGTGGTTAGCTTATTACTTGGTGTGGTTAAAACCACGTCTTCACTAGCAAATGCGAACTGGGTATTACCATTATATTCAGCGTACTTACTTGTCATATTGATGGTATCGCCCTGCTTCATTCTTACATTTCCAAAAGCTCTGAAAAAAGAATCCATCTGGTAAAAGATCGCCCTATCACACCACACTTCAATACCTTCATGAATAAAATATACTTGATTTTTTACTTTTGATAAAACAAAAGCATCTGGATAATTTTCCTGATCTACACGACTCCTATCGCTAGTGAAGTCAATTTTTTTTCCTTCCTGGGAAAACATTAAATTAGTTACTATGAGAAAAGAGAATATTAAGAAAAAGTATTTCAAATTATAAAATTTAGATACAAAATTAAGCAATTCCAACCATGTCTTATTTTTTTAAATAAAAATTTACAAATAACTTTAGCATGACTTTAAGGATAAGTACTTCTGGATAGATATTAAATGTATGAAACGTGATTATTAATGAAATTGAAGAGCATAAGTTGGGTTTATCAAAAAAAAGCCAGTGTTCATTCACTTATTGAAAACTGATCTGAATTTGAATAGATTGGTATCAATTTTATACTTAAGCTTAAATTAAGACAGACCTTTTAAAAATTAGCTACATTTGTCATTATGAGTAAAATCTTTTCATACCTATTTATTCTTTTGTTTACTATTCAGTCCTTTGGTATGAATACCAGTAATATATCCAGTTTTTATAATTTAATAGACCATTATCAATTCCATAAAACAGACTACAAAAATTCATTCAATGAATTTTTAGATTTGCATTATGGCAGCCAGAAAGAAGCCCATTCTGATGAGCATAAAGAACATGAAAATTTACCTTTCCAGGATTTAATTTCATTTGCGAGCACGATTTATTTTACCACACCAGAATTAGTTCATTTTCTCCCAATTCATATTGAAATTTTATCAACTAGAAATTTCAATTATAAAGATTGCTTTTCAACCTTACATTCTACTGATATTCTTCAGCCACCAAAGGCTTGAATGACGATTTAATTTCCTTTTTATCATCATTCAAATTCAATATACATGTTAACTAAAATCATTGAATTTAGTTTAAAGTCTAAATTCTTCATCATACTAATGCTAAGCTTTATTGTAGGCTTTGGCATTTACAGTTTGACCAACATATCCGTTGGTGCTGTTCCAGATATTACCAACAACCAAGTTCAAGTCATTACTACCTCCAGAAGCCTATCGACCATAGATGTGGAACAATTTATCACATATCCCGTT
>Ga0307951_1001857_pt1 | contig 13041 bp, 19 predicted proteins | sample OrgLakmetagen374_FD_201842 | JGI IMG/M metagenome (GOLD analysis project Ga0307951, IMG submission 201842) | Saline water microbial communities from Organic Lake, Antarctica - #374 | ecosystem: Environmental > Aquatic > Non-marine Saline and Alkaline > Saline | place: Antarctica: Organic Lake... | reverse complement strand
TGATACCACCCCAAGAAAAGTGACACGTTTCTCGTTTTCCCCATCTTTCAAGCACACACGCACACACATAACAAAAACACAATCTCTTACTAGGAGCTGCACTTCATCCTGTTCTTCATTTCTTGACACTATCACCACACTCCCTGTGACCTGTTCAGCAGCATATGCTGCACTTCCCCCTGTGCCTCATCTATAACATACCCACCCATCTACAACATACCCACCCATCTATAACATACTCACCCACAGCCACCCACAGCCACACATACCTCCCCCGACACATACACACTCACTGTGACCTGTCCAGCAGCATATGCTGCACTTCCCCCCGTGCCTCATCTACAACATACTCACCCATCTACAACATACTCACCCATCTATAACATACTCACTCACAGCCACACACAGCCACACATACCTCCCCCAACACATACACACTCCCTGTGACCTGTACAGCAGCACATGCTGCACTTCCACCTGTGACTTCATCCATAACATACACACCCACAGCCACACACAAACACACACACACCTGTGACCTGTCCAGCAGCACATGCTGCACTTCCCCCTGTGCCTCATCTATAACACACCCACCCATCTACAACATACTCACCCATCTATAACATACTCACCCACAGCCACACACAGCCTCACATACCTCCCCCAACACATACACACTCCCTGTGACCTGTCCAGCAGCACATGCTGCACTTCCACCTGTGACTTCATCCGTAAAATACTCACCCACAGTCACACACACACACACAAACACACACACCTGCGGCATGTCCAGGAGCATATGCTGCACCTCTTCCTGATGATCCAGTAGAGGAAGCAGCACAAGCCCACGCACCTGCACATAACAAAACCGAAAAATGTGTGTCAAGTTAGTTGCTGTTTCAAGTCCAACAAAAAAGGAAAAATTTGCAGATCTGTCTTTGCTGATGCTTGGAAGATGGGCTGTGCGGGGTGTGCAGTGTAAACCCACCCGCCACCAGCATATAGCAACACCGAAAGAAATTCAAGTAATAGGTATACCCAAATTCTTCCGACATTTGTGCTAGGGGGGGGGGGGTAACCGAATTTGTTACACAAATTTTGGCCCTGAATATAGCTCCATGGCCAGGCGTCTGTTCCGCACAAGATTTGGACAGAAAATAAGTCAGCCTGCCCACCACGGGTCTGTGAGGTTTGGTGGCGAGCTGTGATGGTCGGACATTTGACAATGATAAGGGCTGAAAAGTAACAAGTTGTGACGGCGTCAAGATGCAGAATCTCCTGTTTTAACTCTTTACTTATTCCGTTCAGAAACTGTGCAGTTATCATGCGCCGTCATTTCCTGTGGCTGCATGACCGACGAGGAGCAATTTTTGGCCGGCCACTTTTTGATGCAGTATAATGCCACTATTATGAATTATTGTTGTACAGCGCAGTTACAAACTTGAATGAATTTTGGAAGCTCTGTGGGCATTTTGGAAGATATGCTTTGCGTTGTGAACAGCACATAACCCACCCACCAGCATATAGCAAAAGTAAGAGGTTAAATAATAAATAACGGGATGCAGTTGGAATGCCATTGTAGTCGTGCTTGGAGGTTATGCTGTGTGTTGTGTGCAGCGCAAACCCACCCACCAGCATATAGCACAACCGAGAGAAACTAAAGTAATAAACAAAGGAATGTAGTTGGAATGCCATCGTAGTCGTGCTTGGAGGATATTTTTGCTGTGCGTGGCGAGCAGCGCAAACCCATCCACCAGCATGTAGCACAACCGAGAGAAATTAAAGTAATAAACAAAGGAATGCAGTTGGAATGCCATTGTAATCGTGCTTGGAGGATATTTTTGCTGTGCGTGGCGAGCAGCGCAAACCCACCCACCAGCATGTAGTAGCACAACCGAGAGAAATTTAAGTAATAATTAAAGGAATGCAGTTGGAATGCCATCGTAGTCGTGCTTGGAGGATATTTTTGCTGTGCGTGGCGAGCAGCGTTTAAGTTGGCCAACTTCAAACATCATAGGAGAGATGCGCATCAAAGGGAAACAGTCCTGGAGGCTAGATCATAATGGCAACAGTGTAGAAAGCAGCAGCGTAAACCTATACACACACCGTGAGACAAACTGACCAGCACCTGCGCCAATTTTGGCAGGCCACTGAGACAAACGCGCTCACATACACATTTAAAGACACGCACAATGACACGGACACGCACGAACACACACAATGGCACATACACACATGAGCACATGAGCAAACACATACGCAATGCCGCGTACACACAGACGCACGCAAGACACACGCACACACAGACACGCAGGAGGAGGACGAGTACACCCACCGGCACACGCGCCATGGTTGGCAGCAGCAGCATGTTCTCTCGCCTACCACCCTCGCCAGCTCCCCTGACAAAATGCTGCCTGTGTGTGTATATGTAAGCGCATGTGTGCGGTTGCATGTGCGTGTATTTGTGAGTGTGTAATTGTGTGTGTGTGTGTGTGTTTGTGTGTGTGTGTGTGTGTATGTGTGTGTGTGTGTGTGCGTGTGTGTGTGCCTGTGAACAAGTGCCTGTGTGTGTGTTTGTCAGTAAGTGTGTGTGTATGTGTGCATGTATGTGTGTGTCCTACCTGAAGCCTGCAGCACCCATGAATCGAGCATCATCGTTGTGGACAGCATTGCCACCTCTACCCCTGTGACGAACACCCCTGCGACGAACACCCATGACGTGCTGATCATGCTGGCGGGCAAGGACCTCGTCTTGCTCGTTTTGGCGGCCTTGATCCACTGCGTGAGCCTGCGTGGGAATAATGGTAAGATTCAGTGAACTCGGTTGCCATGGCTGACTGTGAAAGATTGCCTGCACGAGCCTGCAAGAAACAGGGGCGCAGATTTGACATTTTTTATTGTCTTTACGTCGATTTGGTGTGTAACGAGAAATCAGAAAGTGAGAATTTTAGATTGAGAATCTAAGAATTCATAAATGGTTTGGTGTGTAGCCCTTGCAAAAACTTGATTTGTCAGTTGCCGCGGCTGACTGTGAACACCTGCAGGAAATTTGAAGGTTTTTATTTAGAAGGGTGTGTTGGGGTGGTGCCCGCAAGGTGAGCAAGGCCAGCATCGTCCCTGCCTTAATGGCTCAAATTAGCAAAGGCCTTCAGTGTGCGTATCACACAGTATTGCGGTGCGTTTGTATTAGCAGGAAGCTACACATGCATGGGAAATTATGCGTGACATGGAATCAAGATCTGGAGAAAAGGCGTGACTTGCATGTGACTTGCGCAAGCTTGGCATGATCCACAATTCAAAAGGAGGCGTGCTTTCTGCGTGCAGAGCAACTCCTTGTTAGCTCACGACATTGCTGCAATTCATGCAGTGATTGAGGGCGGCGGTGGAGTTTGAAAGTGAGCTGCACTGTAAAAGTGCGACACAAAAAAGCACACTTTGCGGATGTGCGCGCCCACATACAAACAAACAAATCACACATGCACACACGTGAGAAGACACACACACACACACAATCACAAACACATACACACACCCACACCCACACTCTCACACACATACCCTCACATACACCCACACCCACACCCACACCCACACCCACACCCACACCCACACCCACACCCACACCCACCTCATTGGCCATTAGTGTGGCAGGGTCTGTGGGGGCGAGAGGATACCAAGGGTACGGGAATCGTAACTTCACCTGCGTGTTTACGTACATGTGTGTGTATGTGTGTGTGTGTATTGTGTTTGTGTGTGTATGTGTGTGTTCGTGTTCGTGTGTGTGTGTGTGTGCATGTGCGTCAGCATGAATATAATGCCCCCTAATAACACGTCTTGCTTTGCAAGTTTGTGCCGCCATGATCCTCACAATCCACAAGCAAATTAAGCACATGCATCCTCTCCAGACCCCTAGGTGCGGGAATGATTGTATAGAAAGAACAAGGGGCACATAGAAAAAATATGATTCCTAACCGGCAAACATCGCAAGACACCTAAAAAAAACAGTTTCTAATGTATTAAAAAGCATTGCTGCAAGCACTCCCTCCCCCCTCCTTTGACCCACACCCACCCAATTATCCCCCCCCCACACCCAAACGCACAAACACACGCACACACACACGCTTGTGCGTACCTCCATGTCTACGCGGCGCTGGCAGAAGGGGCACTTTTTGTCGGTGCCTGATGTGTGGCACTGTTTCAGCCACTGCGTGAGGCATCCCTGGTGGTAGGAGTGCCCGCAAGGCAGGGACCATCCGGTTTCTCCGCTGTGAGACACCTGTGTGTGTATGCGTGTGTGAGCGTGTGTGTATGCGTGAGTGTATGTATGTGTGCATGCGGATGTGTATGCTTGACCATCTGGTTTCTCCGCTGTGAGACACCTGTGTGTGTATGCGTGTATGTGTGCGTGTGTGTATGCGTGAGTGTATGTATGTGTGCATGTGTATGTGTATGTGTATGCTTGATCATCCGGTTTCTTCGCTGTGAGACACCTGTGTGTGTATATGCGTGTGTGTATGCGTGTGTGTATGTATGTGTGTATGCGTGTGTATGCTTGACTATCCAGTTCCTCTGCTGTGAGACACCTGTGTGTGTATGCATGTGTATGCGTGTGTGTGCGTGGTTGTATGTGTGTGTATGCGTGTGTGTGTTTGCGTGACCATCTGGTTCTCAGCTATGAGACACCTAAGTATGTGTGTGTGTATGTGTGTGCGTGTGTGTGTGCATGTGTGTGCATGTGTGTGTATTGAGTGTGTGTGCGTTTGCGTGCGCGCGTGTGTGCCTGCCCATGCGTGCACGTGTGCAAGTGTGTTTAAAAGCGTGTGTGCCAGGGACTCAATTCAATATGGCCTAGAGTTTGTAACCCTTTTGCAATGGAGTATGGATGCAACTTTTGACATTCTTGTAAACATAAACGCTGCAGGGTCTCATTGGCTCCCTTCATTGCAGTGACAATCGATTTGAGGCAAAGACAATGGTGATAACTGTGTGTGTGTGCGTGTGTGTGTGTGTGCCAATCAATTTGAGGCAAAGACAATGGTAATAACTAAAAACTATACAAATGGTGGCATGCAAGGCTTGTGGCGGTGACCTTTCACACCTATCTGGCTTAACCCCCCCCCAAACTATTGTTTTTTACTGTTACTACCCCTTGTGTATTTACTACTACTATACCACTGCACTACACTACTTCATCACACACACACACACACACACACACAAGTGCACAGAAGAAACACGACCACACAGCATGCAAGTGCTCGCACACACACCTCAGGGCCTGCATTATTATATTACCAATCCTCCTCATCTTCCTCCTCCTTTTCATCATCATCCCAGGAATTAACTGCTTGCACACACCTCGGGGCCTGCATTTTTACAACATCTTCATCCTCAACATAACATCATCATCATCATCATCAACATTACATCATCATCATCAACATTACATCTTCATCCTCAACATTAAATCATCATCATCATCATCATCATCATCATCATCATCATCATCATCATCATCATCATCACCACCACCACCACCACCACCATCATCATCACCACCACCACCACCACCATCATCATATCATCATCACCACCACCACCACCACCACCACCACCACCACCACCACCACCACCACCATCATCATCATCATCATCATCATCATCATCCCAGAAAGGCTGCTTGCACACACCTCACTGCTTGCACGCACCTCACTGCTTGCGTCATCTTCATTTTCTTCCACCCTTTCTCCCTCTCCTTCTTCCTGGGGCCGCTGCTCCTGCTGATGCCCCCCCTCCTCTTCCTGCTGCTGCTGCTGCTGCTGCTGCTGCTGCTGCTGCTGGTGGTCTGCATGAGAAGCATGCCCAGCAAGCTGGTCTGCATGCGCAGCGTGCTCGGCGCACTCCTTGGGGCCAGTGTCCTCCATATTCATTGATCCCCCTGCGGTGTAGTGCAGTGTGCGCTTATGTGTGTGTTGTATGTTGTGTTTGTTGTGTGTGCTGTGTGTGTTGTGTGCGTGGTGCGTATGTGTGTGTATTGTGTGTGTGTGTGTGTGTGTGCGTGTACGTGTGTGTGAGTGTGTGTGTTGTGTGTGTATGCGTGTGTGTGTGTTGTGTGTGTGTGCATGCGTGCGTGTGTGCGTGCGTGCATGTGTACAGATGCTGATGCGAAGATTTATCACACCTAAGTCATTTAGATCCAACTGCAGATCCAAGATCAGAAGTGCACCAAAATCTGAGTGTCAGCATTTGCGCAATCAGCCCGAGCCGTGCAAATAAGCCCCATCAACACAACGCACATGGTAATGTCTAGTTTAGATGCAGACTACTCATGCACCCATTTTCTTGAAGCAGCAGACACATAGCAGCGGACACATTGCGCATAACTTACAGCAGGGTGCGTTGTGCGCACGTCCAGCGAGACTCACAAAGCAGACGCATTGTGCGACCTATCCAGAAAGACGCACACACGCGCACACACGCACGGACGCACATACTCATTTTCACACACACATAGCAGCAGCAGGAGTAGATGTTTTGTGCCACCCATACAGCAAGACACACATACACATGCACACAAAAATACACAGAGCAGCAGCAGCACGCGTTGTGCAATCCATGCATCAACTTCAGCAATCGCTCCTCACAGCAGATGGCACAGTTTCCGCCCATGCGCTCAACTTCAGCCTTTTTATTTACTTGTAAATAATCCACCGCCATCACACGATGCGATCGTAATAGAACAGCAAACACTACTCACAGCAGATGGCACAGTTTCCGCCCATGCGCTCAATTTCAGCCTCCGTTGCTGGGCGCAGCCCACGCACACGAATCTGTGCGGAAGTTGAAAGGACAGTGGATTGTATGTGTATGTGTATGTGTGTGTGTGCAAAAAATAAATGATACCGTCCGTTCACGATCACTTCGGGAGGCCACTTTCAAAAAATTAATTAAAATTACGATTTTGGTTCGTGAGGGGGTTTGGGGATTAATTTATGAGTTCGAGGGCACTTCGGGAGGGCCCTGCCGGGAATTAAATTTTGAGATCGAGAGCCCCCCTGTGAATGCTGCCTGTTCACTGCTACTGCTGTTTGTTATGGCTGAAACAGTGGCTGAGGCTGAAGCTGTGGCTGAGGCTGAGGCTGAAGCTGAAGCTGAGGCTGTGGCTGTGGCTGAGGCTGAGGCTGCAGCTGTGGCTGATGCTGCAAAGTGCTCAGAAGCAGGGAAAGAGAGATTAGGGGTTTACATGCAGCAATAGCCACACAATGGGGCAAACGTAAATGGGGACATCGTTGGAGCGTTGGACAGCTGCGACAACCAGTGTGAACAGCCCCCCCTTGAACCAGTCAGTGTAGGCCCCCCTCTTGCGCTTGCCATCCTGCCCCTGCTGCTGCTGCTCCTGCTGCTGCTGCTGTTGCTGTGCAGGCTGTTGTGCAGGCTGCTGTGCAGACGGACCATTGGCTGCATATAGAGAACAACAGCTTAGTGCTTGCATGTGTGCTTCCCTCAATCAGAGAAGGAACCTTCTCTGACACACTTGCCACGCACTCTGTATGGATGTTTCTTAAGGGGCTGTGAGAGAAGGGGGCTTCTTCTTGGAGCCGCGCGGGCGCCCCACAGGCCTCTTCCCAGCCTCGCCCCTTGCCTTTGCCTCTTCCTCTTGCAGCTCCTTGAGCTGCCTCTCCCTCTGCAGCTTCTCACGGTCCCGCTGCTGAGCAGCCAGCCTTTCAGCTGGGGACTGGGGCTTCAAGAACCCGGCCAGGAAGTTCACACTGGCGCGCTTGGAGCTCATTTCGATTTATACCCTCAAAACCACTATAAATAATTAATTTATCACTTCGGAAGTCAGTTCGGAGAGACCTCCAAGAATTAGTAAAATTTTTCGTTTTCTGGCCAAATAATTATTTAATTTCCGAAGCGATCGTAAACGGACGGTATATACACACGTGCACACACACATGCACACACACACAGCACACTAACATGCATAGGTGCAAAAAAACACAAGCGCCCTTCCTCTCCCAGGTGCACACACCTTGTGTGGGGGGGTCTTGACGGTGCCAACAAAGGCGTTGATGACCTCCATGCGATCAAACTTTTCTGCGTTGCGGTGCTCGTACTCCACGGCAAACTCAACCGGCGTGGCGTTGTCATCTGTGTAGGTCCAGCCAGAAGCATAATGTGTGTATATGTGTGTGTGTGTGTGTGTGTGTGTGTGTGTGTAGAGTATACCATACAGTACCGTGACAAATGTGGGGTTTGAAAAAACCTGAATAATAAACACAATGCAAGCAATGCGAGGGGGGCAGCACTTAATTGATAAACACAATGCGAGCCTATGCAAGGGCCTTCTGGCCCTCTGAGCTGCACCTACATGCGTATGCATGCGCGTGTGCGTGCGTACACTGTGTGCGTGCGTGTTTGTGTGCATGTGCGAATGTGTGTGTGTGTGTGCGCGTGCGTGTATGTGTGTGCATGCGTTGCGTACGTGTGTGTGCGTGTGTTGCATACGTGCATGTGTGTGTGCGCGCTTACGTGTGTACGTACGTGTGTGCGTGCGTGCGCGTACGTGAATGTATGTATGTATGTGTGTGTGCATGCGGGTACGTGTGTGTGCGCGTATGTGTGCGTGCACGCACGTACGTGCTTGTTTGTGTGCGTGCGCGTATGTGTGTGTGCGTGCGTTGTGTACGTGTGATTGTGTGTGTTCAGAATATATGGTGTAAATTAGGAGGGTGTAGGAAGCATGACTTTTGGACGGCACGTGTCAAATCGCTTTACGCTGGCTGATCTAGCAATGCCTATCAGCCCAACACACGTGGCTGCCGGTTACCCCCCTTTGTAAATCCTTTGTAAACCCTTTGTATATTAATGAGTCAAATCAGGGAGGGGGGGGGGTGGGGTGGTCCCCCGGTGGGGCCTTAGTTTTAAGGGAAGTTTTTGGGGGTGTCCAGTTTTTTTCTGGGCCACTTCCATGGAATGTTGAATATATTTCGTAATCCTCAGCTCAAGCCCAGTCGATTGGCACCCTTTTTGGGCAAACTGGGGAAAAGGGGGGGGTCTGTGGACAAGTCCCAAAGTCAGAGACACACGCGCTCGGATGCAGGCCGTGGGATGAGTCAAGCCAATGGAGCAGCAATTAACTTCGAAATTCCAGGATTGTACCAGCTTGATATAATCAGTGGAATTCTGAAGAAATGGAAGCAATGTGGGGCTGTGCGAGCCAGTTGTGGGTGCCTGGTAGGTCATTTGTGCACGGGCGTCCGTATCTCAGTTTTTGCCCCGTAGCTCTGCAAAACTTCAGCTTCAGGTCTTGATGAGTATGCAGATGGATGCAAAATAAAAAAAGCAGGTTGGTACCCTTTTTGTCTGGGTGGGGGTACTGGAAGGGGGGTTTGGGGGGGGGGTTCCTCAGGGGTGTCCACCCCAAAAAGTACACGTGCCTTTTAAATATAAAAAAATAACACCCTCCTGTGTAGATGCAGAAATATCCTTGAGGGAGTTTTTTGAGGGCATAAGCAAAAGCGCTTGTCAGAAAAAATGGAGGACGTCAAACCAGCATTTATAACCAGCGTTGGTGGTCCCAGCTTTCTTGCATGCAAACATCACCCTCTCTCTTGCACTTGCAACAGTTTGGTTAGAGCATGCACTCACGTCCGTATGCCTTTCACATCATCATCTAATACAGCCAATCCTGTTCCTGGCGTAGCATGCTTTTGTGCATGTATCAGACGCAGTCATGCAGCTTACATGCACAACCACCACATAAACTTCAAGCAGACACAAACGCGCACACACACGTAGGCACACATGTACACACACATACACACGCACACACACCCTGCTTGCCGACGTCTTACAGCATTTCCTCCTGACATCAAGCACCCATCCCCGCTGAAAATCACAGCAATGCCACTGGCACTGGCACTGGCACGGGCACTGGCAATGCACATATTTTTGGTGTGCGCCGTCAAGGAGCAGCCGCGTGCACAAGCATGCACACACGTACGTGTGTGCGCGCTCGCGCTCGCTCTCGTGTTTGAAGTTTTATGCACCTTCCTTGTATGTGTGTGTGTGTGTGCATGTGTGTGTGTGAGTGTGTGTGCGTCTGTGTGTGAACATCTAGCATGCACACGCATCTCCACCACCACTGCGCATCCCACATCAATCAAGCACAAGGCCTCCACACCCACCTCCACTGCCACTGCGCCACCAATATCACTCAAGCACAAGGGCCTCCACCACCACTACCACGCCATCAACATTGAGCATAAACACAAAACGCGTCCCCACTCAACCCACCCACCTTCTGGGAAGTGCGACATGAGCACTTTCGGCGCCAGCGCCTTCATAGCATCCAAGGAAGCGTAGCAAGAGTGCGTGATGGGCAGCAAACGGTTGGCGTGCCGAGAGCGAAGGACTTTGGAAGCACAGGCTTCTTCACAGATGGACACCACCACATCCTCAGGGGTTGGGAGAGCTGCAAAAATGGGATTAAAATGAACACGGTGTTTGATTCAAGCAAACTTAGGACTTAGGGCGCACGTGCCTCTTCGACGGAAGCAGACGGACGGACACCACCGCAAACTCAAGCAACAGTAGAGTTGCTAAAAAAAAGGTCAGAAATACACATTTTTTGGCAAGCGAAGGACTTAGGAGGCCCAGACCTCTCCACAGAGTAAAACTGCCTAGGAGGCACAGACCTCTCCACAGAGTGACACTGCCTAGGAGGCCCAGACCTCTCCACAGAGTAAAACTGCCTAGGAGGCACAGACCTCTCCACAGTAAAACTGCCTAGGAGGCACAGACCTCTACACAGAGTAGAACTGCCTAGGAGGCACAGACCTCTCCACAGAGTAACACTGCCTAAGAGGCACAGACCTCTCCACAGAGTAAAACTGCCTAGGAGGCACAGACCTCTACACACAGTAAAACTGCCTATGGGGCACAGACCTCTACACACAGTGAAACTGCCTAGGAGACATAGACCTCTCCAAGGAGTAAAACTGCCTAGGAGGCACAGACCTCTCCACAGAGTAAAACTGCCTAGGAGGCCCAGACCTCTCCACGGAGTGACTCTGACGCAGACACACAGACACAGAACACTGCCACATCCTCTGGTGACAGGAGGGCTGCAGGGGTTAGAGCCCGCACATTGATTATTGATCAAGGGAGAGGAGCCATAGAAAGCTGTACAGCAATTCTTCACCTCTGCTTAGCAGTGTCACCTTAGAACTGCTTCGATTCAGCCCCCTCTCTTGACCCCTGACGCCTTTTGATTGCTTACTGGTTCACTCAAACGTATCAAACACACACCTGAGCCTTTCGGAAAGCACACAAAGACGCAGCCCTTCACGCCAGTGTGGTGGAGGAGGAACCTGTATGTGTATACATGTCGTTTTTATGTATATACGTCGTGTGTACTCACGCCTGCACGTTTTAAGTCCAGCTGCGTGTGCACTTGTTGTGTATGCTTGCGTCTGCACTTTCACTGCACAAAACAGATCCAGCTGAATGAATACATGTTGTGTGCACTCAGCAGGTGCACAATAAATATCCAGCTATATGTGCACTTGTTGTGTAGACTTAGGTCTACTCATTACAGTACCCAGCGGTATGAGCGCACGTTGTGTACGCTCAGCAGGTGCACGTTTCAATATCCAGCTATATGTGCACTTGTTGTGTTGACTTTGGTCTACTCATTACAGTACCCAGCGGTATGAGTGCACGTCGTGTACGCTCAGCAGGTGCACGTTTCAGTATCCAGCTGTATCGGTAATTGTTCCTAAGGGTGCTGTCCTATTAGGGATTGCTGTGCATACATGCTCATGGTGCATGCTACAAGACTGTGCACACAACCGCTATCACTGCATGCATATGGTTCTGGCCAGGGATGGGTCATACGGTCATTTGAGACGTCCAATACAGTAAAATACGCGTTACCTACGATACGGCGTAATATACGAATACGTTGTACGAACCATCACTGGTTCTGGCCAACCCTGAAATGCATGACATGCATAGCAGCATAAGGGGTACTGGTGCTTGTTTACTCCTGCTACACAGAAAATACCCCATGGGTCCGTATGTATGTGAGAATAAGTCTGGCCCTCCCTGAGCATGCATGACAAGCACAGCAGCAAAAGGGGTGTGCCAACATGATACTGTACGTACACATTGTTGATGACACTGCATGTGTATGGCTCTGGCCAACCTATGACATGCACAGCAGCACAAGGGGTGTGCTTACATGATACTGTACGTACACATTGTTGATGACACTGCGTGTGTATGGTTCTGGCCAACCTATGACATGCACAGCAGCACAAGGGGTGTGCTAACATGATACTGTACGTACACATTGTTGATGACACTGCATGTGTATGGTTCTGGCCAACCTATGACATGCACAGCAGCACAAGGGGTATGCCAACCTTCGTTTACTGCTGTCCTTCAGGTCCGCCACCTCCTCAGCAATCAGCGCGCTGATGTCTTTGGTGCCCCCCGCTGCTGCGAGGGAAAAAAGACAAGTGCCAGGTTTTGAAAATTAAAAATTCCTCAGCAATCTGCATGCTTATGTCTTTGGTGCCCCAGCTGTTGTGAGAAATAGAGATGAGTGCCAGGTTTCGTTATTTTCTTGAGAATGTGAGAATGTGTGCGTGTTTGAGTGCGTATATATGTATGCATATTGCATACGTGACATGTGTGTTCTGTATGCATATGTTTAGGGTTTGCCAGAACCATATACCTTAGGTTCATGATCACTTCGGAAATTAAATATTTTTCGGCATAATAACGAACGCCCTTTACAAACTGAATCCAGAGTGATAAATTAATTATTGTGTGGTTTTGAGCAAAAATGAGCTCCCAGCTTTCCAGTGCGAACCCCCTGGCCCTGTTCTTGAAGCCCCTGTCCCCAGTTGATAGGCTGGCCGCTCAGCAGAGAGACCATGAGAAGCTGCAGAGGGAGAGGCAGCTCAGGGAGCTGGCAGAGGAAGAGGGGGCAGATGAGGAGTGCACTTGTGAGGTGGGGTGCCCGCACGG
>Ga0307951_1001849_pt1 | contig 13063 bp, 13 predicted proteins | sample OrgLakmetagen374_FD_201842 | JGI IMG/M metagenome (GOLD analysis project Ga0307951, IMG submission 201842) | Saline water microbial communities from Organic Lake, Antarctica - #374 | ecosystem: Environmental > Aquatic > Non-marine Saline and Alkaline > Saline | place: Antarctica: Organic Lake... | reverse complement strand
TTGTTTCAGGTCCAAGCAGTGTCGAGCCTGGCAGCTTGGTGCGCCGCTCCGTCCACCTGAGGCTACCCCGTGACCTCGTCAACGGCCTCCCTCGCGATGTCAAACAGCTGCTTATCCGACATCAAAGGCAGGACCAGGCAATAGATCTTGTGCACGATCCAGCAGCTGCTGCAGCCATCCAACCGCGCCAGGACACGCATGCACCAGGTTGGTGAGGTTGTGAGGCATGGAATTGGCAGTAATGAATCACATGCCACACCAAATCATTGGCATTAGTTGTTGTGCTGAGTCCTATACTTTGCAGTGACGGTGATTTGATCTGACACACAGCAGCTTCTGCTGTTTTTCGATCTTGCACTCACCAAAAAATCATACATACTTACATACGCAAACACACACACACATACTTCAACTGATGCATGCAGCTGAAGTTGCAGAAGAGGAAGAGGAGCTTGAGCTGCGTGTGGCTGAACAACGGATGACAAACCTCATCCAATCCGTATGCGTGGCTGCCTCACTAGCTGTGGTGCACGTTCTGCAGCTCATCCCAACTGCAGTGGTTTGGTGAGCATTGTGCCTACATAGCTTTTGGGACTCACTTGGTTCCAGCAAAGGAGCACGACTTTCTTTTTTGGAATTGTGGCCTCTCCAATAGGATAGATAGTCGGATTGCGTTCACAGCTAGTGCGACATCACAGATCTCTGCAGGTTGTACATTTTGTGCATGCAGTTGCAGGAAATTGTTTTTTTGCCGAATACGTATCGCCTGCTATCATGATTCGAACTTCATATTGACAACGTGCTTGCAGGGCATACTTTGCGTACATGGCCATTGAGAGTTTCCCTGGCAGCCAACTGTTTGACCGGTAGGCACATACATGATGAGAAGATGAAGAAAACGAAAGCGAAATCTCCCAAATAGCAGTGATGGAAATGCAGGCAGCATGCATAAAACAACGCAAGCAGCATATTCAAGCAAAGCTTTTAGCCTAGTTCATCCCATTCGGGAATTGGGTCACAGGCTCCAGCATAACACCAGAACTTATTGCAACATGGTACACAATGGCTGTCGAGCTAAACTGCCTCCTGCAGCAACAGCTTCTTGAGAGCAGATTCTTCAAAGGAATCCACGTACCCTAAACAACTGCACGGTGTATGCATCAACAGCCACATGCATATTTTTAGATAGAAGATTAAAGGACAGTACAATAGGAAAACCGCGTAATTATTTATTTATCATACTTTCAACATGGAGCCATTGGCTGGATTATTACTTGGACTGATGCGCCTTGGCTGGACTATTACTTGGATTTATGATAAGGCAAATGTTTATATGATCAAAGCCATGCACATATAAGTTGGTGACGGTCCATTTTATTAGATTTGACGTCCTTCTCTACCCCAATAAACTTAATTTCATTACTCTTTCACCAAATTACTGTATGTTATAACTTTGTAGCGCTTTTTTTTGGCAAGCCCCCCTTGCGGGGCCTGCACGCCCCTGGCGTTGACTATTTTACACCAAACTTTCAAACAAGCCTCCCCACGCCCACCCAGGGCACCTGCTGACCTGAGACTTTGGCTGCCCCTGTTGTTTGTTTTTCTAGAAAGCCCTCACTAGCTCCTTCATCAAACCACTGTTTGTTGCAAAATTGTGGTGCTTCTTCTCCTTTTAACAAATCACAAATCACTGTATGTTACAATTTTGTAGCGCTTCTTCGCCTTCCTTACTTTTGATTTTACAACCAAAAGCCAAATGGCCAAAACACAGGAGGATGATCAGAAAGGGAGAATTATTCAAGAGTTTCAAGAAAACTAAAAGACACAAACACCACAACATGACACACAGGATGCTGTTGATGCTAACGGATCCCAAAAAGCGCACCCTAGCATTGACTCGAGCACATGCCACATATTTGGAGACCGTGCCTTTTCGTGTGGTGGCAGGTGAAAACGACTTGCATGTGTTGCAAGGCGTGCCGGGTAGAAACGTTTTTTAGTTGTGTGTAAAGGGAAGTCGTAAACTGTAGTTGCACCGATTGATCGAACAATGCTGAAGTGAGCACATGCCAGAAAACAAATAGTCCCTTATTTCAAAGAGCTGATGTTCATTAATACTGTCAAAAAAGTAAACCTGAGCACATGACATATTTTTTCTACAGCTTCAAATAACGCTCCTTGTGCACTCACAGGCTTTACAGCATTTCAATTATGCTACTTAGCAGGCGTATGGGCACTAGTGACCTGGGCAGGGATTGGTGGCGTAGGTGCGTTTTCACCCACCTTTATTCTATAAAAAAGGAGACAAACACTAGGCTTTTTCAAAACAATTGTTCGAAAGCAAAGCAAAACAATAAAAAAAGGTTACGGGTAAGCGGAAATGGGCAAGGAAGACATTTGATTGCAGTCTATGCAAGAATGTACCACAAATGTAAATCTTCTACACCCTCGGGGTTCCATTTATTGCATGTTATGGTTTGGCTTCCCTCACTTACAGTCGTGTAGGAATATTAGGAGTTGTGTGTGCATGTGTGTGCCTGTTTGTGTGTGCATGTGTGTGCCTTGTTTGTGTGTGTTTGTGTGTTTGTATATATTTGTGTGTGTGTGTTTGTGTGTGCGTGTGTGTGCGTGTGTGTGTGTTTGTGTTTGTGTGTTTGTATATATTTGTGTGTGTATGTGTGTGTGTGTTTGTGTTTGTGTGTTTGTATATGTGTGTGTGTGTGTGTGAGAGAGAGAGAGAGAGAGGTTCCAAACATCATACTGTTCTTACAACGCTCTCCCATTCATACACTTTTGTTATTCGCAGCATTTCCTGCGCCTATAGTAGCCTTAATTCCGATCAGAAGGTCAGTTTTGTAGACTAGTTTCAATGTGCTACTTTGGGACACAGGTGTTTAGCATGTTGCATGTGCAACCATGAAGCACACTTGATTTTAAAAATGCACGTACTCTTATGGATTCAACAAAACATTACTTAGCATGGCCAAATGAGCACACCACAATATTGTTTTCTTACCGGTTTGTTTTGGTTTCTTCTGGTTTGGTTTACTTTACAGTTACATCTTGCCGCGTTTGATGAAGCCTGAACATTTGTATGAGCTGGATGCAGATGAATATGACGTCATTGAGGCTATGGGGCCTGAAGAGGCACTTCATGTAAGAATACGTGTGTTGGCATTCAGCACATACATTGTGTAAGTCCATCAGTCAAGTCTTGGCAAGTCGGAGCTTATAGAGCTCAGGAATGCTTTGATTGCATTTCCCAAACCTGTGGTAACCATTTGATCCACTTTGGCACAATGCAATTGAACTTTTCCTCAAAGGACGGTGTGTCAAATTCAGCCGCATCTGCTACCTTCCATGCGCACATAATAATAATCTCTCACAGTATGCTAGACTCCATGCACCAAATCATTGTTTTGTACTAAACATTTCAAGGACTGCAAATGCAGCGGCAGGACTGTTATTGGCATTGTTGTAAGGAGTTAGTGTTAAGTACTACCACCCACCTTTTTTGTTGTAGGAGACCGGAAAGGCACCTTTTGACATCCGTGACCTGGTCGAGCAGCAGTACGCTGGAACACAGGTGTGTTGTGCGTAGTCTACCTATCCTGAGGGTCATTCATGCCAACCAGACGTTGAATATTAGTGGATGGTGAAAGAATTAAAAGAATTCTACTGGATATTACAACTTGATTAATGGTCCGGGAGTGTTTTCCTTGCCTGCGTAGCCAACATTTTTTAAACGTCACGCAACTTCTAGTAAGGTATATTTGTGTGCAGTGTGGTAATTGGGGCAGGTGCAGAACACGTATCGGTAACCTAAAAAATAGGAAAAGAGAAAAATACGCAGGCAGTAAAAACCACTCCCCACATTAATTAAGGAAAAGGGTAACGCTCCTCCACCGCAAACTTAGTATCCTTATGCTTACTTGGTATTGGTATTGGTATTGGTAGGTTTTACTGGGTAAAGTCCTATTCCGCTTGCATCGTGAGATGCATACGGCTCTGTCATTATAACCAAGAATTAAAAAAGACTGTCGATAAGGTCAGCGTGGTGTGGACAAAGGTGCGGGAGAGGAGAAAGTAGGTGTTAGCGGCTAGCTTGAACAATAGAACAATAGCGAGTGCCCCGCCGTGTACAAGCCAGGTTTAGCCTGCTCAATCAGGGCTGCAGCGAGCCCACCAGCGAACATTGCAACAGAGTAAAGAGTCTCAAGCGTCAGGAGCGAGATAAGCCATAAGACAAGGGCCCACTGGGCCGTGGGCGAAGAATTGGGGCGTATAGCGCCTTGCAGGAAGCGACCCAAAATATAAGCATGCTATAGAGAGAGTTGTGTTCTCCAAGGGAAAAAAGGATGGAGAAGGGAAGCAGAAACCTGAGAAAACCAGAAAGTGAGATCATCTCACTCTATGCTACGCTTCAAGAGCCTGAGTTCAGGTGTTTCATACTGAACTCATAATAATCGCGTAAGAATTGTCGATTTTCAATCAAAATCAAAGTCTGCTCCATGCTTTCATTTCCAAGTCACAAATTGATGGGTGTTGCTGTCTTTCTTTCACAGATCATGCATAGGGTCTCTCATGGAGATCTCAGGCGCCGATCCCATTCGAGTGCTGGCCTTCTCTCCCCTCCAGGTTCAATAGGTCTAGCTCGGCACACAGCTCCTGTGTTTGCAGAGCAGAATGTTTAGGCGCTGTAACCAGTAGGTCGCTTGCATCACAAGGCATTTAACTGCTGATATCTGTGAGGGTGTCAATACACGTAAGTTGATTATTTTGATTATTTTGAGGCATATTTTAGCAGCATGATCACAAAAGATTGTCAGTGGCGAATAAAACAAGCCTTTAAGGGTTTAATAGCCTGATTTGCATCTATGGAACAGCTGGTCGTGTGTAAGCTCTATTTATGGCTCGATGAGAAGGCAGGTCGACTGCTGCAGTATAGGATGGACAAAAGCACTCTACGGCACAATTGATTGCAAAAATGATTGAGGAAGGGGAGAGCATGCAATCAATACCAAAAAGGATACAGAACATAGGATAAGGGAACAAAAGAATGGCACCCAAAGGAGGATCTGCAAGAACTGCGAGGCTAAAATATTTGCACTATAAAATACTGCGCAGGCAGTAAAACCACTCCCAACATTAGCTAAAGAAAAGGTGCCATTTTGTTATCGGGTACCTTCAAACTCCTTCACCACAAAGAACACTAGAGGATCGATGCATATCAAGAGCTAAAGAAAAGGTGCCATTTTGTTATCGGGTACCTTCAAACTCCTTCACCACAAAGAACACTAGAGGATCGATGCATATCAAGAGAAGTACAGGCTTGATCAGAAACCGGCTCTTGATGAGCGTTGGTGATAGTTCTGAAAAGGGCGTGTCTGGTATGGACAAGTTTGGCAGCAATTTAAACAGGATGCACATGGAGCTTAGAGGCAAGTTTGCTAACTCCATCAGAATCAAGACCCGTGTCCTTGAAAGGCTACGTAGTATGAGTATTTTAGATAGTGCCACAGTCCTAAAAGGGTGCTGTGGAGGGTAACGGGGGCTCCTTGAAGGTTGGTGCAAAGGACTTTGTACTCCTACGTGGCGCTCAGCTGGTTCTGTAACAATGAGTATTACAAGACACCCCAAGGTGTACTCCTAGTGTCCCATTTGCCTCCTGTCACTTCAGAAGCCACTCTCCTCCCACTACTAGTCTATTGCTTTTTTGTTTCCAAGAAGATGGGAGCTACCAGTACAGCATCTGGACAGCTGGAGGTAAATTCAATTTTGTCTGAGAAGTGGGGTGGAAGGAGTCACTTTGGCATAATCTGGTTTCAGCTGTATTGGGAATCTGACGATTTTGCATAGCCAGCCGCTCGTTACTACCTAAATCCATGCAGACAAAGCAGGATCCCACGGAGCCTGTCTTGCTGATGGCTTTGAATATCATGCTGCATGCTAAGTTTTGTCTCCCAGTGATCATATTTCTGATTTTCCTTAATGCACGCTAGTGACTTCCAGCGTAGACTTTTACTTTTACGTTTATTTGCGTGTGTTGGCATCCAGAAAGGACATGCAAGGCACTGTCTTGTTGAGGGCAGGGGGGGCGGGCAAGTTAGGTTTATTGAGTGCTGAAACCATACTATCGCATGCTTTTGGTTGTACAGGTTTCCCGTTCTGTACTTCATAATGATGCAGCTTGGTTTTAACAGGCAGGGACATAGGATGCTGTTGTTAGATAAGTGTTGCTAGCAGCTCCATTGGCCATTCTTGATAAGGGTCTGGTAGTTTTCTTGGTAAAACCTAAAACAACTCCAGTTTATCTGCATACTATTATTGCAAAACTCTAAGATATTAACATCCCTCTGCAACAAAATTAAGCACGAGTTTTTTTCCAGCCCAACTTCTATATGACAGTTTGCCATTGGAAGTTTTGAAGGAATGTGGCTTGACCGTGTGTGGGTGTCTGTTTTTGGTGATTGTTAACTTCTTTTGACAACCTAAGAAATACCAAAGTAAGTAGCACTGTCAGATGAGACTTACCACATCAGCAACAAAAATCATTTAACCCAGACGCGAGATTGAACGCAACCCTCAAAAACTTCTGAGGAATACCCCTGGCCCCTGGTGATGTGAAGGCCCCTGCCTTTTGACAACCTAAGGAGTACCAGATCTCAGATGGATAGCCCAATTTCTTGGGTGCAGTGCAGGACTAAAAACATCCATGCCAGAATGTGAACACTACCTGCATTTTTTTAATCTATCTTGATCCGACAAGACTTCGCTTGTCAGCACATCATAACGTGTTTGTAGTATCCCTTCTGGAGGACAGATAGAGCACTCCGAGTATTTAGCTTGCCTTTGGAGCTTTTAAGTGAACAATTTGGAAGGAATCATCAAAACATTGCCGTAGCAAATTACCGTCATTGCAAAGTTCTAAGACTCATCATAATAAACAATGCAGAGAAAGAGAGAGAATCAGGAGAATTGCCAGTCTGAAGTGCAGTTCCCAGCCTTTGCTCAAGACAGACTTAACCCTGGCTACCTGTGAACAATTCTTCAATAAACTGGCTTCCCAGCTTATTGAACGAGACTAGGCAAAATAACCTCAACTGAAAAGCTAACTAGCCAAATCATACAGATCGTCACTGCCAACAATTGGGCGTGACATCAAACACGATGTCCTTCAAAAAAATAAACAAAAGGTAACAAATATTATCACAAGGCTGATGGATCACTTCTGTTGGGTTGCCGCTCTGTTGGATTCCCCAAGCAAGTATCAGTGTTGTTTTTAGTTATGCCTCTCACACCTCTCACTTCCTCTTCCTCTAATACTAATTTGTACACTCCAGTCACTCTTTAATAGCGTCACTCTTTAGAAGCGTCATAATCTTTCAAGATAATCATGCTTCAACTTGCAGCTTCCCAATCATTCCCGCAAGGATATGGTCGTGAATGTCGCACAGAATGGGCCAAGCACCTGAGGTAGAGGTGACCATTATGTCTACAGCGCGTGTGACTGCGGGCATGAGCACGCGAGACTGCTGCGGGGCCCCCATTACAAGCATGACCTGCGTGTGTGTTGCATATTATCATATTATTTAACGTGTTGTTGATGGGGAACACGTGCTGTAAATGGAAGGGGGGTTGTAGGGGAAGGGGCTGCTGACTGAACGTGCTGACATGGTATATCAAGCGGCTCCTGTTGATGGCCAAGTTGGCACACATTCCTGTTGATGGCCAAGTAGGCACATCCTGTTGATGGCCAAGTAGGCACATCCTGTTGATGGCCAAGTAGGCACACAAGTACGCACACATTCCTGTTGATGGCCAAGTAGGCACATCCTGTTGATGGCCAAGTAGGCACATCCTGTTGATGGCCAAGTAGGCACATCCTGTTGATGGCCAAGTAGGCACACAAGTAGGCACACATTCCTGTTGATGGCCAAGTAGGCACATCCTGTTGATGGCCAAGTAGGCACACAAGTAGGCACACATTCCTGTTGATGGCCAAGTATGCACATCCTGTTGATGGCCAAGTTGGCACATCCTGTTGATGGCCAAGTTGGCACACAAGTAGGCACACATTCCTGTTGATGGCCAAGTTGGCACACATTGCCATGGCTGTGTTTGTGGGATCCGGCTGATGCATGACAGAGTTTTTAAGGGAAGGACAGCCTTACTACACTTGAGCGTCATGGTGTGCCCAGCTGACTATAAACGGGGTCGCTTGCACCACAGTGCAATGTTTGAACAACATCACGCTTCACAGGGCAAGGAGAGAATTTCAGCCACAAGTACATAAAAGAGACAAAAGTACCTGGCCAATGATGCGTGGGCTGTGAATCCCCTCTTCTGAGCCAAAGGAGGCAAGCAGAACCCGCAGCTTTGTGTTTGGCTTAGTGTCCACTCTCAGGTTGCAGAACATGCGGCCATTGATGTGGTGAATCATGTTGCTCTCCTGCATTTCAGCAGTATGACCACGCTCTGGTCAGCTGCTACAGCTTTGGCCGCTACATGTACTGGGGAGCAGCATGATCGCATTCAGGTCCGCTGCTACAAATTTGCTGGGAGCAGCATGAGAGGCCAGAGAGCATTATCACATTCAGGACAGCTGCTACTAATATACTGGGGAGCAGCATGATCACAATCAGGTCCACTGCTACAAATTTGCTGGGGAGCAGCATGATCGCATTCAGGTCCGCTGCTACAAATTTGGCTGTACATTCATTTTAGAGCAGCATAATCACGGTCTGGTCAGGTGCCACAGAGCTGGCAGCTACACTAATCATAAGCTCAGATCAGATCAATAGGTGCCTTTGCTTGGAACAGGAAGGGGAGCTGTTATTGAAGACAGCAAAAGGATGGTTGTAGCCCCACGTACCTCAAAGTCAGGGGCCAGATCTGAAGAGATGCCGTCAATCCATGCCTGCGCGCTGCTGACATCCGCAGAGTGCCCCACATTGGCAATGGAAGAGTGCAGTAAGGGACTGGAGTTTTCGTTTGATACCTGGATTTGCGTTGTAAATATCAGCATTTGAGTTTTGTTTCAAGCAACAAAGCACACATGCTCGCTGGATTTTCCCCCATTGTATATGGTAAATCAGGCGATGCTTGGCAGCAAAGCAACAACTCTCACATGGTATTTAAGGCAGCGTTCTTGGCCTACAAACCTTTGGTGACAAAGACAAGAGAGCATGCATTCGTGTTTCTTATGGTATTTAAGGCAGCGTTCTTGGTCTACAAACCTTTTCGGTGACAACAAAGACAAGAGAGCATGCATTCGTGTTTCTTACCTGAAAGTTCAGCGGGACGAGCATGTCAACGTCCTTTGGAGTGACTCCATCCTCCTTAAAGGTGCCAGGGCGTCCAACTTGAACCATGCCTAAAAAGGAACAGGTGAATAGAGGCAGGTTTTTCGCAGTCTGTGCATGTGACAAGTACCAGCTTGTCTAAACGGCTTCCTACTTAAATTTGCAGGCATAGCACCCCCTAAAGCCTTTCAGATGCAGCGACACGAGGAAAGTTCAAGCCAACAATTTATCAACTTACCAACAAGCCCTGCATTTTGGTGGCCATCCCAGTCCACAGTTGAGGCGTAGCTGTAAGGGACGGTGCTGAGGTCACCCTTCTCAATGTCTGGGCCAGCCTGTGCAGAGAGCAAATCCAAGCAAATGAAGAAGCACGAAGGCAACCTAGGCGTACCATGCTACTTGTAGAGCTATGCACCAAATGTTCAGCAAGGGAAACCCTTCAGGCTGACACACGCGGTGTGTGTGTGTGTGTGTGTGTGTCGCAGCACCCTGGTTGACCATTACGCTAGGCCCCTACGTGTATTACCAATAACCAAGTAGCTCAGCAAGATCCCTTGTACCTGAAGTTTTGATTATATATTACTTATTGGCACTAGTTTCCGTTCATTGCACAATATAGCGCACCTGGCTGGGCACGATCCACCGGTAGGTGTACTTCTCTCCTGGCTTCAGGACCTTGTTGTCATTGTGGCCGTTTAGGGCAACAAAGCCCCCTCCCACAGAAAAGTTGATGTCAAAGCCAAGGGTGTTCTGCAATTTGGATTTTGGAGTGCTCTGATTACAAGCATAAAAGCCATGCAGTGTGTGCAGCCCCAGTAATTAATAACTTCGAATTGTGCGCATTTTGTGTTTTGTGCCATCATGATCACAAATGGTTGGTCAGAGCTTATCTACACACTTTGCATGATCGTACGTATGGTAATTTCCCTTCTCAAAAAGCTTTGGTACGCTGTATAGGTACATGTATGGAACCCTATAATCACTATGCACAAGTGCGGCAGTGGAGGCACTCACTGCTCTGCTCACCTCTGTGCTAAACAAATAAATGGCAGCCCCAAACACAACCTTTTTTGGCGAAGCCCCATTCATGGGGCGCAGCCCCTAGGTTTGATGTCTTCCCACCAAAGTTCACACCAGTGTGCGCAGGCCCGCCCAGCCCACCCCCCGCCCCCAAAACTTGCACCGTGACTCAGACCTACAAATCAGGCAGCCCTGTGGTGTCAGGGGGAGGGGAGGGGCAGGGGGTGGTGCTGCTGGGCGTACCCCGGAACGAGTTATGTAAAAGTTGAGACTCAGGGCCTGGCCAGAGCCACGCAGCCAACGTCCAGGTCTGAAACTTGGCAGATAGGCCAAGCAAAATTTTTTGTCGGGGCATACCAGTTTTGGTGACCAGGGGTGCAGTGAGAAGTGCTGTGGAAAGAAGTGACTCAATGTTTGGTAGCTGGAGGAAGCTGCCCAGCGCTCAGCCCAGCCCATGCCCCCCGAACATCATCTGACAGCACAGGCGTTGACAGGAGACGTTTCTGAGTGTGCCTGCTGGGTCCGGGGCCAGGGAGAGGCGGGACGAAAAGTTCGCTGCTCCATGCAAGCACACGACTGGGTGCACGGATTTCCACGGTTCAAGTTGCAAGGGACTTTAAAATTAATTTTAATGACGCGATGACGATGGGAGCGTGTTCTGAGAGGATGCGAGTCTCCATGTTTGACTGACAGATGTGAGCAGGTTGAAGGCAAACATGCACGCGCACACGCGCGCACACACACACACACACACACACGCACACACACACGTGCACACACACACACGCACACACATACACACGCACACGCGCACACACACACGCACCCACACACCCACACACATACACAAACGCACGCACGCACGCAGGCACACACGCACGCACACACGCACGCACGCGCACACACACGCACACACATACACACACACATACACACACACACACCTACACACACACACACACATGTATAAGCGCGCATAAAGCACACAAGTTGCCAGTTCACAGCGCAAAAGGCTTCGCCAACTTTTCAGCATCGCTTGCGATGCTTCCCCCTACTTGTCCCCGTGTGCTGACGTTGAGTTATTCCTTAGTTAATGCAGGGAGCGGTTTTATACTGCCTGCATAGTTCTTCTTTTTCCCCCCCGTGTGCTGACGTTGATGACCACTGCACTGTCTACTACCCCTGTTGCACTCTTGAGTCTTTGCATGCACACCTTCAGCTCTACGTGCACCACATCTCCCACTTCAGCTGAGATCAAGGGGCCCAGGTTGCCAAAGTAGTCAGGCCTTGCGGACAGCGTCTTGTAGGAGGAGTCAGTGTACTCCCTGAACAATGCCTTGCGGCGCCTACGTTAAAGTTTACGTGTGGGACAGCAGTTTTATTGAGCACACTGCAACTCAATTTGTCGCAAGGAGTTGCAAGCAGCTGTGCAGGCTCTTTATGGCGCATTGTTGCAGAACGTAGAGCAAGTACGGTACCGTACTTGTCTGCCAAGCTATGCATGTGCACTAGCATGATGTGATGCTTAACCCGTATTTTCTCGTTGCCTTTCAATTTCAGTATAGAACAAGAAGTGCAGCTCACCAGGCGGACTGATCGACAAGCAGTTGACTTACAGGGAGCCAATGGTGTGGTCTGACTTCTTTAGCCAGATGTCTGAGTCCTCCTCAAGATCCTTGGAGATGCACTTTTTGTAACCTTCTGGTGCTAGGTCCCAATCAGCCTCCTCTGGAATAAGGACATGGAGCAGGGATGCATTACAAGCCAACGTTGCAGAAGTGCCTTAAAAACAAGTACCCACGTGGTGTGCGTGTGTTGCGATTGGGAGCTTCAGGTGTGAGTGATCATGTGGGAAAAGATTGATGTTTGACGACGATTTAACGTTGCTCCTCCATTTCCCAGCAAGGACACTGGACCTTGGATCTAAAGCAACTAGTGCATGTAGCAAAGAGAAGCCTCATATAGGCTCCGTAGATGCCTTACTTCGTGCCCACGGATATACACACACAGCACATTACTGCAGGCGGACATTACATGCACGCTTACCAGCCTGGATGTAATACTTGCGCTCTGTGCTGCCTGCTGGGATGAAGTAGCCCTTGCGACCTGTGACTTCGTACGTGGATTGCATTCCAGCAAACACGTGGTCAGACACACGGCATGTCAAGGGGTACCTGCCACTCTGTGTAAACTGCATAGGTGTCAAGAAGTGGAGCAGAGAGGCGTGACGGTGTGAACACACTTGAACACACCTGGGAGGCAGAGTGCGTTGTAGGGGACCACTATTGCTTTACCCAGCGCTGGCGTGATGGTGTGAATATACTTGAATACATTTGGGAAGCAGAGCATAGGGGCACCACTATTGTTATACCCAGCAGAGCAGGCTTTGTGGATGGGTTTGACAGCTCAGTAGGACGTACTGTCAATTTTCCCTTTGCACTTACCACGACATCCTGTGTGAGCATGCTGCCTGCCAGCATGACAAGCGAGTCTGAGTGCCCCTGGTTCAGGGAGACAAAGGCACCACCTGCAGCACAGCAATGCCATGAAACGGTCAGTTAAGAAAAATCTGAGCATAATAGCATTAGCAAAGCAAAGGCACCCCCTGCAAAAATGCAAAACCAAAAAAGGTAATTGTTAAAACAGACTGAGTAGTCTTTCTACTGCAACAATCATATGGGGAGGGGCTGCAACGATGGGGAGGGGCTGCAACGATGGGGGAACGATGAGGGAACTGC
>Ga0307951_1001847_pt1 | contig 13073 bp, 16 predicted proteins | sample OrgLakmetagen374_FD_201842 | JGI IMG/M metagenome (GOLD analysis project Ga0307951, IMG submission 201842) | Saline water microbial communities from Organic Lake, Antarctica - #374 | ecosystem: Environmental > Aquatic > Non-marine Saline and Alkaline > Saline | place: Antarctica: Organic Lake... | reverse complement strand
TGTGGCTTTCCCCATGCCCAGACGGTATTGATCGTTGCCAGCAGCTGGACACTGTTCAAGTTCGAGGCCTACCTATCAATGTGAAGAAGGTAGGATCATGCGTAGTTTTTTACCTGTTTTGTGGTAGGTGCTGCTCACGCACACGCACACATGCACTCACACACATACGCATGCACATGTACACACAAATACACATTCTGAAACACGCGCAGCAGCAACAACGTCAGCAACAGGTCGAGCTCCTCCACACAGACACCTTAGAAGTGGACTACCTGCAGGCGCCCTACAACAAAGCACGCAACAAGGCTTACCATGCCAGTGAGCAGCCTTATTTCCTGCTGGGCACCGGCAACAGCAGCAAGGCGCTGCTTCAACGGGCTGACTTTGCTGTGGCAGAGAAGACGGGCATAAATATTGCTGGCTATACCCTGAAGGTGCGTGCGTTGCTGCCAGTGGAGCATGTTCTTTGCCTTAGAGGGTCAAGAGGCGATGCCGTTGGCTTCATACGTGCCCTGTCAACCAATGCTGTTCATGCCAGGTGAGCACTTGTATTATCAATTATCAACAAACCTACTCAGGGGCCGAAGATGAGGGCCAGCCAGATTGTCTTGTCCTTCACCCTCCTGATTTCCACAAATCTTCCTGTTCCTTTTTTGCAATGAACAAAGTAATTCTAGAGCTCAATGCCAAAAAGAATCCATATTCTAAAAGATGTAGGGAGTGCTTTCAGGCCTACTCAAGCTTCTGCTCGCTGCTTGAAAGAAATGAACCTCAAAGGTGTCTCGAAGATGCAAGACACAACACATTGCATTTTCCTTACTCAACAGGGTGTGAGGCAGCGTCAAATATAAACAGAAAAGGCATGCTCCTTGCTTCCCTCATCAGTACCTTAATCTGCATTGCTTGTGTGTTACTCTTCACTTGCAGCGTGTGTGTGCAAGGTTGGAAATGGTGGAGGAGTGCCGGCCGGCCGCGCAGCTTCTAATGCTGCCCAGTGCTGAGCTGCACTCCCGTAGCACCCCTCCTCTTCACGACCAAGCTGCAGACGTTGCAGGGGAGCTGATGCAAGAGCTGCTGGGGCTTGACAGTAGGAACGATAATCAGAGGGCTGCTTTGTCTGGCGTGCTGGCGCCTGATGGGCCAAGGCTGCAGCTGCTGCAGGGGCCTCCGGGTGAGTGTGGTCTTAATGTTGGCAACCATCAAGTTCCAGAGGCCGCTAAGATCTCCGACACTGAGTTGCTTGTCATTGGTTATTATGGCAAGGGACCAAAACAACTTCCGGATGGGGGTGCAAAAAGTGCAAATCTGAAAAACCAAGATTAAAATATCTTTCTTTTTTTGTAGTTTGTATTCAGATGTTGCTAAATCAAAGAATTCAACCAGGTGAAGATTCAATATTGAATCTTGAAAATTGAAGTTTGGTATAAATTGCGGCGAAGTACAGACAGTGTTTTTTCTTTCATTTCTTATCGTCCTACATTATGTATCCTGGGCTCCCTTGGATGATGCCAGGCTTCCAGCAGGCTTCTGCCAGCACATCTGGTAAATCAGAATCATTGCCTGTCGATTCCTGGCGGTCTCCCCTGGCGGTCTCCCCCAGGCCTGGCTCACCTGCACCAGGATTCAACTGTCTTTACACAAGGATGACCCCCAAAACGCGCACAAATCGTGGACATGACAGTCCCTCCGAGTGCCATCGCACTGCCAGCGTTCTGATACAGTCAGAGTAGCAGCTGCACCACTGGGCTTGCATCTTGCATCTTGCATCAACAATTAGAAACGAAAAAATTTACTATTTGTACTGCATCGCAATTTATACCGAACTTCAATTTTCAATATTGAATCTTCAGCATTGATTTTTCAGATTTGCACTTTTCGCACCCCCATCCGGAAGTTGTTTCGGTTCCTTGCCATAAATACTGTTTGTGGGAATGACTTTCTCGGCGCACCCTTCCTTGCATTGCTGCTGTTACGAGACATATTTTGACGAAGGCTTTCTTCTAGTAAATTTTCATGGCCACCTGGCAAAATTTCTTCCAACGCTGTTCACCCATGAACACACTTGCAAGCAGGAACTGGCAAATCCGAGACAATGGCACTGGCAGTGCTGCTTGCGGCCGCCACATCACTAAAGAAATCAAAGGTATGCTGTTTTGACCACTGTGGGAAATGGGAAAGAAAGGCCATCCTCTGTTCCTTTCTAATCTCTTCTCAGTAGATCTCTGTATAGTAGTGGTGTGGTTCGCATGCCAATCCGACCTCATCAACCGTACCAAGAATAAAGGGTGTATCCCCCTCACGTTTTGCCACAGGGTCTGGTCATTCTCATCTCCTCCATCACGCGCGGTGCTGCAGCTAACCTTCAGCAACGTGTCGAGGCAAGGAAGCACTTGCTCGGTGAGCTGCAGTGCTACGTGGTTGTCGAGGCTTTAAAAGAGGAAGACAGAGCTATACGACCCTGCCCAGCGCCGTTAAGCAGCGGACCACGAAAGGGCCAGCTTTGCGGGACCAAGGCACGGCCATGTTCCGCATTTTGTGGCATCCACAAGACAAGCTCAAAGACTGAGCAACACAGGTGCGTATTGTTGGGTATGTTAATTACTAAGTGTACGACATCAGACCTCGCAGCCAATATGTTTGTTGTACAGGAGTTTGAGCTGTATGTTGCATGACACATCCTTTTGATCAGTTGTGGGTCTGGTTAGAAATGACAGCCACTCACACGCTCAGCAACTGAGGCTCTCCTGTTGGATATTCCTATTCGTTACGTCAATGGGATCCCTTGTGTTTTTTATTGCAGAGTGTACGTTTTGTGTGGTACGCCAAACGATCAACTCAAGTTTTCACAAGAGCCTGGCGCCCACAACCTATTTGAGAGGTAAGGAGGAGAAGGTCTCTTGCTGTTCCTTAAAAACTGGTCGCACAACTCGCCTGCAAGTCTCATTTTCTACGCTGTACAGGTTCCAAAACATTTGCTCATTGGGGGTGCTGCAATTGAACCTTATAGGGTCTGACACCCTCTGTATACTTGGTTGCGCAAGAGGCTTGTTAAATACAGTACATTCACCTACCAGCCAAATACGGTTGTGGTTAGCAACTTAATTATCTTGCACAATCTTAACTCTGCTTACTTCTTGCAACTGGCCAGGGAGAAAGGGGCTGGCTGGCTCTTTATCGACGAGGTGTGTGGGAAAAGGGCCAGAACCGTAAGCAGGACTGGGTCATAAGGACGTTGCATGGCCCTCTTGTGGCTGCTCAAAGAGCCATGCCTTATCCACACCTCAGAGGACTTGGCTTGCCTCAGCAGATCAGTTGTTCTGCCTCATAGTAGTTTTAATGCCATACTTGTCTGCCTAATCTCGTTCATCTCCTTGGCTGACCATCCTTTGAACACTGTAATTTCAGGGGAGCCAAATGTCAATGGCCCCGTTGCTCGCACTGGCATCCATGCTGCAGCCAGACAGGGGAAGGCTGTTTGTTGGTGGGGATCATAGGCAGCTTCCCTGCATCCAGGTAATATTTGCTTTAAGTAGAAACAAACAAAGATCACAGCTGCAGTCCGCTAACCGATTTCAAGCGGTGCAACACGAAAGCCTTATAAAATGCAAGCCTCGTCTCTAATCATCAGTCATTTAAACTTTGTTCATTGAGGTTTATTGCATTCTGGTGTGCTCAAGGCAATGATTTGACAAAGACAGACCATTGTTGTCCTACCATGCACTAGGCTTATGACAGCAGCGCGGACCTGAGGCCCTCATTCCTGCGCTACATGCCTTACCACACCGCGTACGATTATCTGCTTGAGATTTACAACCAAGCAGGTGAGGTAGTTGCATGCGTTGGAAGGGGGCTAAGTTGATTAGTAGGTTTGGTTACACTGGTGCAAATGCGCTCTTTGCTTACGCGTGCTTATTTGCGCTTATGCATTTGCAACCAATCATTCCTCACCGTCTTTTACGTCCTAAGGTGCTACACGCGTGGACAAGAGCTGCCTAACCAAAAGTTACCGTCTTCCCTGTGTCCTCCGCTCCCTCATCTCTCCTATTTATACACTAGACAGCATCAAATTGACGGGACGTCCAGCAGCAGCACAGGTCAGCCAACAACAGCATGATGAGAAAGGCCCGTTGTCTGCAGCCTTCAGAGCGATTTGGCAAGCACCTGAAGGTCTGTTCCTGGTCTTGCATGAAGGGAAGGGAGATGGCAAGCGCAGCAACTTGGAGCTGCAGATCATTAAGCAGATGCTGGCTGCCAGGGAGGGTCAGACTAATGGGGTTGAGGCAGGAGAGGCAGTGGGCATCATTGCCCCACACAAGCTGCAGAGAGCTGATTTGCGGGATTTGGTTGCTGATATGGATGGAGTCTGTGCAAAGACAGTGGACGAGTATCAGGTCTGTGCAAAGACAGTGACAGTGTGTGAGGTTCAGTCTGTGCAAAGACAGTGACAGTGTGTGAGTATCAGTCTGTGCAAAGACAGTGACAGTGTGTGAGGTTCAGTCTGTGCAAAGACAGTGACAGTGTGTGAGGTTCAGTCTGTGCAAAGACAGTGACAGTGTGTGAGGTTCAGTCTGTGCAAAGACAGTGACAGTGTGTGAGGTTCAGTCTGTGCAAAGACAGTAGACGAGTATCAGGTAAATTCTGCGTAGGTGGAGAGGAAATAAATGACTTGGTTTACCAGCGTTACAACAGACATTGTGTGTCGTTGTAAAATTGAACACCTGGATTCTGAAAGAAAGGATTTTGCTTTGTGTCATCATTTGCACAACTCTTGATACACATATCACAATCGTATTCAATCGTATTGTACCTTAGCGCGCACTACCATCATACTGTGCTTTTGCAACAAACAAATACGTGACCAACATCTTTAGCTCGATATGTCACCTGAAATTGGGACTCTTTTTGTTGACCGTGAAATGCAGGGACAACAGGCCCCTACGATCATCTTCTCGTCAACTGTATCTGACCTCCGCACACTTTCCGCCAACGAAACCTTCTATGCTTCAGCCAACCGGGTTACAGGTGTGAGAATTTGTGCGCTCCTAGCTTTGTCTTGTCTTCAAACACAAGTACTGCAGCAAGAAATAGCCATGCTCGTTCAAAAAAACTCAGGTTCAGCAATTGCAGGCTTGCAATCTAGGATGGTGCACTTGCAAACAATACAATCCTATAAAATGTGGAGAGAAGCAACTGTGAAGTTTGATTTTGAGTGCTCTGAAAGAAGATCTGCAGGTCAAAATTTCCCACATTCATCATGTTCGCATTTGCAGTTGCTTTTTCGCGTGCAATGGAACGACTAATAGTTGTTGTATCGAAGCAGCTATTAGATTTTTTGCCGACAAGGGCTGCGGCGTATGACTCAATGCAGCTGTGGAGGAGGCTGAGAGCAATGTGTCAGGAAAGGGGGCTGCAGTTAGGCAAAGGGGTGCTGGATGGCACCGGCGTTAATGTGTGTGTGTATCAAGGAAAGGAAGTCCCAAGCAGCATGAAAAATGGGGGTAAATAACACAGTACAGGTTAAGTTAAGCACACAATTTCGACAGCAATAATGCCGTACAGGTTAAGTTAAGCGCACAATTTCGACAGCAATAATGCCGCTTTCCTCTTGTTGCTCAAAACGCTTTGTAGTAATAAGTTTTACAATAAGCGCAAGAACATTGCTGATGTAGGGCTGCTATTGTCGCCCTCTTTATGGGCCACTTTTTCGACAAGCAGTACTGGGTTGATCGGTTCCATTTTTAGCATGGCATCTTCTATCCCAGAAAACAAAGGTTTCCGTCTGCATATTTGTGATTTTTAGCTGCCTCTGGCCCCATGAAAGGGATATTATTGGCTGAATAATAAGCTTTTATCAATAAGCAGGTGTTACAACTTATACCGCCTGGAGAGGGGTGTTTTTGCGCCAGGTGAAAGGATCTATCAGTATGTCTGGCCATTTCTCATCTGAGGAAATATTTGTGGTGCAATTTTTAAGTAGTTCTACTCGGTACCAATGTGGCTCCTTTCAAGATTTATGAGGGGGTTTGGTTCTATTCCGGCTCGCTTCCATCGAATGTAGGAGGGGAAAATTACACTTGAGGCCACAAGCAAACAATTGACTCAATTAACTCGAAAAGGAACACTGAATTGGCTACAGGGAGAATTTACAGATAAAGCCATCAGTCAAAACGTGCGACTGCTAGGCACTGAATTGGCTACAGCCAGACCTCCTGGAAACGAAAAAGGGCAGTTGGGCCATTGGCACCCATGCCTGTTAGGAGGGAAAGAAGCTGGAGACAAGCAGGAGATACAGAAGAAGCAAGAAATACTAAACCTACACGTACTAGGGCCCAATTTTTTCCTTTCTTAAATTGTCATCACAGTATCACTGATTTTGGGATCAATGCATTCCTCCTGAATCAAGACTCATACAGACTCCTCAAGTTTGTGTCAGATTTAGTCTCAATTTTCGACACTGGTTGATTTTGTTTCACCAGCCAATTGCCATCAGCCAGAGACTCGGGCTTTAGGCCACCCTTGTAACCCTTGTAACCCTTGTAACCCTAGGGCCCAAGCAGGTCGGCTTCCACAGCGCAAATTGTGCCAGTTCCAAGACAGTTCCAAGTGACATTTAATGGTTACAATGGCACATTCGGTTACACTAGCCCCCAAGAACTCAAGTACTTTTCAGGTACTCCTTACTTATCACAGTTTGTAAACCTTGTACAGTTTCTTCATCAGATTACACTCATGGGTCGCTGTTTGCTTTTTGCTGACTTTGGGCCTGAGGCGCTTCTTTGCTCCTTTGTCTCACTTGGTAATGCTGTATGTTCATCCCCATAACAGAAGTATACGTGCCATTGCGTTTTTTCTATTCCTTTTTTTCGTGGACCGGCTAGAAGATTTCAAGGGTGAGGATAAGGTTACATTGCTATACATGCCTCTGGGCATCTGAGGGGAAGCTTGGGAAAAGCCTGTAACTGAACCATAAAGGCACTAGAAAAAAAACAAGAGAAAAGAGCTAGGCATTCAGCTACAAAAAGAGCAGACGACACCTGGGTGGTTCAGAAAGGTCTTCAAGCGAGATGGGCCATCCTCATACTGTTGTGGCTGGGAAGACAAGCTAGTGCTGTATGCAAAGGCTGACAAGATGTTCCTGCGGACAGTCCAGCAAACTGTGCTCCTCACCCTGAACAGTGTGCCAGTCACATTTGTCACAGATCCTGAGCTCCTAAGGCCTTCTGTTCCTGCCATGACGCATTTTTTTGGAGAGTTGTGGCAAGAAAGGCAATGGCTAGAAAGTGCACGGCTGAGATTGCTGGAAATGTCCAAGTGAAGGTAGAGAGGCAGCACAGGGCACAGGCTTGTGATGTTCTTTTACTGTCATCCCAAACAATAAGATATTAAATAGAATGTTGGACGTGTGATGGCACAAAAAAAGTGCCTGCAAAGCCTCAAACAAAGCGTAATTCCTGTTGGAGAATCAGATAACTTGCAAAAAGGCCCACCTACCAATTGATTAGGCACCTAAAGGAACAAAGCCAGTGCTTTAGAAATGGAATGACGTAGCAAGCACAGATGACTTGACTATTCATTTATCAACAAGAAACACAATGGCCCTCTGTTAGCTAAGCAAAACCAGATTTGCACAGCACTCGAAAGTGGTCACCCTCACGGACCCTTATGTATAGTCTCTTCTGTGTTCCGCTGCTCACAGTGATTTTTCCCCAGTCAGGGCAAATTTTCGAGAGGCGATCCAGTTCCGGTTGCTGCATGATATTTAACCAGCGAATACGGAGTACTTGGACGTACAGCAACTGCATGATAGAAATGGAGACATTTTTGTTTGTTCTTGCACAATAATAATTTAGTTTTAACTTGATTGCTTGGACAGCATTTACTAATTGTTGTCCACAAAGGCAGCCCCAACAAAATGGACCAGAAGCAGGATGGCCATTACACGGGGACAAGAACACTCACTTTGAGCAGTTTGTCGTCCAGGAATTCACAAGCAAGAAAGTTCCAATTGACCTTGACGGTTTGCAACATTGGCGTCTGTCTCAACACGTGGAAAAAACGCAGATCACATTGGTGCTGCAGGCGCTCTGTCCTAAGAGAATCACATAGAGGCATTTGTTAAGGACGTGCTTCCTGGTGAGCAATTATTTCTTGTAATTTGTTCAGATGCTCCTTTTGCGCATTGTTAGGACAAGCTACAAAAGAGGAAGCGATTGATGAATATGCAAGTCACCTTTTTGAGCGCTTACTGCCATGTTCTAGCAGGTCGTACAGTGCAGATGAGAAATACCTGCAGATTAGAGGAATATTGGATGCGTGTGTACGAATTGTTCCCTTTTATACTGTGCAGTATGAAGCCGTCCTCTAAGAGCGAGCAAACGCCGCAGACAGGGAATGGTGGAGCATGCGGTCCGGCACCCTATTTACCATGGATAAAGGATGAGGGACACAAGAGAGCTCGGAAGTTGGACAGCCTTCAGCTTTACAAACTCGACGCTATCCACAACGAGGCTTGTCAGAGATGTGAGATGTTGCAAGTCCTAAAAGCATCGTGTGAACAGAGGTGTTTATACATCAGACATACATTTGACCTATAGGGATACCCAAGCCCTCATTGAGTTGCATGGTGGACTCCTAAAATACCAACTTTTGCTGGACTAGCAACAAAATGAAATTGAGCACACTCTTGTTGTAATTTGGCGTACCAGCTCATTATAGCCCAGGCTGCTGACATCAAGGTTCAGCTCCTGAAAGGCACTATGGAAAGGCACTATGGAAAAAAAAGTTTAATGTTTACAGTCAACATTTTGTGCGATGAATCTGCTATTTCATAACACCTTGCAAGTCAAACAGAAACTGTTTTTTGTCAGAAGTCTGACCTGGAGGTGAGGGAGGCAGCCTTCACCAGGCTTGAAAAATAAAATGTCAGCATCTGAACTGCCATCGTTTTCTGCATCTTCAAAAGGGTCACCTGCAGCACAGAGTGTGTAGGTGTACCAAAAGAGTACAAGCATGTGTGTCATCTCATTCCAGTTCCCTTTCCAAAAAAGCAAACAGACTCCTGAAGGGCCACCAATCACCAACACGTCTGCCCGTACCTTTGAAAGTTAGATGCGTGAGATGAAGCAAGGACCTTAGCTCGCACTGGCTCAGGCTTTGCGGCAATACGTCTGTCAGTTCAAGGTGGCCCAAATGACGCAAAAGTTCACCAAGCCCAGGGCCTGTATGCCATAAATGCACCAGGTTTTATCAATCGGGCTTATTTCAATGTAAAGCGTAAACATCATGCCCGCCAACGCATGAAAGCTTAGACCAGCACGCACATAAGCATTGTTACATGCATACAAGCATACACACGAACACACACCTACCTGGTGAAAACATATTGCAGCTCCTAAACAAGTTGAGCCCCTGAGCGTAAGTAACACCAATGTAGCACTAGAAAAGCTTGCAGCAGTTGGAACAGGGGCAGTAAGTGGAGATCAGCAGCAATGATAATTTGAGGGTGCAATGTTACCTCCAGATCCAAACACAGGTGCTGCAGGGTGCAACGAGGCTCAACAGACAGCTCTGCCGGGATCGCCCTGGAGTCACAAAACTGCCGAAAGCTGTCTGGGCTCCTCAGCACATAACCCCTCAAAGAAAACCCCAAGGAGGTTAGCTTGGTAAGCTCAGAAAGATTCAGGCGGCTAGGACCTTCAAAATCTGTAATTGGAAAGCAGCAGCAGAGCACATAAAAGCGCTCCAGGTACAACCTTCAGACTCTCATTGGCTTTGCACTACAAAACTGTCCAGGCATGCTGATCGCTTTCCTAAGCTACTATACTAAGTAGTTGTTAGGTTATAGGTGATAGGCGTTAGGTGATAGGCTTTAGGTGATAGGTTCTAGGTGTAGGGTAAAAAATTAGTTTTGGGAGTTAGAGGGGGGGGGGGTAGGCGTGAGCCTGGAATGCCATTGCACAAACCTCTCATATCCAAGCTTTTGAGGCATGCTGGAAGAGACAAAAGAGGTGAGGCTTCGATCATGGGCAGGGCAGAGGCAAGTTGGGTCATTGCAAAAGGGTCCTGCTGCAGCTCCTGTTGCTCTGCCGCAATGTCGTCACTGTCCCAGAAATCTCCATCAGGCCTGAGCCATTCTGCACAATTTATCGACAGCTGCAAACAATGGAAACGAAATGGTGCTGAACTACTCTATAAAAAGGAAGGGAATAAAAAAGGGGAAGTCTGATTGTAATGCTCAATCTTGACCTTTAGAAGTCATGTCAAAACAAGCTCGTATGGCTTTTTGACAGCAAGCATGAGGTTCATGGTCGAGGCAGGTAATAGAGAATCAGCAAAAGGCAACACGATCCAACAAAGAGCAACAGGAAAACACACCTCGCACAGTTGCTGCATGCCACCAAGCTGGGGGGGGCGGTCAATAAAACAAATGGATGTATGTGGGAGGTGCAGCGTAAGAAAGAGAAAAGGTGTGAGCGCAGTGAGGGCACAAGAAGGCTCATAGCACATCCGAGAAAATGCAATGGCCACATGCCTGTAAATTTGTTAAACCCTCAATTGTGGAAGCCTTGGTAGGGGCAACGCCGCATTTTAGGAGCTTCAAGCTGGTAAGTGAGCAAGCCTGAAGGGGGAGAGGATGGTAGAGGCAGAGGGGTGGTCAGATCTCTTCAGTTTTGAGCTCAAGAGCTGAACGTGCAGCGCAAGTAATGGTGCAATGGAGTGTGAGGCGGCATGATGGCATACGATCGTGCTACTACTGTTGCATCTGCAGCAATAGCAACCACCCACTGCCCTCTGGTATCAGTGTCCTGTGTGCCATCTGCTCACAATTTATACCTGACAAAGCTCCGCGATATCTAGCCCAAGCTGCAGCTCGCTAAGAGCGGGGTGTGACGAAGATTTCCCACCGAAACCAATCTGAAAAAACAGTCGAACAACATTTTGCACAGCATACATTTAGATGTGATAAAGAGCGGATGCTTGCTTGCCTGCTCTGCTGCTCAAATAAAACCGTCAGCATTTAAAACAGACGGCAACGATCCCCTACTCACCAGCTGCAAGGAGGTCAGTTCCTTCATTCCATCTGACTGGGACAGGCTGCATCGGTTTGCAAGAGCAACATGAAACTTGGCGATCAATTGAGAATATACAGCGTCACCAAATGTAGGAAACGTGTCTTAATTGATTTTTGCAAGCTCCTCACCTTTTAATAAATCCAGGACAAAGGCAACTTGCAGGGGATTCGAGGCACAGGTCTTGCAGGTGCGATGCATGGTTCAAGAGGCACGTTGCGACGCCCTTTTCAAAGTTGAGCCAGTACTGCAAGTAAACAAGCAATTGTGTCCAAAGACAAGCAATCAATCAATGATTTAGATGACAGAGCAGGCTTGATATGGTGGCAACGAAGCAGCAAAAGCCAGCTGTGTTTTACTCAATGCGTCATGTTATGCTACACACTAACGAATTCATAGTCCTGTCCAAAAGGGCCAAAAGGGTCGCACCTCTTGAAAGCGCTTCCAGACTGCTGCGCCATATATAAGGCTGTACAAGTCTGGACCTCCTGTGTGCCATTAGAGCACAAACAGTTGCTTTGACTTGGAATCTGATTTGGACGATACAGGTGCAGCATTTGAGCACAAGAGATTGGCTCTTTACCTTGTAAGCCTGATCTGCCGCCATAGCGCAGCATTAGAAGAAGGCCTTCATAGTCGTACCCCCTTGCTGTACGCTTGCCCTCAACCAACTCAGACAGAAGCTGTTCATTCCAGACAAACTTTGCATGCAAACAATGAAGATCGTGTGTAAGCACACATGCTTGCGTCAAGCCATTCAAGAGAGGTTTGCACGGAAAGTAAAGTTCCGTATGTAAGCACACATGCTTGCATCAAGCCATTCAAGAGAGGTTTGTACGGAAAGTAAAGTAAAACTTTTGGTGCTAATTAACAACTTGTGCAGCATGAGATATCTGCATCAAACGCCTTTTTAATTTACCCTATGCGTAAAAGATAACTCACCATTCCAGATTGAAAGCTAAACTTCTCAGGCAGGTTTTTGAGCGTGAGCGATGTTAGGCTGGGCAAGCGGCTGCAAACTGCCAAGAGCGCAAAGGGCGTAGCTAAGGCCCCAGCCAGTGCCACTGACTCGACACTGTGTGGCAGCAGACGGCGTGAATACTGTCTGTTACACATGCATGCAATGCAATATACAATCCTTATCCGGCTTTCGTAGTTGTAACCATGATACAGTGATACAACTACCCCCTATGGTGCAAATTATTGGTCATTTGTTACAGTTGCAGGTAAACCAAGGAGGGATGGAGCACACTTTGGTTGGCATGAAATTAAGAAGCTTTGACCACACGACACCTTGGAGGCAGATGTAGGAGGAGGTCGGAAATGATTGCTGGCAATTTGTCCCCTGTCGGAGCAACATAATCATCATCAGCTAGAGCGCTGACATCAGAGTCACAGCTGAGGTCCACTGCAGAGATACGCGGCTGAGAGAGGAGAAAGCATTTGAAGCTTTTCAGATCGGAAGAGCCCCAGCAAAGAGCCTGCCAGGCATGGTGGTATTAGCCAGATAGGTCAAAAAATCCAGCGCACGAGCTTGGACAGAACAAAGAGCTTGGACAGACCAAAAATGACTGATCTAGAAGAGCGAGTAGGCCATTTCCATCAACACGGAGGTCACGACACCTTGATGGAAGCAAAGGGGGCTAGAGAGGTGGCCTTCCTCCAACTTTGGCACACTGATGCCAACGACACTAAATTCCTGGCATCTGAAGCGACCACCGCTGGCAAAACCAATTCCTGGAACACGTCCAGGAACCCTGGCCCACATGCCCAGTCACTTGCCTCTTGCAGACTTATTGTAGCTGACGACATCTTTGCTGCTGCTGTGTATTTTTGTGTGTGAACGTGAGAGAGTGTGTGTGTGTTTGTGTGTGTGTGTGTGTTTACATGCATGTAAGTATGTGTGTGTGTGTGTGTGTGTGTGTGTGTGTGTGTGTGTGTGTGTGTGTGTGTGTGTGTGTGTGTGTGTGTGTGTATATATGTGTGTATGAGTGTGTGATATAG
>Ga0307951_1001839_pt1 | contig 13100 bp, 15 predicted proteins | sample OrgLakmetagen374_FD_201842 | JGI IMG/M metagenome (GOLD analysis project Ga0307951, IMG submission 201842) | Saline water microbial communities from Organic Lake, Antarctica - #374 | ecosystem: Environmental > Aquatic > Non-marine Saline and Alkaline > Saline | place: Antarctica: Organic Lake... | reverse complement strand
TGCAGCTGTTGGACTGGGTGGTTCCTATGAGTGGGAAGCTGTGTTGCCGGGTTGGAGGTGTGAGGTGGAGGATAGTGGTCATGAGCGCCGGGGGGCAAGGGGTGGGAGCGACGACCTTGTAAGGAAGCCTGCATTGTGTGAATGTGTGTGTTAGTTTGTCTGTCTGAGCGTGAGTGTGTGTGTGTGTGTCTTTGTTTGTGTGCGTATGTTTGTCTGTCTGAGCATGAGTGCATGTACGTGCGTGCGTGTGTGCGTGCCTGTGTGTATGTGTATGTGTGTTTGTGTTTATTTGTCTGAGCATGAGTGTGTGTATGTGCGTGCGTGTGTGCGTTCCTGTCAGTGTTTGTTTGTGTTTGTCTGTTTGAGCGTGAGTGTGTGTATGTGTGCATGTGTGCGCGCCTGTGTGTGTATGTTTGTCTGTCTGAGCCAGGGTTGTTCAGTTCGAGGTTCGGCCAAAAAATTTGGGTTTGCAAACTTTCACGCATTTTAACGAACTTGAAAAGTGCCGTTTGGAGTTCGGTCAAAGTTCGACGAACTTTTAAGAGTTCGTCAAACTCTACAGCATGTGTCCGTCAAAATTGCAAGGGACAGCAGCCCCCCCCCCAGTTCAGTCCCACTCTTTCCTTGCAGTAAAAGTAACAAATCCAATTATTTATATATGGAATATAATCTGTAATTTGTATCAGGCCAGGAAGTTTCCTTGGTCTTAAGGCCAAACTTGTAACACATGTCTGAACTGCTAAGGATTTGCGGTACATACACTGCACCTTATAATTCTCCTTTTTCTGCTCTACAATGATGACATGATCCCATTCCGGCCCTTCCCCCCCCCTATAACTTTTAACAAACATACACAACTAATCGGGAAGGTTTGAAGGTGGGGGAGAGAGCCCAAGGGCCCATTTCCCAAAATTGCACATCGGACCCTTCGAACAGTTCGAAGGTTCTAGAACTTTCACGAACTTTAATGAACCCTTGCTCCCAAAAAAACGAACTGAACAACCCTGGTCTGATCGTGAGTGTGCGTACTCACGTGCGTGTGCGCGTGCCTGTGTGTGTCTGTGTGCATATACAAGTGTGTGTTTGTTTGCGTGCGTAGGTGTGCTGATGCTTTGGACTTGCCATAATTGGTCCAAAACAACAAAAGTTCTGTGCCCAAAACTTAACCCCTCCACCCTGATACGGACATGTACATGCCAAGCCTCTTTATGTTGCCTTGCCCTAAGAAGAATTTCATGCAGCAAGTCTTTGTGCAAGGTTTGGAAGATCTCTTTGTGAACAGAGAAATGCACGACAACGGGGCGAGCCACCTTTTGCAATGTTTTGAACGGACTTTGGTTAAGTGAATGATGGTGGCGAGCCACCATTTCAATGTTTTGAACGAATTTCAGTCGAATAAATTAATTTAACAGAGTGGTACAAATTTTACTCTCAGCAAGAACACCTACTAGGCGTACTCCGTGCCTTTATTTCATTACCCCCCCCCTGCCTCAGAGTGCGACAGCCTGCATACCTTTGCATTTCGTGTGACCGCCTATACATGTGCACGCATAACAACTTTACACGCTGCGCGCTGCAAGCACTTCCTTGCACACACAAACACACACACACACTTACACACACACAGCCTGCTGCATATCGCGCTCTTGGAACAAGAATGTGCAGGCAATGCCAACCGCTCCACACATAAATTGAAGGAAGGGCGCCACTTTGGTGAATGGCACCGTTAAACTCCAGGTAGACTACCATTATAAGCGCGATTCTTTTTTGTATAAAGCAAAACAGGTAGCCTAACATCATATGTGCGATTTTATTTCCTGACAAGCGAAACGGGTAGCTTACCAATTTACTCGTGACGAGCGCAACATCATGATGCATTCGCTACCCTATATGTAGAAAATGTGGATTTCAGGCCGCAAGCATCTTTTTGACACAAAATACACAAGCATGCATTATTGCACGCACACACAATCTCTCTCTCTCTCTCTCTCTCTCTTTCTCTCGCTCTCGTTCCCTGCGTGTCTCTGCCTCTCTGTGTCTCTGTCTCCATCTTGCACACGCACACATAATCTCTCTCTCTCTCTCCCTTTCCCTGCGTGTCTCTGCCTCTCTGTGTCTCTGTCTCCATCTTGCACACGCACACACACACACACCTGCTGCTGATGTGCTGCCATCTGACTCGTTTTTCCCAGCACACCACTCCACTCCGCATGCGCGTCACTGAACATTTGCCTGCGCCTTTGCGAGAATGGCGAAATACAAGCAGCTCCGCCACTAGCAGCTGAGGTGGTGCCAGCGAGTGTGTCGAGGCCGTCACCTGGGTCTTCAATGTCTGAGTCGGCGCCCCTGCAGTGTGTGTGTATGCATGTGCACGCGTGTGTGGGTGCGTGCGTGCGTGCGTGTATGTGTGTGTATGTGTATGTGTGCGTTGTGTATGCATGTGCATGCGTGTGTGTATAAGCGTGTATGTGCGTGTGTGTGTGTGTGTGCGGGGAGTGCATGCATGTGAATGCATGTGTGTATGTGCGTGTGTGTGTGTGTGTGCGGGGAGTGCATGCATGTGAATGCATGTGTGTATGTGCGTGTGTGTGTGTGCTTGTGCGTGTGTGTGTGTGTGTGTGTGTGTGTGTGTGTGTGTGCGTGCGCCTGCCAACAGCTGGCACGACATATTGCTTTATGGTGTGAAGATGGAATGCAGCCCATGCATACATACGCAGGCGCTAGAGTACAACCACTCATGTTTGCACACGTGTACAAGCGTATACACACATGTCAGTGCCTGGCGTCATAGCACAAATCATAGACACACCCTCTCCCACACGCACACGCAACCAGATACGCACAGTACACTCAGAGGCAGCCGCATGAGCACGAACAAAAGCATCTCCACACTCACAAAAACATTTACACACAACCGCTACAGCATGGCCGCAACCATGCCTAACACACAGCACACACGCACGCACGTGTCGGTGTCCGGGGCAGAGCGGCACGATACCGACAGCTGCGAGCGCCGTAGAGGCAGGTTGTTGTTGGTGTTAGAGGCCCGGATGGATGCACTGTTGAGGTTCTGCTGGGCGCGGTCTGGGGAGGACGCAAGGGGGCGAGAGACCCCGTGGTGCGTGCTGCGGCGGTGCAGATGGCGACGGGGCGAGCTGTTGCGGCTGTCGTTCTCGTTTTCGCTGCCGCTGTCTGCAAATAAAGGGGAGCAACAACCGAATGTGAAAGCGTGGGGGCGAGCTGTTGCGGCTGTGGTTTCCAATTTGCTGCCGCTGTTTGCGAGCAGGAAAAGCAATAGCGATGGTGAGAAAAAGGGTTGGGGCGAGCTGTTGCAGCTGTGGTTCCTTTTTGCTGCTGCGATCTGCAAAAAACGACAAGAATTCTACAGGCCACGTAACAAAACAGCAGGACAACGGTGTGTCTTCTGTTTCCATTCTTGCCGCTGTCGATAGAAGGCAAAGTCATAGCACGGCAATTTAAAACACGTTGTACGCATGCGAGCTTTCAGGACTGTGAGACAGGCACTGAGAACGAAACGTAAGCACAGCATTCAAAGAACGGCAGAATGTGTCCACTACGTTGCAGCCGTTGAGCAACTTCCAGAACACCCCCGTCCCCACATTCCCATGCGAGCTTTCAGAACTGTGAGCCAGGAACTGAGAACGAAACCCAGGCCCAAACTGAACAGGCATACAAGTAGGGTTGGCCAGAACCGTACATATGCACCGTATTTGACCGTACATTTGGTAATTCCCCTGCGAAAAATATTGTATGTACACCGTATATACATGATTCTAGCCAACCCTACATACAAGCAACTCCTCGTACAAAGCAGGTCCAGCAAATAGCAGCACAGACTTACAAGTGCTGGGCAGATTTCGGTCCCACTCCCGCTTCAGTTTCAGAAAAGTGCGCTGCTGCAGGTCAGCTGGATGCAACCTGGAGGGCAGGGGTCAATGTGAATGGCATGATGTGTGAATGTGTGATGCTGGTGTGATGCTGGTGTGTGATGCTGATGTGAATGTGTGTGAATGTGATGATGTGTGAATGTGATGATGCTGCAGGTCAGCTGGATGCAATCCGGAGGGCAGGGGTCGATATGAATGGGATGATGTGTGAATGTGTGATGCTGGTGTGTGATGCTGGTGTGTGATGCTGATGTGAATGTGATGATGTGTGAATGGGATGAGTCAAACACCAAATGAGTAGGGTTGGCCAGAACCATATATGTACGGTGTATTTGGTATTTTTGACAGGGAAATCAACAATATACGGTCATATATGGAGTATGTATACGGTTCTGGCCAATCCTAAATAGGAGCACACTCAAACAGAGAAGCGACAAGCTTGGTTTCATGCTGCTGCAGGTCAGAAGGATGCAACCTGGGGGGCAGGGGTCGATGTGAATGGGATGAGGCAGAGAAGCAAAAGGTTTCTGGTTTTGTACATGCGTGTTGGTGCAGGTCAGCTGAGTGCAGTCTGGGAGGGCAGGGCTCAATGTGAATGGGATGAATCAACCACCAATATGAGCACACTCAAACAGAGAAGCTTGGTTCCATGCTGGTGCTGTTTCGATGGGTGCAGTCTGGAAGGGTAGGGGCTGTTGTGGACAGGAGATGAACCAGAGGAGTGAAAATTATGGCTGTGTACAGGCGTGTTGGTGCAGGTCAGCTGAGCGCAGTCTGGGAGGGCAGGGGTCGATATGAATAGGATGAGCAAAATACGAGCAAAATCAGACAGAGAAGCTTGGTTCCATGCTAATGCAGTTTTGATGGGTGCAGTCTGGAAGGGCAGGGGCTGTTGTGGACAGGAGATTAACCACAGGAGTGAAAAACTTGGCTGTGTACAGGCGTGTTGGTGCAGGTCAGCTGAGTGCAGTCTGAAAGGGCAGGGGTCGATGTCAACAGGAACAGTCAGAGACTAGTGTGATCGGGATCAGTCAGAGACTAGTGTGAACAGGATCCGTCAGAGACTAGTGTGAACAGGATCCGTCAGAGACTAGTGTGAACAGGATCAGTCAGAGACTAGTGTGGACAGGAACAGTCAGAGACTAGTGTGAACAGGAACAGTCAGAGACTAGTGTGGACTGAAACAGTCAGAGACTAGTGTGGACAGGATCAGTCAGAGACTAGTGTGATCAGGAACAGTCAGAGACTAGTGTGAACAGGAACAGTCAGAGACTAGTGTGAGCAGGAACAGTCAGAGACTAGTGTGAACAGGATCAGTCAGAGACTAGTGTGAACAGGAACAATCAGAGACTAGTGTGAACAGGATCAGTCAGAGACTCGTGTGGACAGGATCAGTCAGATACTAGTGTGAACAGGATCAGTCAGAGACTAGTGTGAACAGGATCAGTCAGAAATTAGTGTGAACAGGATCAGTCAGAAATTAGTGTGAACAGGAACAGTCAGAGACTAGTGTGAGCAGGATCAGTCAGAGACTAGTGTGAACAGGATCAGTCAGAAATTAGTGTGAACAGGAACAGTCAGAGACTAGTGTGAGCAGGTTCAGTCAGAGACTAGTGTGATCAGGATCAGTCAGAGACTAGTGTGAACAGGAACAGTCAGAGACTAGTGTGGACAGGATCAGTCAGAGTGTACAGCTTTATCTTGCACAGGCGTTGGTGCAACTCGGCTGGATGCAATCTAGACCCAAAGGCAGAAGCAAATAATAACAGGATAAGTCAGCGATTAATGTGCACAGGGTAAGTCAGGTGAGCGGAAGACTCGGTTTCTTATATGTGTAGGGTTGGCCAGAAGCGTGTATATACACCGTATGTGACCGTATGTTTGGTGATTCCCATGCCATATATACCGTACACACAACGTATATATATGGCTCTAGCCAACCCTCTACACATTACGCCCGGAAGGCTCCAATACCAACAAGGTGTGTAGAAAATAAGTGTGGTGGTGTAACATGTGCTATAAGTGTGACGATGTGACATGTGCTTTAAGTGTGATGGTGTAACATGTGCAAAGTGGCTTTCTTTTCCTGAACATAATGTGGGGAGTGGTTTTCCATCCAGTGGTGGTTTTCACTGCTTGCGAAGTTTTTTTCTTCTTTCATGTGCTGTAGGCAAAGCTCAATCTCTTACTTGTGAAGGCAATTTTGGTGGAGGAGTGAGTAGGCGGGCTCCGTCATCCAAATAATTTCAAATGGACAAACATCGAACGCAAAACCCCAACGAGAGCTTTGTGAAGATGAGGATGACAAAAGTCGTTTTTTTAGCCGGTACTTGTTGCTAACAGTCGTACACAACGGAGCTTGTTTACATTCAAAGAAACACACACGCACACAAACAAACGCACACACACACGCACACACTAACAAACGCACACACTAACAAACACACACAAAACACACACACAAAACAGATGCACATCATGCACACACTGATTCACTTCCTCTCACCTGTTTGCTGCTGTGGGGGTCGTAGCTCCAGAGCCGGTTCCAGTGCCTGTGAGTGTGAGTGTGTAATATGTGAGCTGGTGCAAGTCTGTGAGAATGCACATGCACATTTTTACGTATGCGTGTACACGTATGTGTGTTACGGCATGTGTACGCAAACGTCTTTCTCACATGCCCACGTTTGTAGGATTGCAGCCAGATCGGTGCCCAAGTCAGAGGAGACTACAGCAGCGACGGTGTGTTGCATGTGGCGTGCTGAGCTGTGTTGAGGTACATATGAGAGGACTTACACACCATTGGCAAGCAAACGCTACGTGCCTCAACATGCTGTCACGGTCGGCAAAGCACAAATTCACGTGCATATAATAGAGAGCTGACAATCGTTTGCGGATTAGTGCGCACCATTGTGCACAAACTCACGTGCATATATTAGAGAGAAAACAACAGTTTCTGGCCATAATGTGCACAAACATAACGTGCAGTCCATATGTGCAAAAGGAAGCATGGGTGCACATACGTAACGCACATTAAATGCAGACATTACTTAGTGGCCATCGTGAAAACAATTGTGCACACTTTGCGTGCATCTATTATAGAGTAGACATTAATTTGTCGGAATTGTGTGCACAGTTGTGCACACATTCACGTGCATATAATAGAGAGAAAACAACAGTTTCTGGCCATAATGTGCACAGACATACCGTGCAGTCCATGAGGTGCAAAAGAAAGCATGGGTGCCCTAGGTGCGTGCTGATGGGGGTGGGCAATAAAATGCTGTAACATGTTGCGTCCATCATTTTGTAAACATTGTCAGTGTTGGCATGTGTCGCAAATAGAGCAAACTCACCCTCGCACACAATTGGTGAAAGGCTACACAACTCAACACACGTACACGCACATGTATGCACACACACACACACACACACACACACAAAGCACACAGCACACACATACATGACACACACGCACGCGCTCACACACGCACATGCTCACACAAACGCACGCACACACATGCACACACACTCACTGCTGGCACCCCTGCTTCTACCCTGGGAATGGGGTCTGGTGCGTGGAGAGCAGATGGCTGAGTTGGCTGCTGCTAAGGCCATGTCTGCAATCAAACCTGTGTGTGCGTGTGTGCAAGTGTGTTTGTGTGCGTGTGCCTGTGCGCGTGTGTGTGCTTGCAAGTGTGTGTGCTTGCACGTGTGTGTGCTTGCACGTGTGTGTGTTCATGTGTGTCCGTGTGTGTGTTTGTCCGTGTGTGTGAGTGTGTGAGTGTGTATGTGTGTTTGTGTGTGTGTGCACGCATACATGAGCAGGCGTGAATGGCTAAGTTAGCTGCTGCCAGGGTCATATCTATGAGCAAATCTCCAGAGCCAGATCTTATGCCCATAAGGGTTTGAGCGTGAGATTGTGCACTTTTTTGACAAGGCTTGCCTTGTGATAAGCGCGTGCGCATCTTGGGGCGCACTGACAAATGCCGCACGTATGATGATGCATTGTTTTTCATTCGGCAAGGTATTGTATCGCTCACTTCCGGCGCACTTGTCCTTGCTCAAATTTTAAAAAGAGCTTTATCATTACATTCAGGCCTGCAGCCTTCTTGTGCTTGTGTGGACACTCACACACACACACACAACCACACACACACACAACCACACACACACATATACACACCCGCACACACACACACACACGTGTGCACACACCCATAAGCGCACAGGCATACGAATATGCACACCGCAACTTCACGCCCATACACACATGCACATGTATGCATACCGACAGAAACAACCACACACCTAAGTCGGCAGCCTCCTTAGTGCGGGGGCCCCCTGAATGGCTACCTGCCTCAGACAGCGTGAAGGGGCTGTTCACTGTGTGTAAATGCGAGCGTGTGTGTATTTTTGTGTGTGTGTGTATGTGTGTGTGTGTGCATTTGTGAGTGTGTGATATGTGTGTGTAGTGTGTGTGTGTGTGTGCCCGTGTGTGTATGTGTGTGTATTTTTGTGTGTGAGTATGTGTGTGCATTTGTGAGTGCGTGTTATGTGTGTGTCAAGGTTGTTCAGTTCGTTTTTTGGGGAGCAAGGGTCCGATAAAGTTGGTGAAAGTTCTAGAACCCTCAAACTGTTCGAAGGGTTCGATGTGCAATTCTCGAAAACAGTCCCTGGGCTCCTCCCCACCTTCAAATCTTCCCAATTAGTTTTGCATGTTTATAAATAATTATGGGACAAGAAAAGGGGCTGGAATGGGACCACGTCATCATTGTAGAGCAGAAAAAGGAGAACCCCAGTGTGCAGTACAAAAGCCGCGTTAAACAAATCCTTAGCAATTCAAAAAAATGTAACAGTTTGGCCTTAAGACCTAGGAAACCTCCTGGCCTGGTACAGACTACAGATCATATCTCATAGAACATGTTACTTTTACTGCAAGGAAAAAGTGGGACTGAACAGGGGGGGGCTGCTATCCCTTGCAATTTTGACAGATACATGCAATAAAGTTTAACAAACTCTTAAAAGTTCGTCGAACTTTGACCGAACTCCGAACGGCGCTTTTCAAATTTGTTCAAGTGCGTGAAAGTTTGCAAACCCGAACTTTTGGCCGAACCTCGAACTGAACAACCCTGGTGTGTGTAGTGTTTTATGTGTGCCCATGTGTGTGTGTGTGTGTGTGTGTGTGTGTGTGTGTGTGTGTGTGTTTGTGTGTGTGTGTGTGTGTGTGTGTGTGTGTGTGTTTGTGTGTGTGTGATTGTGTGCGTGTGCGTGCGTGTATGTTTGTGCGTGTCTGTATGTCTGTGTGTGCAGGTGCTTGCGTGCCTGTGCATGGTGAGCCTATTTGTATGTAATTGCTGCACATAGCATGCATGCTGTAATGCACAAATAAGATTGTGTGTAAACACTCATTTGCGCAACCATGGTACGAAACGTTCAAACAGTGCATGCGTACGCATACATGCTCTCTCACACACGCTTTTACACATACACAAACACAAGTACGCACACAAACACATACACACTCGCACACACAAACACACACACACAACACGCACACACGCACACACACATTCACACCACACTCTCACACACATATGCATGCACACATACACAATAGCATGCACACACACACAAACAAACAAATACACGGTTTTGTATGTACCTGGGCTGCTGCTCGTGCTGACTAAGAGCTGGCTGTGCCTGCGGTCAAGTGCAAGCTTGGACAGGGGGGGCATCGCCGCAGCAGCAGCTGCTGCAGCTGAGCTGGCCAGTGCAGCTGCTTCTTGGTCACTCTGCAAGAGTTGCAAGAGAGTGCATGTGTGTGTGTGTGGTTTTTAGCAGCGACACGCAGGACACACCTTCTCACGCACACACACACAAACACACACACACAGGCACACACACACACACGCACAACGCACACACACACACACACACCTGGAAGCCGCCTGAGCTGCGTGGGTCCAAGCTGTAGGGGCCACAGCTACTCACGACACTCGCTCCTTCTCCCTCTCCCTCCTCCATGTTGCCATACCCCCTGCTGCCCATGCTTTTCCAGCTAGAGGCTTCACTGTGGTTGCTGTTACGCTCGCGCTCACCTCGCAAGTCCTTTGCCACTGCGTCTGAAGCGCGTAAATAAAGACACACACACAGACGTGTGAGCGAACATGCACATATGCGCGAGCGGATGCACGCAGATTTGTGAGCGGGCGCACACAAATCTAAGAGTGCCCTGTTCGTAAGTCCTTTGCCACTGCATCTGCATGTAAGAACACATGTACAGGTGTAGCAAGCGAACACAGAGATGCCATGCTTGTAAGACCTTTTGTCATTGTGTCTGTGAGTGAACACACACACACACACAAACACACACACACACACACAACAGGAACGTGTTAAGCATGTGGTGCTCTGCTTGCATGTTCTTTGGAGCCTTTTACACACAAGCACACACAAATGTAAACGCACATGAAAAACAGGCAATCACACACACAAACGTGTGCACACACGCACACACACACACACAAACCTGCACACACACACACACATACACACACACACAAACGCCCCACCACGCTTGTGAGCAATACAAAACAAGAACGGCAGCAGCGTCGTGGCTAGAGTGCAGAGACACGCACCCTAGATTGCTCTAACAAACTCCTTTAAACAGAAAGGCTCCTTCCTTAGCTCGTGCGTGCACATGATGCACGTTGGGAGGGGATGACGTAACCATGAACACACCAGCTTGTAGGTAAAGCTGTCAATCTTTATGAGTTATGAACACACCAGCTTGTAGGTAAAGCTGTCAATCTTTTCTCCCTCTGAAATCTTCGTGGATTAAGCAGCCATGCTGGGCTGGAGGCCTTTTTACCGCACAACCGAGTATATCACCACACTCCGCAAAACACCCACTCCTTGCAGTGTGTCCCCAGCAATTTAAGAAACAAACTATTGAGGGCTCCTTGCATTGCTTGCTCTGTGGTTTGAAGCTTGAGAATCGTCAAGACGCACATTGCTTACGCACATTGCTTACGCACATTGCTTACGCACATTGCTTACGCACATTGCTTACTCACATTGCTTACGCACATTGCTTACGCACATTGCTTACGCACATTGCTTACGCACATTGCTTACGCACATTGCTTACGCACATTGCTTACGCACATTGCTTACGCACATTGCTTACGCACATTGCTTACGCACATTGCTTACGCGGCTGTGCAGCAACATTTCAGCACGTGCCCACGCACCAGAGAGGAGGGCATTTTCGTTAAAGCTCACACGCCTTGTCTGCCAATCGTGCACGCCCATTGCGCTGCTGCTGCTCTCCCTCCTTGAGCCTCCCTGGGCACACAAAGGTACAGCCCTCGTCAGCATTTTGTTATAAATTTACAAATCTGAGGAACAAGTTGGTTTTGTTGGCTGATCCGCCGCGCCCAAGGCGCTGCTGCTGCCTTCCCTGGTTGCTGAAAGCCGCAGAGAAAGTTGCACAATTAAACAGTAATAAGCAGGGCTGGCCAGAACCGTGTTTTTGCGCCGTATATGACTGTATATTTGGTGGCGCCCCTGCCAAAAATATGGTATATACACCGTATGTATATGTTTCTAGCCAACCCGTTTAGTTAGGTATTGATCCAATGCAGAGGCAGCTAGCTAGTCTGTCCATAGTCCAGGCCCAAAGCGTGCCGCTGCTCTGCTCTCCCCTCATCCTCCTTCTCTCCCTAATTTTTCCTCTCTTTGGGCCTCCATGAGCGTCATATGTTATCATATCCAGGAGCGTCATAAGTTAGTCACAACACACATAAATATGGTTTGCTAGGACCTTATACGACCATTCCTTCCTCTGCCCAAAATACCGTACGTGCATTGTATGAACACGTACATGTATGGTTCCGGCCAACCCGTAAAATGTCCATTTTCATGTCAAGGTAGTGTATGGTTATGGCTAACCCATAAAATGCCCATTTTCATGTCAAGGTAGTGTATGGTATCGGCCAACCCATAAAATACTTATATTCAAATGAAGGTAGGGAGCTGCGTGTCTTGGTTCACACTCAATCCTGACAGCTGCAAGGTCAGAGTAAAGATACGTACACTCACGTGCACACACAAACACACACATAAACACATACACTCACACTAACGCAGATGCACGCTCAGCTAGCACCTGTGTGCTGCTACTGACTGCTTGCGTGCGCAGCCTCTTCTTCCCAATTGCTCTAAACGGAAAGAAATCTGGTTGAGGGAGAGTGTAAAGATTACCGGGCTTCATGGGCACTCACAACAAATGATTTGATTTCAACTCGATCGAAGTGAGTGCGCATGCACTCCATGTTGACATGCAACCTAACCTTCCCGTGCCCAAAAGTTTTTATTCACCTAGAATTCGACTACAATGTGTGCTAGATAGAGACACAGCCCCCTGATGGCACTTGTTGTCGTGTCCCTGTGCTTTTCTTTTTACACTAGCGTCAGCGCACTGTTGACAGCGACTGTCGTTGTGGCTCTTCCTGTTTTCTGGTGCACACTGGTGGCAGCACACACACAAGTTGCTGTATCCCTGTCTGTCTGTTTTTTGGGGTACTTAGTGTGAGCACACTGGTATTAGCGTGCACTAGTAATGGCTGTGTGCAGCACACACACACAAGTTGCTGTATCCCTGTCGGTCTGTCTTTTGGGGTACTTAGTGTGAGCACACTGGTATTAGCGTGCACTAGTAAGGGCACGCTAGTGTCAGCACACTAGTACCAGCACGCTGGTGTCCATACATGAGTGTCAATACCCTGGTGTCAATACTCTAGTGTACACTGCATTCAACACACTGGTGACAGGTCACACAAGTAAAGGCGCGCTGGTGCCAGCACACTCGTGTCCATACATCAGTGCCAGCGCACTGGAGTCAGTACTTTAGTGTACACTGAATTCAGCACACTGGTGCCAGCATACTCGTGTCCATACATCAGTGCCAGCGCAGTACATCAGTGCCAGCGCAGTGCGTCAGTGCCAGCGCAGTACATCAGTGCCAGCGCAGTACATCAGTGTCAGCGCAGCGCATCAGTGCCAGCACACTCATTTCCATACATCAGTGCCAGCGCAGTACATCAGCGCCAGCGCAGTGCATCAGTGTCAGCGCAGCGCATCAGTGCCAGCACACTCATTTCCATACATCAGTGTCAGCGCAGTACATCAGCG